>Ga0256868_10000127_pt1 | contig 43952 bp, 41 predicted proteins | sample RVTome_13_FD_187341 | JGI IMG/M metagenome (GOLD analysis project Ga0256868, IMG submission 187341) | Soil microbial communities from uranium-contaminated site in the Upper Colorado River Basin, Wyoming, United States - RVT92D227 HiSeq ...
AGATTATCGTCAGTTTCCGGTGATACTTGCATCAACAGCCCGTTTCACACCATCTATGGATATTATACGCAAAAAGCGTGTTTTGTCAATGGGTTTTTAGAAAGGATAACCTGCAAACGGTATAATTCCCTTAACTCCGTCTTATTTTTTGTTGACATATCCATTGAATATATTAAATTACCCCAGATTTTAAAAGGAGTTTCGCATGTCTAGCACAATATTGATGCTTTTAGCCATTATTTTGAATGTCTGCGGTCATATTTGTTTGAAAGCGGGGATGAACAAGATAGGGGCGATATCGGCAAGTCAGCTGGTGGGAAATTTCACCGTGATCTTCACCACCCCTTTTATCGTTTTAGGACTTTTGTCGTATGTCTCCAGTGTAGCCATGTATATGGTGGTTTTGTCTAAAGTGAATATATCCTACGCCTATCCCCTGATGATGGGATTAGGCTACGTTTTGATAGTTTTATTTTCCTGGCAGATTTTTGCCGAGCCGTTTTCCTTTTTCAAGTGGATAGGAATCACTCTGATTTTGGTCGGTGTGTTCCTGCTGGGCAAATGAATTAGTTAATAATTTTGTTCAAAGAGTCAATTAACCGCTTGTTTATTTACGTTTTTATGTTAAATTCAGATTGCCAATAATCATCTAGGGTGTGGATTTAGGTTTAAGGTTTAAGGTTTAAGATAAAACATAAATCATAGATTCGAAAGAAGGAGAATGAATTATGCCGCGAAAATTAACCACATTCGCTGAGAAGGTTGCAGCCGAGAAACAGATCATATATTGCCCCAAATGCGGGGGTGCCATTGAGCCTTTGCTTTACATCGACTGCGTGCAAACGGATGCGGGTTTCTGGAGATTCAAAGAGAAACACGTGAAGGTTTGCAAGTGTAATCACGATCTATACTATAAATAAGCATAGATAGCTGCATTCCACTCCGATTATCCCAGGAATTAAAGAATCCTTCACTCCAAGTGAAGGATTTTTTATTGGGTCGAGCGACCCGCCCCACTATTAATCGAACAGGTCATAAAAAAATCAACTTCGCATTTTACCAGTCGACTTTGTGAAAAAAGTCACAAAATTTCTTGCTTTTGAATAAGAGGTTTCGTAAATTAGTAAGATGTTATTTGTACGGATGCATGCAAGATTTAACGCTTCCTTATTTTTCTTACAATCCAGGAGCATGTGGCTATGCCTAAAATAGAAGTTGACGAAATACGATGCAAAGCCTGCGAGCTGTGTATCGTGGCATGTCCCCACAAGGTGATCGGGCTGGCAACGCACTTCAGCTCAACCGGTTATCATCCGGCATGCATGGCTAAACCGGAAGACTGTACCGGATGTATGCTTTGTGCTTATGTCTGTCCCGACGTCGCCATTGAGGTTTACAAATAGTATTGAGTAATGAGTTTTGAGTATCGAGTTAAAATCGAAAACTTAGAGTGCGTGATGCGAGGATAACTCAATTCTCGTCGCTCGGATCTCAAAGATGATTTTAAGGAGTGGACAATATGGGTGAAAAGGATTTGATGAAAGGTAATGAGGCTTTGGCTGAAGGAGCGGTCCGGGCAGGATGCCGCTTCTTTTCCGGTTATCCCATTACCCCTCAGAATGAAATTCCCGAATATATGTCGTGGAGATTACCGGAGGTAGGCGGAACATTCATTCAGGCGGAAAGCGAGGTTGCAGCGATAAACATGCTGTTTGGCGCCTCTGCCTGCGGAACCCGGGTAATGACCTCCTCTTCCGGACCGGGGATAAGCTTAAAGCAAGAGGGTATCTCTTATACTGCCAGTGCGGAACTACCCATTTTTTATGCCAACATAGTAAGAGGTGGACCGGGTTTGGGTAACATCGCTCCCTCCCAGGGGGATTATTTCCAGGCTACCCGCGGAGGGGGACATGGAGACTACCGGGTATTCGTGATAGCTCCCAATTCTGTCAGTGAGATGGGCAACTTTCCCCGGATATGTTATGAGATTTCGGAAAAATATCGAATGGTAACTATGGTCTTGGCGGATGGACTTTTAGGGCAAATGATGGAACCGATCGAGTTTGATTTTGAGCCGATCGATCCTACCAAGCTCCCCCCTAAAAACTATACTCTGGGGAAACAGGATGGCAGAGAGCGAAGGGTGGTCCGGTCATACGATCTAAAACCTGGTTTCATGGAAGAACACGTATGGAAACTGATGGCGAAATATAATCAGGTAGAGACCCATGAAGTAAGATATGAAACTTCCCTGATAGAGGATGCTGAACTTCTGATCGTAGCATACGGCACCTCTTCCAGAATCTCCAAGGCAGCAATGGTCCTGGCGAGAAAGGAGAATCTCAAAATCGGCTGGCTTCGTCCCATTACCCTTTGGCCCTTTCCCTCCACTATTTTGAATCAGTTGGTATCGAGGATAAAGAAGATATTGGTGGTGGAGATGAGTGCTGGTCAGATGATCGAGGATGTGAAACTGGCCATAGAAGGGAAAGCCCAGGTTTTCTTTCACGGGAGACCGGCTGGCGGCATACCCACCGAATTCGAAGTGCTGGATGTGATAAAGAAAATCTACGGTAAATAATCCGAGCTGATTATAACGTTTGAACTTCTTAAAACCTTAAATAAATTATGGAAAAGAAAGTTTTCGCGCGAACAAAAGGATTGACCGAAGTTCCCATGAGGTATTGCCCGGGATGCGGGCACGGGGTAATTCATCGTCTGGTGGGTGAAGCCATGGTTGAGCTTGGTATCAGGGAAAGAACCATCGGGGTAGCTCCGGTAGGATGCTCGGTTTTTGCTGACGAGTATTTTAACTGCGACATGATCCAGCCGGCTCATGGACGAGGACCGGCTGTAGCCACCGGCATGAAGAGGGTCAGACCGGATTGCATAGTCTTCAGCTACCAGGGAGACGGGGACTTGGCTTCCATCGGAATGGCTGAGACCATACATTCAGCTGCCCGGGGTGAGAACATCACCATCATCTTCGTTAACAATGCCATTTTCGGGATGACCGGCGGACAAATGGCACCAACCACACTACCGGGAATGAGATCCACCACCTCTCCTTTTGGAAGAGATACCAAAGTAGCGGGTAATCCCATCCGAATTTGCGAACTTCTGTCGGCATTGCAAGGTCCTGTCTATCTGGAAAGAGTTGCCGTCAACACCCCGGCTAACGTGGTAAAAGCCAAGAAGTCCGTAAAAAAGGCTTTTCAGACACAAATCGATGGGTTGGGATTCTCCCTGGTGGAAATTCTGTCCCAGTGCCCTACCGATTGGGCGATGACCCCGCTTCAGTCGATAGCCCGGATAAAGGACGAGATGATCCCCTACTATCCCTTGGGTGTATTCAAAAGTCCTGAAGAGAAGAAATAATAGTATGCGGAGTTGGATGTGTGGAAATCTTGAAGAGTAATCTGCATGCTACGGCGGACTACGGACAACGCGCGACGGAAGAAATAAAATGGAGGTAGTATGTATCAAGGCGTGATAATGTCAGGATTTGGAGGGCAGGGGATAATCTCAGCCGGTGTGCTTCTAGCTTATTCCGGGATGGTGGATGGCAAGCATGTTACTTTCTTCCCGGCATATGGGGCGGAGATGCGAGGTGGAACTGCCAACTGCTCGGTGGTGGTATCCTCAGAAGAGGTTGCTTCTCCGGTGGTTTCTTCACCTGATACCCTGATAGTAATGAACGAACCCTCATTGCTTAAATTCGAACCTGCTTTAAAGCCAAACGGATTACTGTTGATTAATAGTTCCTTGGTTTCCAGCAAACCCAAAAGGACCGACATAAAAGTCGTCACCATCGATGCCAACAAGATCGCGGAGGAGATCGGGACGGTGAAATGTGCCAATATGGTGATGCTGGGGTCTTTGATAAATCACACACAGGCGGTATCCTTGGGAAGCATGATCAAAACCTTGACCAAGGTGTTCCCTCGTGCCAAAAAAGAGATGCTTCAGATAAATGAAAATGCTTTGAATAAGGGTACAACTTTTTAGATGTACCTATCAGTGGGGACATAAAGCAAATGATAATGGGCGTTTCTTCTTTAAGTGAAACGCCCGTTTGATTTACACCAATTGTTCTCGCGAGGGTTAAATCGCGCAGGTGATTGAGGGTATAAAATACAAGGAATAAAATGCCGAAGGTGGGATTTGAACCCACATGCCCGATGGGCACTGCGCCCTGAACACAGCGTGTCTGCCAATTCCACCACTTCGGCTTCAAACTAAATATATGCTCCCTTTTGTTTGTCGGCAAGCATTATTTTAAATTTCTCTTGCCGGATATCTTTGCCCATAATATATTCGAAAGTATGCAAAAAGATAAGGAACAAATCCGGGTGGTTGCCACCAATCGTAAAGCCCATCATCTCTATCATGTCATCGAGACATACGAAGCCGGAATGGTGCTGGTTGGAACGGAAGTAAAATCATTAAGAGAGGGTAAGGTCAACCTTAAGGACAGCTATGCCAGCGTGGAGCGGGGAGAGATGATCCTCCATCATATGCACATCAGCCCTTACGATGCAGCCAACCGGTTTAATCACGATCCCACCCGCAAAAGAAAGCTTTTGATGCATGGCACCGAGATAAGAAGGCTTTTGGGCAAAACCGTGGAAAGGGGATTTACCTTAATACCTTTAAGGGTCTATTTCAAGGGGAAGGTGGCTAAGGTGGAACTGGCTTTAGCTATCGGCAAAAAAATGTTTGACCGGAGAGAGGATATCAAGGACCGGGAGGTCCAGAGGGAGCTGCGTCGGGTACTCAAGGAACGCCAACACTAAATTAACCACAACCTGTTGGTTGTTCAACTTGGGGGATTCACCATAGAATCCCCTATTCTGAACAGACTGATATCACTAATTCAGACATAGGGAGTCTGCTTACTCCGAAAGCTTCAACTTTAACATTTATTGTAATCTCTTATTTACTTCATAAGATTCGAGCATCAGAGCAGGGATCGTGAAAAAAATATATCTGGCACCCAAAATCATCCTTTTTTTTCTGGTTTGTTTATGCATATTGGTAACCTATTCTCCTCTGACCTTTCCCACCAACCACGTCAATATTCTGTCTCTGCAGGCGACCGAAAAGGTGAACGGGACATTAGTCGAGATCTTTCTAGCTCAACCTCTCCAGTTTGAGGTGTTTTCAGATCAAGACCAAACGGTAAACTTCAACATCTTCCAGGGAAGATTGGATACGGTGTACTTCAATATGATGAAATCCCCTGATCAATTGGCTTGGATCAAAACCTGTCAGTTTGAGAATTCCGCCCAGATCTCGTTTAAAATAAAAAAAACTTTTGTCCATTACACCCATAACGTGATAACTGATTCAACCTGCATTCAGATATCTTTACTTGGCGAAACCCCTATCGTAGATTCAGTCGAATCCTCGCCAGTCGATTCATCCCCTCGGGAGGAAGGAGTTCTAGATGTTTCCATTGAAAGGATAGTCATCGATCCAGGTCATGGCGGAGAAGATTCGGGAGCGGTGGGTAAAAATGGACTGATTGAAAAAGAAGTGACATTAGACATAGCTAATAGACTCAAGATGTTATTGGATAACGAAAAAGGCTTTGCGGTTTTTCTAACGCGAGATAAAGACGAATTGGTTCCTCTGGAACGAAGGGCGGAGATCGCCAACAGAAATAAGGCAGACCTGTTCATCAGCATCCATACCAATGCTTCAAAAAAAGGAAGCGCCCGGGGTTTCGAGACTTACTTTCTTTCTGCAGCCAAAAATGAGGAAGCTCGGACTGTTGCCGCACTGGAGAACTCCCCCCTGCGATTTGAGCGGATCAGCGATTCGAGCCAAAATTTACCTGATATCGATTTCATACTCATGGATCTGGTGCAGAATGAATTTCTGGCAGAATCCTCAGATTTGGCTTCTCTGATACAAAGACATCTTAAAAGAGAGCTTACCATTCCCGATCGCGGGGTAAACCAGGCGGGATTTGTGGTGCTGAATAAAACATATATGCCGTCTGTTTTGGTTGAAACCGCCTTCATCTCCAACCAAGAAGAAGAGGCCTTGTTAAAAAAAGATTCCTTTCGTCAACAGGTTGCTCAAGCCATATTTGAAAGCATCAAACAATTCAGGCAGAAATATGAATCGTTAAAGTGATGCGATTGCATATTTTTAATTTCAAGAGTTTTCACTGTTCCTTTTTTATACCGAAATGCGATTAGAACATGACAACATCCGGTAAAAAATCAAGCTCAGGCATGGTAAACTCAAGTCCCATCGGTATCTTTGATTCGGGATTGGGGGGATTAACCGTAGCCAAGAAGATCTTTGAACTCCTCCCTTTCGAGAATGTGGTCTATTTTGGAGATACCGCCCGATTCCCTTATGGACCCAGGTCCAAAGATATGATCAGAAGATTCTCCTTTCAAAACGTAAATTTCCTCCTTACCCAACGGGTCAAATTCATCGTAGTTGCCTGTAACACTGCATCAGCAATGGCTTTGAAGGAACTAAAACTAAACTTTGACCAGCCTATGATCGGGGTAGTAGAGCCGGGAGCAAAGGCTGCCGTTAAAACCACCCTCAACGGAAAAATCGGAGTGATCGGGACGGTGGGAACTATTCATTCCGATGCTTACCGAATGGCGATCCAGCGGTTGAATCGCCGACTGAAAGTTTACTCACTCCCCTGCCCTTTATTTGTATCGTTAGCCGAAGAAGGCTACATTAAAAAGAAAGCCACATACATCATTGCCTTGGAGTATCTGCGTCCTTTGATTAAAAAAGGTGTAGATACCCTGGTTTTGGGGTGTACCCATTATCCATTGCTGAGGGATGTCATCTCTCAAACCATGGGGGAGAAAGTGAAACTGATTGATTCCGCAGAAGAGACTGCCAAAGAGGTGAAGATATTCTTGGAACGAAACGGACTTCTCAGAAAGTCAAAAAAGCCATCTTTTCGAAGCTTTTATGTCTCCGACATTCCCGATAGGTTTGTGGAGGTGGGAGAACGATTTTTGAAAGGGAAAATAACCCGGGTGAAAAGAATCGATATTGAAGGATATTGAGTTTCCGTCAACGGATTAAGCGGATAATCAAAGTATGAGAATAGTTTTAGCCACCAATAACAAAGACAAAATCAACGAGATAAAAAGGATTCTTTTGGGATTTCAGGCTGAAGTTTTAACCTTAGAGGATTTTCCCGGCTTTCCCAAAATCGAAGAGACCGGGAAAACCCTGGAGGAGAATGCGGTCCTGAAAGCTGAAACCATATTCCGGTTCACTCATTTACCCTCGCTGGCAGATGATTCTGGCTTGGAGGTGGAGGTTCTAAATGGTGCACCGGGAGTGCTCTCCTCACGTTTCGCGGGTGAGCATTGCAGCTATCAGGACAACAATAGGAAATTGCTCTCGCTGATGAAAGATGTGCCTCCGGAGAAAAGAGGAGCTAAGTTTGTCTGCGTTGTAGCCATCGCCAAAGGAGTCGATGATATCACCACCGTAAGGGGTGAGGTAAAAGGGGTAATCACTATGGTGGAGAAAGGGGAAAACGGATTTGGTTACGATCCGGTCTTCTTTATACCCCAATTGAACCGAACCTTTGCTCAGCTAACCTTGGAGGAGAAGAACAGATTCAGCCACCGGGCGCAGGCATTTACCAAAGCCAGGGAGCTGATTTTAAAGGGACTTTTGAATGATTGATACCGTGACATTCGACCTATGGAATACCCTGATATCCAATTGGCCACTGGATCACGACAGATATAGACAAATTCGGGTGAAGAGAACAGGCCAGATCCTAGATGAATATGGAATAACTGTTTCTCTTGATCATTTGTCAAAAGCATATGACGATGGATTTGAGAGATGCAAACAGATATGGAGCAGGAACTCGGACCTCTCCACAGCCGAACAACAGAGAATCATGTGGGAACTTTTACCCGAAGAAAAACCAAAGACCATTTCAGCGGATTTGATGGAAAGATTGGTTGAAGCCTATACCAGTCCCCTCTTGGAATGCCCGCCTCCTTTGATTGAAGGAGCCAAGGAAACGTTGAAACAGATCAAAGAAGAAAAATTCAAATTAGGCTTAATATGCAATACCGGTCGGACTCCGGGGAAAACCATAAGGATTTTACTTAAACAAGTCGGAATAATTGACTGCTTCGATATCACCACTTTTTCTGACGAGCTTCGTATTAGAAAACCCGATCCCCGAATATTCCTCCATACTTTAACTCAGCTTAAGAGCTTACCTCAAAAATCCCTGCATGTGGGTGACATGGTGGAGCTGGATATCCTCGGTGCAAAGAATGCGGGAATGCAGTCGGTTCATCTCAACCTGGATCATACTCCGTACGAACAGATAGTCCCGGATTTCACCATCGGGCATTTGGACGAGCTAAAGGGTATTTTGGATAAGCTCAAATAAATTTTATTGCTATGAACATTCCTATTTCGGTTTCGTATAAACATAAACTAATATTTTATGGATTTAAAGAGGTGAAGGTAAGATAGGAGTTGACGACAATTATATAGTAAAGACAGATAGGAAAATCGAGTAAAATAAACAACGAACACAATCAGACGAAAAGGTGGTTGAAATATGAGTGAAAAGATAGGAATTTTAACAGGCGGGGGTGACTGCCCCGGTTTAAATGCCGTAATACGGGCGGTGGTGAGAAAATCGATTCGCAAGTATAACTATGAGGTCCTGGGCATACTCCAAGGGTGGCGTGGTCTCATGGATTATGGATTGACCGAGGAGCTGAACTTGGACAAGGTTTCCGGTATCATCCATCGGGGAGGAACCATACTCAAAACCTCCCGGACCAATCCCTTCAAGGAAAAGGACGGTGTCAAAAGGATCCTCGAAAAGAGGATGTCCTTGGGACTCTCCGCCGTCATTGCCGTGGGAGGGGAAGACACCCTGTCGGTTGCTGCCAAGCTGCACGAGGAAGGGTTGGAGGTGGTCGGAGTTCCCAAGACCATTGACAACGATATTTGGGGTACCGACTATACGTTTGGCTTTGATACTGCAGTCAACATCGCCATGGATGCCATTGACCGGGTCCACACCACTGCCGAATCTCACAACCGGGTCATGGTGGTGGAGGTAATGGGAAGGCACACCGGCTGGATTGCAATTGAAGCCGGTATTGCCGGAGGAGCGGATTTCATCTTCATCCCTGAAAAACCGGTCGATTTGAACAAAGTCTGCGATGCCATCTGCAAAAGGCATGCCCGGGGTCGGAACTTCAGCGTGGTGGTGGTGGCAGAGGGAGCCAAAATCGCAAATGATGCAAAGGACAAAAAAGAGGAAATGGTGGTGGTGCAGGACGAAAAGCTGGACGCTTTTGGTCACGTTCGGTTAGGAGGGATAGGAAAGGTATTGGCTACTGAGATCGAGAAGAGAACCGGATATGAGACCCGGTTTGTGATATTGGGGTATATTCAGAGAGGTGGTACTCCGACGGCTTTTGACCGTATGCTGGGAACCAGGTTCGGTGTGGCTGCTGTCGATTTGGTACACCAGGGGGAATTCGGTAAAATGGTAAGTCTGAGGGGTAATCAGATCGTTTCAGTAGACTTAAAGGAGGTTATGTCCAAAACCAAGCATATAGACGACGACCTGTACGATATGGCAGAATTGTTTTTCGGTTAACCAGATTCGAGGTTATGTTATCGCTTACTTGGAATCTTCAAGAGTCATATCCGTTAAATCCATGTAACCCGAGCTCCGTTCAGCATTATAATTGAAAGAGGTGAGTTTATTAGTGAAGAAATATCTGTTTATTAATTTACTAGTTTTCTGTTTTATTTTTCCCTCTATCTGTAATGGCAGAGACATCAGTTCTATCCAAATGATGGGGATTCGAATGGGATTTTGGAATGCAGTTAAGGCACATGACATCACCAATCCACCGGACCAAGAGATCACCACTAAAGTTACAGCGCCCTACGGGGAGATCTTCATCTCCTCCGGATTGAAAAAGGGATTCGCCCTGGAATTTTCCCTGGGAAGCTGCTACCGGGGAGAGACCAGGTATAGCGATTCTTACGGATACTACTGGAAAAGGGTGACCATTTATCCTGTTTCAGGCGGCATAAAATTCTATCCTCTCTCCTCCGCTAAAAAATCCAAATTACAGCCATACGCGGATATGGGAATAGCTTTTGTATCCGGGATCGAAGACATACGCCTGGGAGTTTACTCCGGACCCTACTTGTTGGTGGATGAGGGAATTAACACCTATACTACTTTTGGATGGCATACCGGGTTAGGTATGGATTTCCTCTTGAGCCGGTTTTGGGCAGTGGGGGTCGATTTCAAATATCGGGGGGTGAATTTTAACGATGAAGTAGGCGGTTTGAAAAACTTCAGCGGACCTCAGGTCACGCTGGGAGTCTCTTATCTGGTAAAGGGTATCTGATCTTCGACCCAATAAATCCTCCAGGGAATTCAGATTAAAGCGATTCTAAATCGGACTTTCCATCCATCAAGAATAAATCCCCCAGTAAAATTAATTTGCAAATTAAAATCAGTTGTTTTATATTGTTTTGTTGTTAAGCTCTTTTTGAGTTAGAATATAAATACAACATACCATAATTTAACTGTCCCTAAAAAGGAGGAACAGATGGCAGTGAAAGTTGGCATAAACGGTTTCGGGAGAATCGGAAGGCTGGTTTATCGTGCTGCAATGGGCAATCCCAAATTGGATATAGTAGCGGTCAATGACATCACCGATGCTAAGACCTTGGCTCATCTTCTCAAATATGATTCGGTTCATGGAATTGTGAAATCCGAGATAAAGGCAGAAGGTAATTCCATACTGGTGGACGGGAAAAAGACCGAGGTGTATGCGGAAAAAGACCCCTCTGCCTTACCCTGGGGAAAGCTGGGGGTGGATCTGGTGGTGGAATCCACCGGTAAGTTCACCACCGGGGTTGACGCCAAAAAGCACATCGCCGGAGGGGCTAAGAAGGTATTGTTATCCGCTCCGGCAAAGAAATCGGATGTTCCGGTTTTGACCATAGTTTTGGGTGTGAATACCGAGAAATATGATCCCAAGGCGGATATTCTTTCTATCGGCTCCTGCACCACCAATTGCCTGGCTCCGGTGGTCAAAGTGCTGCACGACAATTTCGGGATTGTGCGGGGTATCATGACTACCGTACATGCTTACACCAATGACCAGAAGATACTGGATCAGCCCCATAAGGATTTACGAAGAGCCAGAGCAGCCGGGGTAAACATCATCCCCACCTCCACAGGGGCGGCCAAAGCCCTCTCCCTGGTCATTCCCGAATTAGCGGGAAAACTGGACGGAGTGGCACTGAGAGTCCCGGTAACCACAGGTTCCATTGTTGACTTCACCTGCGAGCTTTCCAAGAAAGTTACAAAAGAGGATATCAACAAAGCGATGAAAGAGGCAGCTTCGGGTAAAATGAAGGGGATACTGCTGTATACCGAGGATCCCATCGTCTCCACGGATGTAATACACGATCCCCACTCATCCATATTCGATGCGCTATCCACCATGGTGATGGGGGATAATCTGACCAAGGTGTTTGCCTGGTATGACAATGAATGGGGTTTCTCGGTTCGGATGGTGGAGATGCTGGAGATGATGGCGATATAGGATTTTCTCGGTGTATTGTGAAATTTCGTTTTAAAAAAGTTATGGAGGGGAAAACATGGATAAATTAACCATTGACGATCTTAAGCTAAAAGATAAAAAGGTATTAGTCCGGGTTGATTTCAACGTTCCTTTGGATAAAAAATGTGAGGTTACCGACGACAGACGTATTGTCGAATCGCTACCCACTATCAAGAAAATTATACAGGATGGCGGAAAAGCAATCTTAATGTCTCATCTCGGCAGACCAAAGGGGAAAACACCTGAACTTAGTCTTTTACCTGTGGCTAAGAGATTAGAAAAACTGCTGGGTAAACCGGTTAAGTTTGTAAATGACTGCATCGGGTCGGAGGTGGAAAAAGCGGTTTCCGAATTAAAATCCGGTGAGTGCCTTCTTTTGGAGAACCTGAGGTTCTATGCCGAGGAAGAGAAGAATAATCCCGAGTTTGCCAAAAAACTTGCGAGCTTGGGGGATATTTATGTAAACGATGCTTTTGGCACAGCCCATCGGGCACACGCCTCAACTGAAGGGGTTACCAAATACATCAAACAGTGTGCTGCCGGTTATCTCATGCAAAAGGAATTGAAGTATCTGGGAGTGGCGTTATCCAATCCCAAGAGACCATTTATAGCCATTCTGGGCGGAGCTAAGATCTCCGGTAAAATTGATGTGATCGAGAATCTGATGAACAAAGTGGATGCGATTCTGATCGGTGGCGGCATGGCTTTTACTTTTTACAAGAGCATGAATAAGGAAATCGGCAAATCCCTTCTCGAAGCAGACAAAGTTGATTTAGCCAAAGAGATTTTGAAAAAGACAAAAGAGAAGAAGGTTAATTTTATTCTCCCGGTGGATGTATTAGTGGCAGCTGAAGCCAAAGAGGATGTTTTTGCCAAAGTCGTGGGCATAGACTTCATTCCCTTCGACATGCAGGGTCTGGACATCGGTCCAAAGACCTTAGACGTCTTCACCAAAGTATTGGAAAAGGCAAAAACTGTAGTGTGGAATGGACCTATGGGAGTTTTTGAGGTAAACAAGTTCGCCACCGGAACCATAAAGATTGCCGAAGAACTGGCCAAAATCACTCAGAAGGGAGCAACCACCATAGTGGGCGGCGGAGATTCTGCTGCTGCGGTGGCTAAAGCCGGATTGGAAGACAAGCTTAGTCACATCTCGACCGGTGGTGGAGCATCTCTGGAGTTTTTGGAGGGAAAGGTTCTGCCGGGAGTGGCAGCATTAACTAATAAGTAACAAAGAATGTCCGATAGTTTATGTGATCAGCTAAATATTTCAACAACGGTCGACGCAATACAATCAGCAGATTTAAAAAACAGGAAGTTGGCTGTGAACCGTCGACCAAGGATGGTGGATAATATATGAGAATTCCAATCATTGCCGGCAACTGGAAGATGTATAAGACGGAAGAAGAGGCTACCCAGCTGGTCTCAGATCTGAAAGAGAGATTAAAAGACTTAACCGGAATCAAGGTAATAGTCTGCCCTCCTTTCACTGCCCTATCTTCGGTGAAGAAAAGCCTCCAAAATTCCTCCATTCTTCTGGGCGCTCAAAATATACACTGGGAGGAAAAGGGGGCTTATACCGGAGAGATCTCCCCTGTTATGCTGTTGACATCCGGCTGCAAATACGTTATAATAGGGCATTCCGAGAGGCGGAGCTATTTTTATGAAACCGATAAATCGGTGAATCTAAAAATAAAATCGGCTCTGCAATTTGACCTCTCCCCTATCATCTGTGTGGGTGAAAAGCTGGAGGAAAGAGAAACGAATAAAACCGAAGAAGTTATAAAGATTCAAATACAAGGTGCGTATAAAGATTTAACCGCCCAGCAGGCGGAGAAAACCATTGTTGCCTATGAGCCGGTATGGGCAATTGGAACCGGGAAAACTGCTACTCCACAGCAGGCAAACGAGGTTCACAATTTCATAAGAAAACTTATTTCTGCTGGATTTACCCGGGAAACTGCGGAAAGGATAAATATTCTGTACGGAGGGTCGGTTAAACCGGAGAATTCCAGGGAACTGCTTGAAATGTCCGACATCGACGGAGCATTGGTTGGAGGTGCCAGTTTAGATGCTGAGTCGTTTGAGGGAATTGTAAGAAGTGCTGTCAAATAGTAGCTCGTTACCAAGTTAATTAAAGCAAGCCTAGAACATCGAATACCATTCATCATTACGAGCTTCGAAAACGTTAAACGATTAACCATTCTTGAGGAGGTATCTTTGATCGTATTATTAACCATGCTGCACGTGTTGATCTGCATTGCTTTAATCATGGTGGTTTTGATGCAATCGGCCAAAGGTGAAGGTCTGGCTGGTGCTTTTGGAGGTTCGGGAATCACCGGGGCAGTTTTTGGGGGAAGAGGCGCAGCCACCTTTTTATCCAAAGCTACCACAATACTGGCTATCGCTTTCTTCGTGAGTTGCTTATTGTTAAGTTTCCTTTCCCCTTCAACCGGAGGTGGAGGAGGAAGAAGCGGAATCCAAAAAGAGGCGGAAAGGCGAGCCGGAGAAGGAACGCCAGCAACTAATGTCCCCGGTACTTCGCCGCAGCAGCAACCTTCAACTCAACAACCCGCTACACCACCGCCAGGTGAAGGGAAATAAACCATACTTAGAGTTCAAGAGTTCGATTTTCATTGAATTTAACCCAATGCTCGACTCTCAATACTCCTTTCTCTAGACTCTTGCGGAAGTGGTGGAACTGGCAGACACACCATCTTGAGGGGGTGGCGGCGCAAGCCGTGCGGGTTCAAATCCCGCCTTCCGCATTATTAAGCTTCTCATTCTCAAGCACTTGCGAACCCCCTAAACCCATTTGTTTCAGTTTTGTTTCACTTCTCTTGGAGAAATTCAGCACTTCGATAGCCTGACGCTTGTGGCTTTTTGATAGGTGGGAATATTTTTCGGTGACTTGGATGGTGGAGTGACCAAGATATTCTTGAACCGTTCTGGAGTCAACCCCCTGCATAATCAGGTGGCTTGCAAAGGTATGTCTTGTGGTATGCATGTTGGCTTCCTCTATACCAGCCTTCTTGTATATCTTGGCTATCTCCCGGTAGTAGGAATTGGGGATGTAAAGCGGTTGATTATTACCATTATCGAAGACAAACCTTCCAGCCTGGGGCATATCCATCATCAAAGCTCGAAGTTCACTGCACATTGGTATTGAACGAGGTTTGTAGCTCTTTGGGTGAAAGCCGAATTCAGGTTTCGATTGCACGCAGATCAGTCCGTTCTCGAAATCAATATCCTTCCACTCAAGGAAAGCGAGTTCAGATCTCCGCAAGCCAGTATATAAGAGGACCAGAATTACCCTTCTCATCACCTCGTTGGCAGATTGGAGAATCTTCTGGACTTCCTCTTCCGAGAAAAACCGCACCTGTCTGTACCTGTCTGATTTCAACTTCTTGAAACTTCTCAGCCGGTTCTCCTTCGAAAGACCCCACTCCCCCGCTTTGTTGAGCGAAGCCTTCAAGAGTTCTAAATATTTGTTGAAAGTTACCGGGCTGTCTCCCTTTGCCAAAATTTGCGACTTAAACCCTTCTATCGCCAGTGGAGTGATATCTTTCAGCTTTGTGACTCCGCATTCTATCAGATAATGCTCCCAAGTTCTTATCCTTCTTTCGTCAACCAGCGCCGTATATGCCGACTTGTTTGACTTGCAGTATTCGATATAACGCTGAAAGAATTCGGATACTGATATCTTTTCCTCCACTATCTGAAGTTCTCCTCGAATTTGCTTCAGCTCTAAATCTTTGAGAAACAGCTCTGCCATCTTTTTGTGTTGACCAAAAGACTTCATCTTTCGCCTGTCACCAATAGCATAATCCGCATACCAGTTCTTTCCCCGCTTAAAAACTCTCATTTTTTTCACCTCCTTCCTTTTTTAATTAAAAGCCCAGTCAGCTACCCTCAAGAAGTTGATCGTTTGTGACAGCAACCAACAGGGTAGAGAAATAGCCGACCGGGCAAGATTGTTTAGTTTGGGTATAAAAATACCCCGCTTAGTTGCTGTCACATTTGTAATATAAAACACCCATCCTCCTTTGTCAAGCAAATTCTTGCCTTGAAACAAAAATATATCTAAATTGCGGATGTCATCAGAACACATTATAAAGAAAAACATACTTAAAGGAGTATTTATGTTAAGAGGAATATTCATTACCATTCTTACGGTGCTTGCTATGGCGTTTTGGTTAGCGCCTATACCTTATGCAAATTCAGCGAAGAACAAAGACAGGCTGAAAAATAATTCCGTATTTGCATTCATCTCAGTCTCTTTTTTACTTTTTTTTTACCTAACAATCCCATCAATCCGCTCCACATTCAGATTTCAGGTAAATATATTTTACTTTCTTGAGGTTATCTTTGTTATCGCTATTTGGTATTTTGCTTTCAGAGGGATTCATGACGTGGTAGATTCTGAAAAGCACAAGACAGAAAGAAGACTATTAGGTCTTTATGCATACACTTTAACAGATTATAAGATTCGTTTTGGCGTTACAGAAACTCTGGAAAGACTAATTAAGGATATTGAAATTCTTGAAACTAACCTTTCAGAACTTAGGAAACAAGAAGACCTCCACTGAATGCAATAAGCTGAGTTGGTCTGAGTAATATATTGATATTCTGTTTTCAGAGACCCAGCCGAGCCTCTAAATCACGGAGTCCCGTCAGGGAGAGACTCGGCTTTTTATTTTTCCATTTAATACGAATCCAGGTGATCTAACAGGGGGTGTCCCACTTCAATCATCAGCTTTTTTACCCTATCCCGATGCTCCCCGGTGAGGGGAAGCACACCATATGTCCGTCTAAGTTCCTTTGTATGCTCTAATCCGTCAGGCTTATCCGGAAGAAGGAAGAAAACATTCCAACAATCATCAATATGCCGCTTCTCTTTCTTGGCCTGTTCTTTTTCAATCTCAAACAGCCTTATATAGAAGTTTATCCAATCCTCTGATATATCCGGCCATGATGCCCTGAACCTCTCTATGGATTCATAAAATCTCTTCTCTTCATCCTCGTCCGACCGCCATCTTTTCTTCCTCGGATTTAAAACTGCTTCGATCTTATCCAACCTATTAGTGTATCTCTTCATTTAACCGTTTTCCCTTTCCAAATCAAAAACCTTGGCTATCAGAGAGTAGTTCAAGGGCCTACTGGGTTTAGATTCCTTATACACAACAGAACTCAACTTTATCTTGCCATCCAGAAAATCCATTAACGTGCTTTGTTGCAATATTTTGACTGTTTTCTGGTCACAGTAATCCTTTAATCTGTCAAGAAATGCGATCATATATTCCTTGGGAATCTTGCCTGCTTTAACCAGACCTTCCGTTATAATCCCTTCTATTTCCAATACCAAAAGATCGTCACTTTCGGGGTTGCCCATCCCGGTAAAAAACCTCTGTCGGCTTTCAGGTCCAAGAGTCTCCTCTACCTTCTTCTCCAGCTTCGAAATCTTCCCTGCTTTTTGTCCCATTAAAACCTCCGTTAGGAGTCTTACCTATACATCTTCCCATTCAATTCATTCGCATTTTGAACCTTCTCCTCTAAGTCTTCCAGTCGTTTCTGCAGTTCCTCCCCTTCAAACGTCTTAACCAGCACACCAGAAAGGTAAGCTATCGAATTGGCCACCTTATAATCCAGATCACCCTTCCTCACCTGATTTATGGTCGAGTTCAATAACCGGACTACATCTCCCATCCTGGTTATCCGGATATTCTCCACATTTTCCAGCACCGCCCTTTTCCCCTGCTTTCCCCCTTTAACCCGGGCTGTCTGCTGTTCCATCCTCTTCTCCGGGTCATGAAAGAAGCAGAATAAAGACCCATGCCCTGCATTGGCACTGCACTGCTTCCCCTTACTGCTAATGTGTTTACACTTCATATTTCCACACCTCCTAACTTAAGTTATACCATAGGATTAAATCTATACTGTAAAGCATAACTTTAGACCAGCTAAAACCTTACGGTAATTAGCTTTACTTTATTTTTTCTTGTACTAAGTTATCTCTTCAAACCGTTTCACCATAAGCTTCCTGCTTTTTATCTTACCACCTATTACTTGTTATAAGAAGTCCCCTCAACTCCCGCCAAAGTCATGTTCACCTCTCTTGGTCTGCCCCTGGAGCGCTTAAAAAAAAGATCGTCAAGGTCAATCTGCCGATACCGGACTATGGGTCTTCTGTGTCCAAGATAAATCCTGTGTCCTGTGATCAGTCCTCTACTCTCCAAGTTCTCAATCGTAGACTTGCAGACGCTCAAGTATTCCGCCGCTTCTTTTTTGGTCAACCAGGACATTTATCACTCAATCAAATAGTTTTATAACATATTGACAGTTTACCCCACCATGCTACTCACTATTGTTTATTGTGAGCTTCGAACCATTTTCAGCCCCAGATATAGTGAGTAGGGTGGTAGGGTAGATTAACATTCTTCTCTTATCGTTTGGGTCTGGCTCCTGTGTTATCAATCCAGCGTTCTCCAGCATAGGGATAATCTGTTGCCGTAACAGCCAATCTGGTAAGACCCTGCCATAGACCTGAAGATGTTTTTGCGTTACTTCCCGCCTTGTTAAACCAAGCTGTCCGGTGATTTCTTCAAATCCCTGCGTTCTCTTTTGATTCTTCTCGTTCCAAGCCGTCAAAATCACATCCAGATAAAGATTGTAGATGTATGGCGGAAGGTTATACTCCTGGCTTTCAGAAATAACATCCCATATCTTAAAACTCTCTTCAATGTCCTCCTCGTTTGCCACTATGGTCGAACCTTTTCTTTCCCTGTGCCAAAGGTTCAATAGAGCAAAAGCTTTCATCAAAGAGATAATTCGTCCGATGTCCCGTTGGTGTCTCGGCTTCAACTTTTTGGTTTCTGCAAAGAATCTTTCCTCTATCTTTTCAGGATAACCTATGTTTATCTCCTTAATGCTCTCTCGTTTGATTGCTTTAATTCTTTCTTTGAAACTCCTTCTCTGGGGATCCTCTTCTAACCAATTCACATAGGCTTTGTTATCCGCCTCTTTCCTTATCTTCTCCTTAATCGCCTGCCGAATCTTACCACTATCTGTCTCAGGGCTGAGCAAAAGGAATCTGGTCGTCTCCTGTTCGTCAATCTTCAGCCCGGCTGTGCAAAAGATCACCGCGGGGAAGCCTTTTAGAAATATATTCTTGGTCTTTAGCCCAGCCTTTTGAGATTTGTCCGTGATCTTTAATCTAATTTCTTTCTTGTCATGGGAAAGCATTGGTCTTAAATGTTGTAAAAGCAAGGTGTGGGGCTGGTCAAGAAAGATTAAAACCTTACTCGATAGGTCAACAATGTATCCTTCTTTCTCTTTATCATATTTTCCCACATCGTGAAAAAACGCAGTGGGGCTACAATACCCAACTTCGATAACATCTCCCTCTGGGAATAGCCTTGCAATTTCTGTGGGGATATATGATTTGCCCGTTGAAGATGGAGCATTGAAACTGATATTGAACTGCGAATCTTTGGTAAAAGCAGAGAGCGCACACAAGAAAGTTGCTAATTTATTCTGTTCATCCTTTTTGATTGTCAAACCCAATATCTCAATCAGCTCTTCCGATGAGAGTGGATCAAATCCTTTTGTATCCGTTGTTTCTTCAGCGTCGTTCAAATCTTCATCCAAGCCAAATTCCTTTTGGGCTATCTTATTCAAAATGTTTTCTTCCATCTTTCTTTCTCCTCATGTTTTCTCATATTTCTTCTTCGCATGCCTTGTTTATTCTTTCACCACAATAAGCCAACATCTGGGTTGTCCGATAATATTCCGACAAACTCATCCTACCACGTAATAGCTGCCTATGTGCCAAATCCAACATAGCGACCAGATAGTCCTTAAGCAGTTTCTCGATCTCCGCCATTTCCTTATCGTTGCGCCTGTCTAACTCTCGCTGATATATTTTGATCCATTGAGTCAAGTTCAAGTTGCGGTCAATCTCCATTCAAAACCTTCTCAATTTCTTCTAAAAGCTTTTGAATCTTCGCCCTCTTTTTCTCAAAGATTCTTTGCTCAGACTCCCGATGGAAGAAGGGATAAAGCTCCCCTTTCCACTTTGACCCTTTCTCAAACATCAAATTTATCACGCCTTTTCTCATGTCTTCTTTCCTCTGTTTAATTATTTATCAGCCCCTTTAAATGCCGTATCTGCTCAAGAAAAGATGTGGGTTCAACCATCGTTTTTTTGCCAAAATAATCCAACACCAAACCAAGTCTCTCGGGTCGGTCTTGGAAATAGAAAGTTGCCCTCCCCCCTTTCTCTTTATCAAATTTCAAAAGCTCGAACTTATTTAAGATTAAAAGTGCCGCTAACGGCAATTCCGATGTGGTGAATATTTTTGCTTTTTCCATCTTTCTTTTCTCCGTTTTTCTTTTGCGCCTTCGTTGAACACTTTAGCGCTAATTGTTATTCCTAATAGGAATTCCAGTTGAAAAAGCCCCTCGCAAAACAAAATTTTAGGATACTTTTTCAACCTTTTTGGCTAACAACAGATGAATAGGAGCAAAATAAAAAAAGGGCAGACCGTAAAAGTCTACCCTTCGCACAAGAAAGCCAGTTTGTCTCACCTCATGATCTCTTAACTTTTTTAACCCCCTTTCGCTTGTAGTTGTGTCTTATGCCTTTAATTGGTTTTTTATTTTTCTGTTCGCCATCAACCAGTGGCTTTTGCCAAAGAAGCTCGCTGTCCCCGGTGAGTGCATACAATAACCACCCGCTCATTCTATCCCGGTGTGTAATCCCAGCTTTCTTGAGTTTCTTATCTAAATAGGTGACTATCTTTCCTATCACCTCTTTGGGTGGTCTTTTTGGCGGTAATTTTATTTCAAGTATCTTTTCCCCATTAAAAACATACCAATAAAAGACTGACACAAGAAACACATCCTTCTCAAGAAGTATTTTAAACTGATTAATTTGCACATCCCTTTTCAGGTTTTCTCTTTTGATTTTTTCCTCAATTTGAGATATATCACTTTCAGTATTCTTTAATCCTCCTGGGAGGTAAAAACCTTTGTTAAACTTTTTCTCTTTTTGGGCTTTAGCAAGCTTGTTTTTTAACTCTTCAATCTTGTCTGCCTCCAGCACTTTGAATATAAAGTCTTTGATTTGTCTCAGATAGAATTTGTAAAGATTTAAATGATCTTTTTTTAGAAAAAAAGCCAACATGAAGAAGTGTAAATCTAATCTTGAAAGTTTCGTATACCAGTCTCTCTCCATTTTTCTGGTGTAGTAACGCAAAACTGCACGGAATACTCTTTCAGATACACCTTGTTCAATCAACACTTGCGCCTTATCAGAGTAAGCTGAAAGATTTCTAATTCTGTAAACTATACCAGAGTCTTTAGGTTGCAACTTGAGTTCTTTCAGATATCTTCCCTTCTTCTCGAACATCTCCTGAGAAGGTATTAACAGTTCGTGGGTCAAATCGATATACTCCCACAGTAGAGCCAAATATGTATTTGAGGAATGCACACACATTCGGCTATTGGTTACGTGATTCCTGCTGAGAGGTAAGTTCAAAAAAGAATAGTTTGCCTCTGGCGCATGTAATGAACAAAAATAATACCAAGCCACCCAGCCTTTCAAAGTGGGATTCGACTTCCCTTGAAATTCATGAACTGCATCCGGCATGTCCCTTTTAAGCTTTTCAAGAAATAGGGTTAATTCATCTTCTTTTATGGAATTCGCCAGATTCTCAACGATCCTCTTTTCCTCATTTTCCAAAATGTCTATTGTCTTAATATCCCCTTTCGATCGGAAAATCGGTCTTACCTCCCAGTAGCACCATGCGAGATTCTCTGTCGATAATGGTTGTAGATATTTCATGAACTGAGATTTCGAATTCAATAACTCAATCGAAAACTCCCCTGTTTCAGCGGTTGGAACAAGTCCCAATTCTATAATTTGATCTATCAAACTTTCATAGATTTTCTTGTTAGCTAACTTCTTAATTTGTTTCTTGCCATCTGGTGTCTCTAAATAAGGATATATATCCGATACGGAGATGATCTCTGTCGGCGGTGCTGGAGGAGCAGGCTTTGGCATTTTTTCTTTCTTTCTTTTCATATACATATTATCTTTTTTTCTTTTCTTGATCTAAGAGGACACGCCCCTCTCCAATTCCTCCGAGACTACCTAAAAAAGTCCTTGAAATTTACAACGCATTCCCTCCCGGCTTTTTACTTTTCACTTTGACCCCCGTAGGGGTGGGTGTCCCCCATCCCCTTTTTTTATGACCGGATAATCCACTTCTTGTCTTCCTGTGCCAAATCTGACCTTCTCAGAAGCCCTCTGATCTGAGACGTCACGAGACTGATACATTGAGATACATCCGTGTCACCATCTTTAATCTTGTATTAGTAAACGTCGTCACCTGTTTTTTATAACTTCCCTCTCCGTGAGGGTACTCCACTTGTACGTCCATGTCGCGGCTGTATCTGACGCAAAACACATTCTATATTGGAAATAGTCCACGTCTCCGGTCACGGTATTGATTCGGAACAGAGTCCTGCCCGTCCGCAAGTCCCATGTGGTATCTACTACACCTTTGGCGTTGAAAAACAGTATTGGCGCATCTATGTCACCTACTTGCATCTGGTATCTCCCAACCCCTGTCTCCTGAGGGTTTGCGTTCACGTTGGGAGTAATAGTTATCCTCCCAACGATAAATCCCAGGCAAAGCAAAATAATAACGACTATCCAGTTCCTTATCTCTACTTTCATAACAATCCTCCTTTTAGTTATTTGAAGATCTCAATCAGTATTTTGGCGATAAAATAAAGCCCAAAAAATGGAAGCAAAATTACTATTGTTTCAAAAGTGGAAGGCTTATGATTCCAGGGATAACCATAAATGTTTATCCAATGAATAATTTGATTTATAGACCACGAAACTACAAGCAAAATCAAAAAAGCCATAAACATCAAAAAGGCTTTACTTGTTTTTTGAGGAGTCATATTATCCCTCATTCTTTCCACTTTGAAATTTCAAAAAGAAAATAGATCATCCTCAACTTTTCATTAGTCATACTTTTACCCTCCCCTAAAAATCGTTCCTCAAAAGGTCTTTCCGACTGCTTCTCTATTTGGTCATATTACCCAAATCCCAGATATCTAAATAACCTCCAAGAACAAGTTTTTCATGTATTGTTTTGTTTTCGACAAGATTAAAATAAATGAAAACTATAATATTGTCAAGGATTCTGAACGTAGATGATTCGTGTCACCGAAGCTTAATCAAAAAGTTTCGGAATTTCAAAATTATATCGCACGGTTGATATTTGCTTAATCCGAGATGGGGGACTGGGGTCGGTGGTATAACAAAATGCGTTTATTACCACACCACCCTAACACAGGATTAAGTCTTAGGTGTAAAATTAATTGACGCTGTAAGCGTTCTTTTAAGAGAGCTTCAAAACCACTTTGTTGCTCCAGCTAAATTTCTCTTCTTGGTGTTCTTTCCCCAAATGCCATCTAAGGTATCCCCCACCTCCACGACTTGTCAGCTTTCTTTTTTGTTTTTCCTCTTGGCTTATATCTATGTCCACAAAAACCGCTGTCAAGCCCTCCCTCCGTTTTGCAGCAGCAGCAAAATCCCTTTGTTGTCTTGCGTTGGGCTGCTACCCTCCCTCAGTCCCGGCATTTCCCACTCCCACCAGAAAATCTTTTTAACTGTAGCAATTCTTAAAACCTAACTAAACTACTGATGATTCGCTCAGCTTGCTTCCGCTCACCGCCGAACGCTCTTCCGATAGCCTCCTGCCGGTGGCTCGGCGCTTCGCTTCAGCTAAGCTTCGTTTAGTCAGCTTTTAGCTGTCTTAGTAGTCTGTACAACCCTGCCGTCATACCGATTTTTATTAAATATTGTGAGTGGGCTTTTCACTAATACTGTTGACCCGGGTAGGGGTGGGTGTTCCCCCCAGTTCAATAAAAATAGTAGGCAAATTCATATCACAAGAAATTCCCACTTTATTCAAAGTGGGAAATAATAAGCCCCAATTCAAAAGAAATTGGGGCTTGTCCTTCCACTATCCTAATCAGTGGTTATTTTAGTAGCAACATCTTCTTGGCCTCAGAGAAATCTCCGATCCTCAGTTGGTAGAAGTAAATTCCTGAAGAGACATCTTTCCCAACATCATTCTTCGCATCCCAGAATACAGACTTATAACCTGAGGACAGATCTTCGGAAACTAAGGTCCTGACTTTTCGTCCCAGGATGTCATAAATATCCAAACTTACAGATCCGGAATGTGGCAGAGTAAATTCAATTTGGGTTGAAAGGTTAAAGGGATTAGGATAATTCTGTGACAAAGAAAACTCGTTTGGCGGGGATAACTCCTCTTCTTCCTCGTCCACTCCTGTAAAGTGTCCTGCATTCACATACAGGTTAGTGGGATTTTCGTAAGGGATACCAAAGCCCCAAGAAAAGAATACAACTGGACTATACTGATAGAAAGATATCTCCGGAGTGTGTGCCAAAGTTGGACGAACCCCAGGAATGGATAAGGTATCAGACCAATCAGTTGGATTTGATGTGGTCGTATTAATATAATATATTTTCCTTGTTCCAGTTTCATCACTACAATAAACCGCATGGACTGTCGGACTTCCCCGAGCACATTTCAGATCACAAAGTTGCTTGTCGGAGCCAGTTCCTCCCGCTAAGGAGAGACCTTTGGACCATGTGGTTCCTGTCGAGTAAGCATATCTAAGATTCCAATCATCACTGGTGTTCTTCTCGCTATATGCCACCCACACTGCGATGGTGCCGGGATAACGAGGTCCCGCTGCCTTAGGATCGGACTTGTCGTAAAGGTTTGTGCTCAGCTTTTCCGCATTTCCCCAGGTGACGCCCCTGTTGGTGCTTTTCTTCACCGCGATCTGGGGTTTGGACAAAATCAGATCGTAGAGGCCCGGCGCGCCGCTCATCTGTGTCCAGTTGTCTCCGTGGTTGATGCTTCTATAGACGGTCAAGCCGTCGGTGAGATATAACCATGAATTTGAATGTTCCACAATGCTCCATACATAACCATAATCTGACGAGTTGAAGCTCGTCCAGGTCCAGGTGACTCCATCATTAGTGCTTTTCATCACGCCAGCGTTCCAGCTTGAAGGTTTGCGTGCCCCAGCCAGAAGAATACCGTCTGAGACCTGAAAAAGAAAACTAACATAGTCTGGCGCGCTGGCAGGCTTAATGAGATTCCAGCTTTGACCTCCGTTGGTGGAACGATAGAACCCTGAACTATCACTAATTCCGCCTGCAATCACAGTTCCCGCCTGAGTCACTAGCAAGGAATAAATATCGCTAACCCCGGGTAGGTCGGCGCATTCGTCCCAATCACTGCCTCCATCTGTAGTTTTGAAAACGTCCCCCTCCTGATAGCCGGTTCCCACGTATATCGTTCCGCCAGCTGATCGAGCCAGGCAGCGCGCTCGTTTATCCCCGGATGACCCCACGGTTCCAGTGTTGCTCCAGTTTGCGCCCCCGTCAGTCGTCTTGTATACCCTGGCGCGGTAACTTGGCCAGACCTCCTCATAGAGGGCAGCATAAAGGACTCCATCAGACCCTTCCAGAATATCATAGATGCTTTCGGTAGTTCCCAGGCCATCGGTTAGAGTCCAGGTTTCTCCTCCATCCTGGCTCTTCAAAACAGCGGCACGCTGGTCAGAGCCAGAACCTTGGGTATCTATGCCCGCGTATATCATGCCATCCGAAGCTTGGAGAAGACACCTCGTGCTACTGAAAGTGGTGGTGTAAGGGTTGATGACCGGATAATACTTCCAGCCTCCAACTCCGGGGCCCAGGTTTTTTCTCACATACGAGTGGTTAGAGCTGTCACGAGCACCGTACAAGGCGCCTTCCTCCCCGTCCAACCTCCAGGCCAGGTAGACGTCCTCCGCAGATGTGCCAGCCGTGGTAAGACTGGGCATATCCCCATCCACGGTGTCTTTGCTCTGCCAGGTCTCACCGAAGTTGGAGGAGTACATGAAAATCGTCTCTTTGGTGTTCTTGGCTCGCGCCAAGTAAAGATAATAGTTGCTTCCGGGATCATCCCTGGTGGCGGAGAAACTCTGGTTGCCATCACTAAGGGTGTAAACGTCCCCACTAAGACCTAACTTTCGATACAGGATTATCTCCCCCAGGTGTTGGTCTAACACGAACCAGAATACATAAGGATTTGATCCGTCTCCCGTCACCACCTGGGGATTGGACAGGTCGTTGCCAAATTCTGAGTAAACATAACCGTTCAGTATCCAGTCTGTTCCTCCGTTCGTGGACACGTATAGATTGCACGTATCGCGTCCGGTCGAATATTCCGAGACAGCTGCCCAAATCCAGTCGTTGGTTTCATCATAGTCGGTCGCATAACCATTGCGCGAATATTGGCTGATCTTTCCCGTGTGTACCAAAACGGCATCCCCCCATGTGGTGGGCTTTTCCAATTGAGGCTGATCCACTTGGTCGGCTTTCCCCTCCACAAAGACCAAAACAGCCCCTAAGAATAGAAAAAGAATCCCCAGCAGGAGCAATCCTTTCACAAATCTCATAATTCCTCCTTCTTTGAGCTTGAAGTTGCAGCTTTCTAATTAATAAATATGCAAGATCACCAAATGTCAATAACTTTTTTGGATTATATAGGGATGGTTAGGTCTGGATAATTGTGCAAATTATAATTTAGGCATATCCTGGGGTTGGTTTATGACATAAACCATTAGCCTATAGATGATTCTTTCTATGCTTGAAAGGATGGCAAACCGTAGGAAGAATGTTGGAGATACTTCCAACAGGCTTTTTACTTATTCCGTTAACCCGGGCAGGGGTGGGTGTTCCCGCCCTTGTTTTAGATTCCAGAAAATTCTCTGTGAGTGACTTATCTATTTGACACACAGGGTCGCCTCTGGTTCCCCGGTTGTTGTGGCTCCGAGAGGAGTTTTGTGTTCTTCATTCTGCAGCCTGTTTTTCCTATCTATTCTCTACTCTCTACTTCAACTCTAAGCTTTCAAGTTCTTTAATCTCTCCTTCGCATCCTTTACCTCCGGTATCCCCGGATCAGCATTCTTCCAAATGTCAAGAAATTCTTCATATTTCTCAATCGCCTTTTTGTTCCAGCCGGATTTCTCGTAAGCCATGCCTAAAAGATAATAAGCTTTCACTGCAGTGATTTCCCACACTCTATCTTGGTCATATCTGGTAAGTGCCTTTTCCAGTTCAGCTACTGCCTCGTCCAGCCGACCTTTCTTTAAGTAAATTTCTGCAAGATGATAACGCAGGGAAAAAGACGGAGTGGGGGACGCCCTGTATACTTTTTCTAGATAGCTCAACGCTGTGTTGGTGTCCCCTTTAGCCAGCTGGATTTCGCCCATAATCCACCAGTAGGTAGGCATCAAGGTTGTATCCTTTTCTTCGAAGTCTTTTTTCAAAACCTGGGCTATTTCCTCTGCTTCAGCCATTCTTCCACTTTTGGCTAGTAGGTGCGCGTAGTAATCCCTTCCATTATCCGGGTTATCCGGCTTGGCTTTTTTAAAAATCTGCATACCTGTTTCCACTTCGTTCAATGCCATACTCCACTTCTTTTCATTTTCATAAATGCTTGCCTTACAGGCATGCTTATATGCAACTATCTCCCCCTCCATTCGTTCCATCCTGTCTCCGGCGATGGCGTCGTCCAAAACCTTGAGGGCATCTTCAAATTTCCCCTGATATAGTGGTATCAAGAACAAACAGAATCTTCCCCTTGATCTCCAGTTTTTGTCGTTGCTGGAGGAAAGCTCCGCAAAACAACTTTCCACTTGGGCATAATCCTTTTTGAAAAGATACATACATCCCAGTTTTATCCGAGACATATAGAAATCCGGTTTTCTCTCCAGGGCTTTCTGGTATGATTCTATCGCCGGCTCGAGCTTGCCGTTCCAGGCATACAAATCAGCTCGGCTGTCGTAGGGATTAGGCTCGTCCGGAGCCAATTCTATATACTTGTTTATAGCCCAGATGGATTTATCAAAATCCCCTATATTATTATAGGTATAGGCAAGAACATTATAAGCCATCTTGTAAAGAGGGTCTATCTGTATTGCCTTGCTAAGGTAATGTACTGCTTTTTCGCCGTCGTGTAAATCACTATAGTAAATGGCTCCTATTGTGAAATATACTTCTTTTTCGTCAGGATAACGTTCCGCTACCTCTTGCAGTTCTTTTATCGCCTGAGGATAATTACCCGATATGTATGCTTCCAAAGTTTTAATCTGAAGTTTCTCCTTCTGGGTTATCCTATCTGAATATTTCATTGCCTTAGCTATAAACTCTTTTGCTGCACTATTATCACCCTCATAATTTTTAGTTAAAGCCAACCTATGATATGCCATAGCAAAAGTGGAATCAATTTCCAGAGCTTTTCTGAAACTGTTCTCTGCCTCTTTGAAATACATCTTATTTATGTTGTCCAAACCTTCCAGATAGAAACGATATGCTTCAGGCGAATGGGTGGTAACGTTAGCCACCGACGGTTCCTTCTCCTGCTGGGCTGCTACTGGAAGCGAAAGGTCTTTTTTTAACACTACGGTTAGTTTGTCAACTATAGAAAATACTTCTTCTTCTTTTTCTCCGGTGATACGTTGGGATGCCTTGATTTCACCGGTTTCCACATCAACTAACTGGGTGGTTATTTCAATTCTGGGTTTGATTTGAAGTATGCTGCCCAGAAGCATCCATTTAACCCCAGCTTTGGCAGCAACCTGGGTGGCTATGTTCTTGTCTATCTTTTTTTCCCCCTCTTTCCCTAAAAGCTTGAGAATATCATATAATCTCTGGCTGGATACTACCTTAAGATACTGTGACTCCGACAGACCGGTGATTAGCAGGTTAGTAACGATTTCACCGAGCTTCTGTTTATCCTCCGGATCAACCAGGTTGTCAAAATACATTACTGCCAGGGAGTTCTCTTTGGCTACTGCCCCCTTTTCCGGAGCTACTTCGAATTTAAAAGGTTTGAGAATTAGGAAAACTAAAACAATAATGAAAACAACCGAAGCCGGAATTATAATGGGAAGGAGTTTCCTTTTGGGCTTGGGGGGTTCAGCCACAGCAATTTGAGCGGTTTTCACATACTCCAAACTCTTTCTCTCCCGTCTCAAATCCGCCAAAAGTTCGTCTATATGTTGATACCGCTCTTCCCGGTCCTTCTCTAAAGCCTTTACCACGATTCTTTGCAACCCGTCCGGAACGTTCGCCTTGTATCTTGTCAACGGCTCAGGGGTCTCGTTGATGACCGAATAGATTATGGCGGCTTGGTGCTCACCCTTAAAGGGAAGATGACCGGTGATCAACTCATATAGAACCACACCAAAAGAGAAAATATCAGATCGGGAGTCAATCTCCTCACCGGAGGCTTGCTCTGGTGACATGTAGGCTGCAGTTCCCAAGGTCGAGCCGGTTTGGGTGATCTTGGTAGCCCCTTTCAGCTTGGCCAGACCAAAGTCCATGATCTTTACTTGACCACGAGGCGTGACCATGATGTTGTCCGATTTGATGTCCCGATGCACCACACCTTTCTCATGCGCCATGGCTAACCCTTCACATATCTGAATCCCGATATCTAAAATCTTCTTTATGGAGAGAGTTTCTTTCTCAATCATCTGCTTCAAAGTCATGCCCTCTACATATTCCATAACTATAAACATCTGACCATCAAATTCATCAATCTCATAAATAGTGGTGATATTGGTTTGGTTTAATGCTGATGCAGCTTTGGCTTCGTGGATGAATCTTTCCTTCTCCACAGGCTCAGAGGTCAGATGTGGAGGTAAAAACTTTAAAGCCACCAGGCGATCCAATTTGGTGTCCTGGGCTTTATAGACTACACCCATGCCTCCCTCACCGAGCTTTTCTAAAATCTTATAATGAGAAATGGTCTTGCCTACCATACCTCTCCCCGATAGATCTGTGATGACACTATTAATAAACTCAAGAATTACACAATTGTCAACTGATAATATGAGTAAAAGAACGAAACTTAATAAAAAGTTCACCCTTTTTTTCAAAAATTTCTCTATGGTTAGTTTATATATTTGACACCCGAGGTCTCTTCTGGTTCCCCCTACCCGGTAAGTTGAGGTCATCACCAACACACGGTAACCGGAATGCTCGAAGATATAGTGAGTGACATGGTGGGGTAACCTCAAAATATATTATTTCAGTTTCTGTAATTGTGATGAAAAAGAAGGTGAGATACCCTTTTCTGAGTACCTCACCTCGACTGTTTCAATTTTGTTTCAATTGAGCTTATGTTTTCGTAGGTTTTCGTGGGTTATGATGGGCTATCACAAAATAGATAAGTCTCTATTCAAGTTTGCAATAGCCCATCATTCAATAACTTCCTTCCAAGTCCCCTAAGGGTTCAAATCCCGCCTTCCGCATTTTTATAGTATATACCACGATATTTATCCTCTTCTTGACTGCATTTGTAATTCCGCTTTGATCAAACTGGATTTTCAATTAATCCAAATAACTTTCCCTTCCAGTTGTCCTTCTTTTGTTTTGTAAGCCTAAAAGTCCAAAAATTTCCTTGCTTATTCATAAAGAGTTCATATATTATACATAGACATATTCCTAAAGTACTCTCTTGATATGAGAAACAAACTTAAAATTTATTTCCTGAGCACTGAATTTTCTTCAATCCTCCGACACCAACCATTTAAAGCACTACAATATAAAACCACCATAACAATACTATTAACAATTAGTTATGAGGTTTAATGAAATGTTTGAATCAAGATATCGTAAAACTCTTTGGGTAATTTTAGTACTCCTTTTCTTGCTAACATTTATCGGAATGAGTGCGGATGGCAATATTAGAGCGGAAAATTTGACTTTGACTCTCAGTGCTGGTGAATATCAGATACTCGACACGGGAAAAGGTGAGCAAAAGATAAAGCTGGAAGACTTCGGTAATCTATTAGTCCCGGGTGAACCAATGTTACCGGCAAGAACTTTTGTGATTGCCATTCCACCAGGTGCTAGAATCCTATCTGTTGCTATCAGTGGTGCCAAAGCTATTCCGATCCTGGGACGATACCTCATTAAACCGGCATCGGCTGTTCTCCCTTCGAATGAGCGCGAGGATATAATCAGGGAAAGTCGTCTTAAATGGCAGCGTAATTACGAAGCCACCTATTCATCTGATGCTGCCTATCCGGGGTACGCGGGGAGATATCAAGGAACAGGAGGATTGAGGAAATACGACTTTGTCCGGGTGGCATACTTTCCTTTCTCCTACCGACCTCAATCCGGCAGGTTGTTTTTCACTCCTTACCTTACGGTTTCCATTGATTACAGTTTAACTCCCTCCTTTAACCAGAGGTTTGATAGATGCATGTCCGATACTAAAGGAGATCAACGTGTTTCTCAGTTACTGCTCAATTACCAGCAAGCGCAGGAATGGTATCTTCCGAAGCATAAACTGGAAGCTCCCAAACAATCTTATGACTACTTGATTATCACAACGGATGCCTTATTGAATGCGGCAACCCCTCTGGTCGACTGGAAAGACTCGATTGGTTATACTGTTAATGTGGTGACTACCACCTGGATACAGAGCAATTACACCGGAATAGATTTACAGCAAAAGATCAGGAACTTTCTGATTGACAAGTACCTGGATTGGCAAATAGAGTATCTCCTTTTGGTGGGGGACAACAACTCCATTCCCATGAGGCGCTGTTACCCCAATCCCTCCGATCACAGTTCCGGCTCGGAATACTCCCCCCCTACCGACTATTACTACGCCGAGTTAACCAGCAACTGGGATTCAGACGGTGATGGATTCTATGGCGAATATGGGCAAGACAGCATTGATTTCGTTCCTGAATTATCGGTCGGCCGTATCCCTTTTAGCGATTCAGCTTCGGTGGCATATATTTGCCGAAAACTAATAAATTTCGAAAAAGATAGTTCCTCATGGAAGAATAATGCCCTGCTTCTTGGTGCCATAAGCAACTTTGCTAACGAGGATGATACCGGATTGCCCCGCACCGATGGAGCTGTTTTGATGGAAGAGATGATTTCCGACATGCTAACCGGCTGGAGTCATACAACCATGTATGAAAAGGAAGGGCTTGACTCAAGCACCTATTCATGCGATTACCCTCTCAACTGGACTAATGTCGTCAGCAACTGGTCAGCTAACGACTACGGTGTGGTCAACTGGTGGGCGCATGGCAGCTATGATGCAGCCTGGAGAAAGTGGTGGGCAGGGGATTACAACGACAACGATATACCGGATGGTGGGGAGATGTATTGGGATACTTTCATTCAAAATTCCGATGTTTCCTCCCTGGACGACAATCATCCAGCCATCATCTTCTCCTGTTCGTGCAATAATGCCTGGCCTGAACGGATAAATCTGGCTAAAACATTATTGAAAAACGGATCTGCCGGTATTGTCGGAGCCACCAGAATATCCTGGTATAATGAAAACTGGGAAGACGAGTTGTCGGGCGGAAATGCATCCATGGATTATTATTTCTTCTACTATCTGATCCATCAGGGAGAAAAAGTCGGGGATGCTCTTTTTTCTGCCAGAATTCACTATTACAACTATCTGTTCTGGTCGCTGAATGATCCGGATTGGACCCCCCAGGCGAATATGCTTGACTTCTGTCTCTATGGTGACCCAGCGCTGGTAAGAGAGGGAATTTCTCCATATATCTGCGGTGATTGCAATGATGATGAAAACATAGACATAGGTGATGTCATCTATCTTATTAATTATCTCTATAAGAACGGTTCGGCTCCAAATCCCTGGCAAGCCGGAGATGTCAACACCAGTGGAGTAGTAGATATTGGTGATGTAGTTTATCTGATTAATTATATGTTCAAAAACGGCCTTCCCCCTTGCGAACCGTAGTTGAAAACTGTTACCTTTCAAAAACACTGAATCCGATGCGTAGTTTGATAATCATAATAGGTGTAGTCTTTGTGACTGTTGCCATGAGTTTCATCTATCTACCCATAATCTTAGCAGAAGCGGAGACCACCCCACAGATACTCTGGTGGTACAACCTCACTGCCCCTTCTTTCGGATCTTCTGCGGTTGGCGATATAGATGGAGACGGTAAACTGGAGATCGTCTTCGGGACGTATTTCAACGATGAGCACATCTACGCCTTGAATGCCGATAGCGGCACCCTTCTCTGGATATACGATACCGGAGGCTGTAACGACGCCTCCCCCGCCATTGCCGACGTCGATCTGGACGGGACATTGGAGGTAATTGTACCTGCTTCATCCCCCTGCCGGATTTACTGCTTTAATGGAGCCACCGGAGGGGTAAAATGGTCTATTCCCACCGGTTCCAATTCCATCGACTCTCCTCCGGCAGTAGCAGATGTGGATAATGATGGTAAACCGGAAGTCATATTCGGCACTTTCTACGGGTATGTCTATTGCCTTAATGGAGAAAATGGAAGTCAATGTTGGCGCATAAACCTGGGAACTAATAGTTATATCCAATCCGATCCAGCCATTGTGGACGTTAACAGCGATGGGCAGTTGGACGTGGTAGTGGCTCAATGGGCGGGGGATAACAGGGTTTATGTCTTGAGAGGGCATAACGGCTCCACACTTTGGTATTCCGATCTTCCTAACAATGACATGTATCACGGTGGCTCGTTTGCGGATATTGACGAGGATGGCAAACCGGAGATAGCCATCGGCTGTTACGACAACCACGTTTATGTTTTGAACGGTGAGGATGGAAGTCTCCGCTGGCAATACCCTACCCCCTATTACGTTGGGGCACCCACCTCCATTGCCGACTTAAACAACGACAATCATCTGGAGACAGTCATTGCATCCCACAACATCATCCGAGCCTTAACCTACACCGGAGGAATGCTGTGGACTTATTCTGCCGGCGGTGGGTCGTTCCGCGGAGCTGCCATAGCCGATGTCGACAGTAATGGTGTTCTGGACGTTGCCTTCGGTGCGGATGACGGTATTCTTCGGGTGCTTCGGGGGGACAATGGTTCGGTGGTATGGACCTATAATCTGCAAGCTCATTATGGACGAACGTTTGAGATGGATAATGCTCCGGTGATTGCGGATTTCAATAACGACGGAAAACTCGATATTTTCGTCGTTGGTGGCTATGGTACCTCATCTCAACCCACCCTGAACCATGGGCGGGCTTACGCACTTACTGCCGGAAACGGCACCGGTCCCGGTTGGCCCATGTTTAGACACGATCTAAGACATAGCGGTAATTTCCATTATGTTGTTTACTTCCTGCGGGGTGATGCCAATGGCGATGGGGATATTACCATCAGCGACATTGTCTATATCATCAATTATCTTTTTTTCGGAAGCGGTGCTCCGAATCCACCGGAAGCTGGAGATGCCAATCATAATGGAAGCATTGAGATCGGGGATGTTTTGTATTTGATTAATTATCTGTTCAAAAGCGGACCACCTCCTGTATTATAGAAGTTTTCTCCCGATTCATGCTCATATGAATTCAGGATGATTAGATAAAGCTTCTTTCTCCTGATTGATTAAACTTTTGGAAGCGGAAATAAAAAAGCAGGGAATACATCCCTGCCATATTAAAAAAGATCAATGGATATTTTCTCTTCTATTGTCCGATTTCGTATTCCTTTATTTTATATAACAGAGACCGGTAGCTGATCTCCAAAAGCTGCGCTGCTTTTCTCCTGTTCCAATTAGTCTTATTGAGCGCCTGAGCTATCAGCACCTTTTCCTCTGACGCCACCGCTGCCCCCACCCTTTCTTTCAACGAGAAACCTTTCTGGTTAGCAACCGTATAAGTCGACGGAGTCACCGGAGAATTTTCGCTTGTATGGGGTTTGATGCTGTCCCGGACCACATTTTCATCTTCCCGGACCACGATCTGTTTGATCAAATTTTCCATCTGCCTGACATTCCCGGGCCAATCGAAGTTTTGCAAAAACTCTATGGTAGTCGGAGAGAGCGGGCGATACTGCTTATTGTACATGGCATAATATTTCTGCAGAAAATGTTCGATCAAAAGGACAATATCCTCCCTCCTTTCTCTTAAAGGCGGCAGATTCAAGGTGACCTCATTCAAACGATAGAACAGATCCTCTCGGATGGTTCCGTCTTTTAGTGCCTTTTCCAGATCTCTGTTGGTAGCGCAGACTATCCTGGTATCCACCTTAATGGTCTTTATTCCGCCCACCCGCACGAACTCATATTGTTCCAAAACCTGAAGGAGCTTGGACTGTAATTCCAAAGGCATGTCACCGATCTCATCCAAAAATATGGTCCCTTTATTAGCCACCTCAAACCTCCCCAGCTTGGTCTTGTGTGCTCCGGTGAAAGCTCCTTTTTCGTAACCGAACAGCTCTGCCTCCAGAAGCTCATGCGGTATGGCAGCGCAGTTTACCTTGACGAAAGGACCATTCCTTCGACTGGAAAGGGTGTGCAGCATCCGGGCTACTATCTCCTTGCCCGTGCCGGATTCACCCCGGATCAGAATGGTCAGCTCGCTGTCCGCCACCTGCTCGATCACCGCTTTGATCTGCATCATGCTGGGGCTGTCCCCGATAAGTTTGTCGTACTGAGATTTGGTCTTCAATTCCGTTTTCAGATGGTCCAGTTCCTGCCTCAAACGGTTTTTCTCCAGCACACTCTGGATGTGAATTTCCACCTCTTTAACGTCGAACGGCTTGTTGATAAACTCGGAAGCGCCCCTTTTGATCGACTCCACCACGTTCTTGGTCTCTCCGTGTCCGGAGAGTATGATCACCTCGGTGATCTGATCCATCGATTTAATCCTGTCCAGAACCTCGAGCCCCTCCATCCCCGGCATCTTGATATCCAGAAGAATCAGATTGGGGTGGACTTTGGTAACCATCTGCAGACCTTCCAGCCCGTCCTTGGCTGAAAGGATGTGATAGTTATCCCCCAGTCCCTCACTTAAAATCCAGGAAACTTTGGGATCATCATCTATAACCAGTATTTTTACCTTGTCGTCTTCCATGGTTTTTTAATGAATTGTTTCGTTTAGATAATTCGATTGGTCATTACTTTCTCTATTATCGGCACTATTTTGCACTTTTTCAGAAAAAGCTCTCAAAAAGCTCATCGGCAAAGCCATTGGGTTTCGCCCCTTGAATTTATTATTCTTAAGCCGCCGGCAAGTTTATCGAAAAACTAGTTCCCTTTCCCGGCTCGCTTGTTACCGACACGAAACCGCCGTGTGCTTTCACTACCCTTTCCACTACTGCTAATCCTAAACCAGTCCCCTCTTTTTTGGTAGTGAAGTAACGTTCAAAAATTTGGTTTATACTCTCGGGCGGAATCCCGCAACCGGTGTCGGTGATCATTATATTTACATATTCTTTTCCGCTTTTCTCGTCGGTATGTCTATTGGCTTTAACTTTCAACTCGCCGCCATTGGGCATAGCTTCTATGGCATTGAGTATTATGTTAAGAAAAACCTCCATTATCTGATTTTTATCCGCCAATACGGTGTAATCCTCCCGGTATTCCTTCTTCAGGGTTATCTTCCCGGACGAAAGGTCCTGTTCTACCAATTTCAGCGTTCGGTCCAGAATGGATGCTATGTCCCTTTTCTCCATCTCAAACTTGTATGGATTGGAAAAATTGACGATCTCTTTCAACAGCCCGTCCAGACGAAATATCTCCTCCTCCACCAGATTGAAGTATTTGTCTTCGTTTTTACTGTCCGGTAGTTTTCCTCTCAACACCTGTAAGGTTCCCCGGATGTTGGTCAACGGTTTTTTCACGTCGTGAGTGATCTCCGAGACTAAATTGCCCATGGTTACCAGACGGGTGATGTTAAGCAGGGATTTCTGTCTCTCAAAGACAGATGCCAATTGGGATGTGATTATGGAAAGCAGTCGAATTTGCTCTCCGGACAATCTCATTTCCTGTCTATTTCCCACGGAAAGCACGCCATGAATGTTCTTTTCTGCTATAATGGGAAGGGAGACGATAGAATCCAAATATCTCGAGAATTCCGGCTCCGTTTTTAAGCCTTCTTTTAGCTTAAGGTCGACCTTCTCTGGGTTGGTGATTTCCTCTTTGGTGAATGAAGCAGTTAGATTTCTCTTTGCATTTTCGCATCCCAGGCAAAGACTTAAAACCAGCTGATTCGATTTCTCGCTCCATTCATACCACAGGGCAAATTCAACCGGCATTATGGTTTTTACCTTCTGAAATACGAAACTGCAAATATCCTCAAAACGTTCCATATGGGAAAGCTGCCTGGAGATATCATACAGAACCTCCAATTCTCTGATCTTCTCTATATTCTGGCTGAACTGTTCTGCATCATCGATGGCAATGGCGGCTTGAGCGGCGAAGGTGGTCAAAAGCCTCAGATCGTCACCGGTGAATGGAACACCGGTCTTCTTATCGCTTAGGTTGATCACTCCCAGTATCTTGTCTTTAACCTTCAAGGGGACGCATAGAAGTGAATGAGTGGCATAATGTTTCTTGCTGAAATGCTTGAAGCGTGCATCCTTTTCTATGTTTTCCACCATCACCGGTTCCCCCTTCTGTGCTATATAACCGGCGATGCTGGAACCCAATTCGAGTCTGGTTTGCTGGATGATCTCTTCATCCAGACCGATGGCAGCTTCTATGGTTAGTATGCCTTCCGGTTTCTGAATAAGCATAATCGATCCAGATTTGGCATCGATCACTGACGTGGCTAAAGCGACAATCCGGCTGAGAAGCTCTTTAAGATCTTCCGTAGTGCTTAAAGACAAACCCGCTTTGTATAACGCATCCAGCTCCTCAACTTTCTTCTTAAGCTCGGTATTTTTCTCCTGTAATTCCATCAACAGATTGGTTCGATCCTTGTCGGCTCTCCTTTTTTCCAGTGCCCGTTGGATGGTCAACTTCAAATCGGCAAACTCAATCGGTTTCATCAGGTAATCATAAGCCCCCTGGTTGATGGCGCTGATGGCAGACTCCAGGGAGGCATAACCGGTCATCAAAATCACCAAAGCGTCTTCATCCTTGGTCCGTGCCGCTTTGAGAATGTCCAGCCCGTCCACCTGCGGCATCTTTATGTCGGTGATCACCAGATCGAAATCACTCTTGTTTATCCGCCTTAAAGCCTCTTCACCTTTTTCCACCGTGGTGACATTGTAACCGGCTTTAGAAAGCAGGGTCTGAAGGCTTTCGCACATGCGCTTTTCGTCATCCACCACTAGAATTTTGGCTGAATCATTAATCATGATTATGCTTGCTCTCCCATGACTTTACATATTTTGGTTCTTAATCAGCACCGGTTAAATAATCTATCCTTTCGGTAAAGAGAGGGTAAAACTGGTTCCCTGCTTTTTTCTTTTTGCTTGAATGGATCCGCCATGTCTTTGTATTATTCCATAACATATCCAGAGACCCAGTCCGGTTCCTCTCCCATCAGTCTTGGTGGTAAAAAACGGGTCAAAAATACGGTTGAGGTTATCTTCCGGTATTCCACATCCGGTATCCGAAAACTCGATTTCCACCTTATCCTTAACTTCTCGCGCACGGATACTGATCTCCCCTCCGTAGGGCATGAAATCCCGGGAATTGACCAAAAGATTTAAGAAAACCTGTTTCAACTGGTCTTCTGATCCTAAAACTCGTGGTAAACTTTCCGACAGATCTGCAGTAATCTTTATATCTCGGCTCAGAAACTCCTGGTTAACCAAGAAAATCACCTGTTTGATTATTTCGATCAAATTCAAGAAAGACATCTCTTCTTTGGCTGGGCGAGAAAAATCCAAAAAGCTTTTTACAATCCGGGCAATCCGATCCACCTCTTCCTTTATGGCACCCAGATTATATTGATTGGCACTATTCCCCTCAATGCTCTCCGAAAGAATCTGCAGATAGTTTTTGATAATCCCCAGTGGGTTATTGATCTCATGAGCCAAAGAGGCGGAGAACTGACCTGTAGCTGCGAGTTTTTCCGATTGAATAAGCTGTTTTTGGGTGTCTCTCAGCTCTGAGTTTATCCTCTTTTGATTCTCATATAAAAGAGCGTTCTCCACTGACACGGTAAGCTGACCGGCCAGAACCGAAATGAATTCCAGATCGCCGTCCGTGATCCTTTGATCCATCCTCTTTGGGCCAAAACTCAGGATACCTACCAGCTTATCCCTGCTGATCAACGGGACCACAAGCTTGCAATCCAGTTTGTGCAGGGTTTTTATCTCATCGTCGTTTTCTGGCAGATGGTTTTGAATCTCCTTTAAGAATAAGGGCTCTTTCTCGGAGAGCAGAAGACGGGATAATCTACCGGTTAGGCTGATTCTATACTCTTCAATATTATTACAGGTTTGAACCGCTGCATTTGGATCCGAATTATCCGGTTCCTTATTTTTCAGTTTAAAGCAGCTTAGTTCGTCCTGCTGATGATCCCGCCGGAGGAACACGGATATATTCTCTATTTTTAATTCTTCCATCAATGCAGAGAGCATCCCGCTTAAAAGAACCTCCAAATCCAGAACCGAATTCAGCCTACGGGAAAGCTCGAAAATGGTATAGAGGTCAAATATCTTGCGTTTCAATCTCCGGTTGGCTTGAGACAGACGATTAAACCGGCTCTCCATCACGTTCTTCAAAATATCCACCGATTCCCGGATATTTTTCTCTATGCCGGGATCGGAAGAGTCGGTTTGATTAAAGGAACTATGTGGATTTGACATAATGAAAGTAAGATTATCTTCAGACTATTTTAAAAATGTCGCTTCCTATATATTTACTTAATGACACTGTAGTTGTGACCTTGAAGCTAGTTGGTTGTAAAATAATGTATGCCAACATCGCCCATATCAGAATTCAAATGAATATCGTTTGAATATATTTCACCTTACATTTTTTAAATCGGCATAAAAAGAGCCGAGTTGAACAACTCTGCAAAGATTTGCAATTCTATCCGAATATTTAGAGAGACAAGACTTGCTCCTTTTTTTCACTTTCACCTGTTTAAGGTAACTTGCGGTTATACAAGGAATTAAACGAGCGAGTAGGTGGTGGTGTGGAGGGCTCTCGTTGTTTCATATAAAAAAACCAGAACTTGATTTAACTCAAGCTCTGGTTTTTACTAAAACATGGAACCAGTTATCAGTGTTTCAATAGATTATACGAATAAATATTCTGATCTGATCCTCGTTTGGCATGATACCCCCAAACAAAAAAGGTGAATTCGCTTAATTGTCTTACTGATCAGGCGATTCCTTCTGCCACTCGTAAAAAATACATTTTCCCAACTCCGGAGCATATTGATAGCATTTTTGATAATTGCCAAAGGGGATTTTTCCGTCCAGGGCAAAGCAGTCCCAATCCATATCCTTACAGGGGATCTCTCTATAATCGTCCCTTCTTCTTTCTTCGCCGGGGATATTACAGATCAACTGTTTTATGCTCGTGGTTTTCATATCGAATAAGAGGAAAGATATTAAAACACTACAAGCATTAACCGTACCCGATAGGTTTTAGTCGGATTCTGTTTCCTTCAAACCGTATTCATGTAATTTATTTCGCAGAGTGCGTGTCGAGATACCCAAGATCTCTGCAGCTTTGGTACGATTCCCTCCATGTGCCTTCAATGTTCGCAAGATCAATTTCCGTTCCGCCTCCTCGATGGTGGTGCCCACGTCTATTCTCCCTGAAGTAGCTTGGAACTTACCTAAGCATAACTCCTTGGAGAAATCCCGGGGAGTAAGGATCTTTCCCTGGGCTGTGACCACCGCTCTTTCGATATAATTCTCCAATTCCCGGACATTTCCGGGCCAGGGATACTCCATGAACAGCTCATATACTTTCTGTGATATCCCCTCTATCTGCCTATTGTTCTCCTGGTTGCTCTTTTTCAAGAAATGCTGGGCTAAAGCGGGGATGTCCTCCTTCCTTTCCCTCAACGGAGGAATGTGAATTGGAACCACATTCAACCGGTAAAATAAATCCTCTCTGAACTTACCCTGATCAATAAGTTCCTTTAAATCGCGGTTGGTAGTAGCAACGATACGAACGTCGACCTGGATTGGTATACCTGATCCTACTCGCTCGAATTCTCTCTCTTGCAGTACCCTTAAAAGCTTGGCTTGAAGGTGTAACGATATCTCGCTTATTTCATCTAGAAGCAGAGTCCCTCCATCCGCCAGTTCGAATCTTCCCCGGGACTGTTTTATGGCTCCGGTGAAAGACCCCTTTTCGTGTCCAAACAACTCACTTTCCACTAAACCCGCGGGCAATGCGGCACAGTTGATCCGGATGAAAGAACCCTCTCGGCGGGAGCTATGGTAATGTATAGCTTTGGCGATAAGTTCCTTGCCAGTTCCCGATTCTCCGGTGATCAGCACTGTGGCTTTGGTGTCTGCCACTCCCTCCACCATCTCAAAGATCTTTTGCATCTGTGGCGCCTTCCCGATGATGTTATCAAAGCCATATCTTCCTATTACCTCCGAACGCAGCAATTGATTTTCCAACTCCAACTTCTTTTGGTCCAGTGCTCTTCTTACAACCAACTCAATCTCGTCTATGGAAAATGGTTTCATCACGTACTCAAAAGCCCCCAATTTCATAGCCTCCACTGCATTCTGCACCGTACCGTAAGCCGTCATCATCACCACCTTAGCGTTGGGGAGATACTGCTTCACCGCCTGCAAAAGCTCCATTCCCCCCACATTGGGCATACGGATGTCCGAGAGGATTATATCGTATTCCGTCTTCCTGATCTTCTCCAATGCCTCTTCTCCGGTACCAGCCAGCTCCACATTAAAACCGCCCCGGTACAGGGTTTCGCTCAAGTAATCTCGCATTAACGAATCGTCATCTACCACCAGGATATTTCCCCCCAGGGATGTAATTTTCAGCTCCTCTGTCATATTATTATTCCCTTTGTCACTTATATCTACCAGGCCTAAACTGCATTCACCCGGTATTATATATGGTTGCGTCACACGATTCAACCTATTAGCTCATGGGTAATCTTATTCGCACGCTGGTCCCCTTCCCTGGCTCGCTTTTCACCCGAATATCCCCCTGATGTGCTTCTACGATTTTTTTAACGGTGGATAATCCCAAACCAGTGCCCTGTTCCTTGGTGGTAAAAAACGGGGTAAACAGTTTTTCCTGCGTTGTCTTGCTCATACCCATTCCCATATCAGACACATCCAAAACCAACATATTCTTTCTGTTAGGATAGAGATCAGAGGATTCTGCTTCCCGATTTAATGCCACCGTAATCTCTCCTCCCTGCGGCATTGCCTGTACTGCATTGTGCAGAAGATTCAACAGCACCTGACGAAATTGTTCCTTGTCCACATAAAACCTGATCTCGTCTGGGGGGTACTCTTTCTTTATGCGGATGCCGGTCTTTTTCCGGGAGTTATCCATTTCAAAAAAATTGATCACCTCATCTATGAATTTTTCCATCTCCACTCTATGGGGATTCAGCTTGATAGGTTTGGTATAGTCCAGCAGACTGAGGACGATTCGATCCAAGGTTTCCACTCCCTCCATTATTTTTTTAACCAATCTTTTGCGCGGATCGCCGGGGGTTAAGTCTCTGTCGAGAAGTTCGGCAAAACCCCGAATACCCCCCAGAGGATTTTTTACCTCATGTGCCACCACCGCCGCCATCTCTCCTAATGCGGCCAGCGTCTTAACCCGCATCATCTCTTGTTCCATATGCTTTAGCTTATCGTTGGTCTCCTTTAACTCGAGAGTTAAATCACCGAATCTCCCCTCCATCTCCCGGTAAGCTAAATACAATTTCTGGGTCACCTGGTTGAAGGAGGAAAAAGAAGAAACCAATTCATCCATTTCCTCCCGTGAAATATTTAATTGAGGTTTTTTTTCCATCTTAATCCTTCCTTCCAAGAGCGTTGGCTTTCTCTGATGTTTTAATTTAATCCAGATTTCCCCAGTTGGCAACACTTTTTTAAGTCTTTACATATAAAATTGATAAAGAGACGGGTTTAGATAATCTGTTTTAATCCGGTGAAATCTTTGGCAACCTTTGAAGTATCCGACGAAATTTAGTGACGTGGAAATGAAAAGACAAACGGTCAATTGGAGTAATCCGGCTAGAGGAGACTTTGTATCTTTTCTTCTGTTTTCTGAATTTGTTCTGTCTTTTCAGCTATTTGAGAAAGAAGTGCTTTAACCTTAGACAGGTTTTGAAGATTCGTATCTTTTCTGTCTTTTATTTCGGTTACAAATATCTTACGGGTTAGATCGACAATATTCTCAGCTATGATCTGTTTTTGTTCCAGAAGGTCTATTATATGATTGTCTTCATCCTGTTTTTCCAGTTTTTCCAGAATCATTTTGGAAATGCTCAAAATCCGGTCATATTCCCTTAATAAGATTATGTACTGTTCCAACATTCCTGTTTCGGTCATAGAGGGACAATTTGAGGAAAATATGAAAGGAGGTATTAATCCAGAAGCTTCTTAAATCCTTTTCTGAAGATAGGTGACTTTCTCCAACTCTGCTTCCAGTTCTACTATCCTGTCTTTGAGTTGACCTATCTCAGATTTCAGCTCATGCTCCCTTAATGCGTTCTCGATGGACGATTTTAGGTCGTTTAACTTAAAAGGTTTTATCACGTAATCACAGGCTCCGTGACGCAGTGCATCAATGGAACTCTCAATAGTCGGATAGCCGGTCATGATTATCGCTAAAGTATTGGGCGAAGTTTTTCTTATCTGCTTTAATGTCTCAATGCCGTCCATTCCCGACATCTTCAGATCCAAGAGGACGACATCGGCGGGTTGGGTATAGATCAATTCTATTGCTTTTTCTCCGGATTCAGCCAAGGACACTTCATAACCCTGTATGCTCAAAAACTCCAATAATAATTCCCGTACAAAAAGCTCATCATCCACCACCAGTATTTTTGCAGAAGACATAAGTTTGAATCCTGCTCGGAAGCTCAACCAGACTTTAAAGTACGGCTGGGTCCTTAGGGCTAAGATATTTAATTATTTCTTAATACAGAAGACAGCCGACTGATTGGTTTACCGTTTAAAATCGTCCACACCTATTGAACTATTTCTGCACACTGATCCTGCCGATCAAGCCTCTATTATATTTATCGAAACGTTGTCGATAAATCTTAAGTTTTATAGCTAGATGTTTATGATTTGAGTATAAAAATTGGTAGCGTAACGTTTTTATGTTGCTTTTTGAGAAAATTGGATCCAATTTATGTTATTGGTTTTTACTTTAGCTAACTTTAAAGGACTTTTGTGATTGTTGCCATTATGGCTACAAGAGAA
>Ga0256868_10000128_pt1 | contig 43863 bp, 57 predicted proteins | sample RVTome_13_FD_187341 | JGI IMG/M metagenome (GOLD analysis project Ga0256868, IMG submission 187341) | Soil microbial communities from uranium-contaminated site in the Upper Colorado River Basin, Wyoming, United States - RVT92D227 HiSeq ...
TTGTAACAAGTTCGTATTAGATCCGACTGGAAAAGTGAAGCCAAGGTAAGGACAAATGTAATGGCAAGATATCCAAAGGCTAAGTGGCTCCCTGTATCGGGATTAGAAAGAGACCCAGTAATTGAGCCTATTGGGGTTATTCTCCATGTAGACGGAGGAAATTCTAGTAGTCTCTTTAACTATTTCAATGGTCCTAGTCAAGGGGTAGAGTCTAACTTCTTCCTAAACAAAATCGGTATATGGGAGCAGTATAGAGACTCTACCAGAGAAGCAGACGCACAAGCTGCTGGCAATTCCTGGACAGCTGGTGCTAAGAGGTATGGTTACATCTCAGTCGAAACACAAGGGTATGCAACTGGTGCTTGGAATAATATACAGATCAAAGAACTTGCATACTTTCTAGTTTGGGCACACATTACCCATGACATACCCTTAGTGCTATGTAATACAGCTAAAAGTCCTGGGATCGGATACCACAGGCAATTTGATGCTTGGAATCCAAATAACCACGTTTGCCCTGGAAATGATAGGGTAGCTCAGATTCCAGATTTAATTAACCTAGCCAAAGCTCTTGTGAATGGAGATGTTCCACTAATGGGAACTTTTGTTGAGCCAGAAGGTAAATTACCGAACGATGGTGTCTATTACATAGATGAGCAAGGTGTATGGCCTGTTAATTATCCTCGATTTGAGTTTCTTAAACCCACTGTAAAGACTATTCCTCGAGCACAATATAGCCGTCTACTGGCATATGCTAATCCACAAACTGGGCTAAGTGCTTCTAGTGTAGAAGCACTACTCACAAAGCACTTTCTAACACCAGAAGAAGCAATTGTAGCGATCGCACAAGCTGTAGTCAAGGCACTACCTCCTGCACAAGTGGGAGGTCTAACACCTGCCGATGTTGAGGCAGCACTGATCAGGGTCTTGGGCAAGACCCAAGGCTGACACCTGTTCGATTAGACTCGTCCCGTGTCGGTGTGCTACGCTTTACCTAGACAGGGTGAAGCAGCGCACGACAGTAGCCCTACCAATTAGGTGAGGCCCCGGGACATTAGTTTCCCGGGGCCTTTTCTTATGCTAAATCAAAATAATAACTTTTGCATGCCTTGTGCTACTGGTTTTGACGAAGAATGTATTAATCCAGACTTAGAGAAATTAGTTTGCTGTTGTGGCGGTCAACATACTAATGCGCACTTGGAAGATTTACAGAATGCTAGAACCGGGCCAGTCAAAGCCAACGAAGATGTTACTGATCCCCAATCTACTGGACGAAAAAGAGCCGCCGTACTGTATCCAATTGAGGAAGGAATGGCATGTGAATGGTTGGCTCTTAAGTTTGCAGGTGGTGGTAGGTTTCCTATTATTGGCTGTCCGGGTGGCGTTGCTACTAACCGCCACCATGGCCCTGACAAAAATACTCTTAACAATTCTGAGGGTAATGTACACCGAGTATGCGTTGACTGCCACAATCGTTGGCATACTCGTAACGACCTCGTTTTTACAGAGCTTTTTGGCACAGACCAATGGGCTCCGCATGATGGAACAACTAAAGCAACAATGGAAGAAATCCTTAGTTCAGAAGTGTACTGGAATACTGTACCATCTCAACGAAAAGTAGAGGAAGAAGATGGACAACCTTAGTGGCTTTCTTTTTAATCCTGCAACAACTGATATTGAACAGGTCACAATGTCAGAGGAACAGAAAGCAGCACTACGTGAACGAGTAGTAACCCTAGCAACATCTGTATCCCACGAAACTATCTATGACCTTCTAATAGACGCAGACAAGATTCAGCAGTACCTACTTACGGGAGTTCTCCCAGATGAACCTACCAATCCTGAGTCACTCTGAGGTAGATAGTTTTGTTCAATGTGAGCGTAGACACTACTACGCTTTTGGTGAAAAACTAATTCGTAGTAACGGTATGAGTGACGCCTTAAATAGAGGTATTACCGGTCATTCATTGTTAAAAGCATACTTTTCCGCTACAGGTGGCCATCAGGCAAGATTAGCTGTCATGGCAAATCAAGCTGTAGTAGAGTTGAGAAGTAACTCAAACCCTCCTATAGTGGCAGCAGCACTTATTTTGGCTAAAGGGTTTGTAGAGTGGTACGAGGATCGTATTAGTGGCTGGATAATTGAAACTGTAGAAGCAGAGTACATGCTAGATTTTCCAGACTTTACTTATGCGTTCACAGTAGATGCTTGTATCTATGACACAGATGGACAAAAGAAATTTGTTGATTGGAAGTTTACATATGACTTCTATGACGCAGATTTTATGTCCCTAGCCCCGCAGTTACCTAGGTATGTAGGAGCAGCTAGGGCGTTAGGTTTAAACGTCCGTGACGGGATGTACGGTTTTATTCGATACCGTAAGCTCAATAACGAGAGTGACAAATATCTTCTAGCCCCTCTACGTTTGTCTACTCCTAGGATTCAAAATGCATTTCGTGATCTAGTAAATGCGTCAGAGCGGATGCTAGATCTTAGGTCTTTAGAAGTAGGGGAGTGGGAAACTAAGGTATCTAGAAACGCTAACCAGACAGTGTGTAGAAGCTGTCCCTTTAAAAGCCTATGCGCCGTGGAAGCTAATGGCGGCGACGGTAAGATGGAACGTAAATTCAACTATGAGGTAAACACGAGATATGGCTACGCTGTAGAGGAAGACTAATGTCTGAACCTATCGATGAACGAACTCCAGCACAAACTGAAAAAGAAATACTTCTTAGTAACCTGCTAGCGTCTATGGAAGACATGGACACAAGCACACCAAAAATCTTAGCTATGCTGTACGGAGAAAGTGGTACAGGTAAAACTGTACTGGCCATCCAACTAGCAAAAGCTATTTGTCCTAAAGATAAAAAGATTTTGTACATCGACTATAAAGAGGGATATGCTACTCTCATGAACCCTAGATGGGCTTACTTACGCCCAGGGGTCGTGAGAATGCGGTATAAAGGGTATTCTCAGATTGATACTCTTGCACTTGCACTTAATGCGGCTAAAACTCCACCACCATTTGATAACGTAGGTGTGGTAATCCTAGATGAGTCGTCGTCTATGGCGGATCAGGATCTACTCCTGGTTACTCAGGTTAGAGCTAAAAAAGATCCTGAGAAAGACCCAGATGAGCCTAAACAACCGGACATGAATGCTGCTACTCAAAGAGGTAAACGTACGCTACTAGCACTTCACGGTACTCCAGCGCATGTTATTCATGTCTCTCATATCCGGAGAGACAAGGATAACTTAAATATCGAAGTTGTCTCTCCAGCGTTTATGCCTAAACTGTCCTCTAAACTACGTGAAGAGATGCTGCTAGTAGGCTATGTGTCTGCTAACACCCGTGAAGATAGCTCAGGCGAGACTGTCTACGTTAGAAGTGTTAGAGTGCATCCAACCCGTCGTGTTATCGCCAAGACACGAATTGATGGGCTGGGAGAAAAAATCAGTTTCGATGAACTCATTGAGGGTGTAGTTGAGTACATCGAAGGCAAAAGAGGAGAGGTAGACACAAACGAACTGGTGACTGAGATACTAGACAACACAGATACTGATGATTCATTCGTAGGAATTGAGGTAGAGTAACAATGTTTGAAGACAACATCTTTGGTGACCTAGACGTTGCTTCGGCCGACGACGATCCGTTTAAAATTCCAGCTGGCGTGTACCCTACTATCGTCACAGAAGTTAGTGTAGTCGACAACGCGGACAAGACCAAGAAGAGTTTGGTTATCAAGCGTACCATTGTCGAAGGGGGGAAAGCTGGCCGGATTCTCCAAACCTGGCACAATATCCCCAAGCGACTCTCACCAGAAGATATGGCTCTCATGACTGATGAAGCCAAACAAAAGTACCAAGAGGCTCTTTCCTTCCTCAAGAAAGAGATGCTGAATCTGGGTGTTCCTGAGTCAAGGATTAATCAGACCAAGCCAGAGGACCTTATCGGTCTGCCATCTGTCCTGACTGTTAAGCACAAGGCAGGTTCGGACTATCCTTCTATTTACTCTCGGGCTGCTAAGCCAGGAGAGGTAGTGGTTCCTGAGGGTGGGATCAGCACTGTTTCGTCTGGTGGCTCTAACCCGTTCGACGACTAAGGAGTATTAATGATAGATCCAGCAGAACTTGCCAATAGATTCGCTTATCACAAACCAACTAGTGACGTAGTCCGAGAGCAGCACGAGTTAATCAGGGCTATCTGTTCTGAGGTAGCTGCGGGGCTGAACGACATGCTTCCTGAGTCTCGTGAGAAGTCACTAGCTCTTACATCAATTCAAGAAACTATGATGTGGGCTAATGCTGCGGTGGCTATCCATCAGTAATTAAACTTCCGCTACAGTAACCTGTGAGGGGTGGCCCTGTAGTGGATTGATGAGGGATCAGAGTGAAGTGCGGTAGTAGGCTATGGGAGCATAGCTGAAATTTATGAGTGATAATCCGCCCCCTTAAAATGCCAGGGAACTACGTCACTAGGAACCTCCTGGCACCAGGCCCTAGTATTCCAACGGTAGAGAGAGGCTTACATGTACGAAGAAGATGAAGATGTTTACTGTCCTGGATGCAGCGATAAATTTACTGTAGAGGATAATAACACATTAAAATGTATTACCGTAGGATGTCATTTGTATGATAAAGAAATTAAATATTTATCGCTAAGCGGGGTATTTTTCCTTAGCTGGTGGGGTATTTAAATAGTACTCACCAGGCCCTAGTATTCCAACGGCAGAGAAATCCGATTTAAAATCGGAACAGTGTGGGTTCGAGTCCCACCTAGGGCACATGATGATTGTAATAAAACTACAGCATGCAACTTTTGGTTTAATAGTTGACAGGAACACTAAACGAATAACAGAGGCTCCTCCTATTGCTCATTGGACAATAGGTAAAAGTGCAAAAGATGTCTGGGACTACTATAAGAAAAAAACCCCATACTTACTACTTGTTGAATAGTATACCTAGCATGGACTAATAGCTCAGTAGGTTAGAGCACCATCCTTATAAGATGGCGGTCCTGGGTTCAAGTCCCAGTTAGTCCACTTGTAATTAGAATTAGTATCTTAGTAGAAACATCTTACTAGAACGGGAGAGATACTAATGACGCTATACGTCCAATACAGCAATGGCACAGTAGGGCCATTGCAATTCACAGCAGACCTTCCCAGCGAGCTTAGAGGGAAGGTCTGTCTTTGTGGGGGAGAGGATTTCTTTTCAGCTAAACAGCCAGCCCCCGACTGGAGCACTACGCTTAAAGTATGTTCTGCTTGTAAGAAGCAGAAGCATTGGGACCTATACGAATGCGGGTTGTGTGAAAGTTTCTTCTTATTTGATTTTAGGCACCCAGCATTCGACATTCATGAACCATTCTGCTGGAACTGTCTAGAAGCACATAAGACAAATGACGTAGCACCAGGACCAGAAGCAGTAAAGAGGAATAGAATCAAAGTTGGAAAAATTCCACCGCCTAGTTGTTTTTTCAGAGTACGTCCAACCACGAATGTAGAAATCCCAGTAGTAGAGAAAGTAGTAACAGAGAAGATACTTGATAAGAAAGATGAGTTTGATTTTGGTACAGATCTTTTTTCATTCAAACTAGACTTGTAGGTGGTGAGATGTGTCATTCAGCACTGAACCCAGAGAGGGGTTAACCCAGTTCTTTAGCTTGATGTGGGGGAGTGTTGAAGGATACGTGTATGTACCTGTCAAGGCCAATGATGGCGCCTGGAAAAAGTATTTCTTTAGGTGGCCGCTGCACGCAGAACATGTAGTAAAGCACGTTCTAGCCTCAGCAGCCCAGCAAAAAGATGTGTACTTTTCTCCCGCTATCTACAACAAGCCTTGGAAGAAGGTAATTGCTCCTGGAGATGTCGTAGGTTCATACATGGTATGGGCTGATTTCGACAAAAGTCCCCCTGACGAGTGGGGCCAGACGCCAAACGATCATGATAGCGGGCCGTCTGGCCCCGTTCCGGGGCCTCCCAGCCTAGAGATACAGTCTTCCACAGAGTCACATAGGCACGTATACTGGAGACTAGATGAGTTCCAAGAAGATACAGCATGGATCGAAGGAACTAACCGAGCAATTGCTTACACCTACGGAGCAGACACTAGTGGATGGGATGTCGGACAATTACTTCGACCTCCATACACAACATCCTACACTAGGTCTGGAGGTATTAAAAGACCTGAACCCTTACCTGTACTGGTATGCTCCTTTGACGAAACTAGATATAACGCAGATGGGTTCCTAACTCTAAAACCAGTAAAAGAACTAGTCAAAGATTCAATTGACTATGCAAATCTGCCTAAAGTAGAAACTGTTCTAGGGAGTTACACACTAGAATCAGATACTTTGGCACTGGTAGTAAAAGATGAGTTACCTGTTGGGTCGCGTAGTTCTGCGATGATGAGAGTAGCTTACCACTGCTGTGAACTAGGTATGACAGATTCAGAAGCATACGCAATTATGCTATGGATTGACGACAAATGGGGTAAGTTCAAAGAACGTAATGACAGGATCAGACGGCTACTAGATATTGTCAATAAAGCCCGTCAGAAGTTTCCTCATAAAGTAGAAGACCCTACATTCGCTGGACTACTCGACGAAATAACCCCTGTAGCGGTAGACAAGAAGCTGTACTACGGCTTCTTAGATTTTAATGCCTTAGACCTTAGGGTAGAGTGGGTAGTTAAAAACCTAATAGCACAAGGGGGAGTAGGATTAGTAGTAGGTCCTCCTGGTACAGGTAAAACTCAGCTGGCTTTAAATATGGGCATGAGGTTTGCTCTAGGTAAAGAGTTCCTAGGATGGACTCCGCTACAGGCGCATAAAAGTCTTCTTATCTCATTGGAAATGGGTGCTAACGATTTAGGATTCTTCTCTCACAATATGGCACAAGCATATCAACCAGAAGATATGGAAGGGCTACAAAACAATTTCGTAATCGCGCCAATTGGTGAGCCTATTCCTCTATTTAAACCCGAAGGTAAAGCTTTCCTAGAGATGCTCTTAGCTGAGATTGGTCCTACCGGTGTTTACATTGATTCTCTAGGACAAGTTATAAAAGACCTACAAAGTGACTTAGAGGTTCGTTCATTTTTTGCTTATCTACGCCAACTTCGTAATAAGTATGGATGTTACTTCGTAGTAATTCACCATACGCGTAAACCACAAGAGGGTAACAAGAAGCCTAAAGATCAAGCAGATATCTATGGTAGTCAATACATTGCTGCCGGTTTAGACTTTGGCATTTCTCTGTGGCCAGGAGGACCGACAGTAGACGATATTGAGCTAACAGTGGTAAAAAATAGGTTAGCCAGAAAGCGTAGTCCGTTTAAGATTAAGCGAATGGAGCACCTCCAGTTCACTACTCAGTTGGAGATAGACACACCTAATGGACTTCTCGAAAGTACCAGTAAGCCACCGGAATCCAGACCAACATTTGGATTTAGTTGACGTACTAAATGCCGCCGCTACAGCCCCCGTAGTAGCTGTAGACACAGAAACTAATGGTGAGGATCTTAGGGATGGGAGAGGGTATTGCCAAGGCATATCGTTCGCTTATCGTCATCCTCGAGGGTTACTATCTCACTATATGCCGTTTCGCCACAGGTTTGGAGAAAACTTAGAAAAGCAGTATCTAGAACAGCTACGAGAAGTTTTGAAGTTCAGGGAATCTCAGGGCTTCCCGAACGTATATCACAATTTGAAATTCGATTTGGAATCCCTTGGCACTATCGGTGTGGTCATAGGAGGCACTGCCGACTATTGTACCATGATGATGAGCTATCTGCTAAATGAAAATATTTATTCTCAGAGTCTGAACTCCACGTCTAAACATTGGATTGATGATCCAGGTAAAAAGGACAGTCCAGAGTTTAAACGTTGGACAGATAAGCATGGATGGGACACAATCCCATCTCCTGAGATGTATGAATACGCTTCTTACGACGCTGACTTAACTCTACGTCTATTTGAGCATCTTCACCCTAAGTTCAAAGCAGAAGGGCTAGAAGGTTACTGGATAGGTAAGAGACAGATAATCAATATTGTTAGGGCAATGGAACGCAGAGGAATAAAGATTGATGTACCGCTAAGTGAACGAATGGCGTATATTGGAGATGAACAGCTAGAAGATATTAGGGAGATCCTAGGTAGAAATCCAGGATCTAATAAGGACCTAGCACATCTGTTGCTGACAGAGCTAGGTTTACCAATAGTTAAAGTAACCCCAACAGGTAACCCTTCCTTTGACAAGTATGCGATGGAAGAGTACGACGAGATGCTAGAAAGAAGGGACAATGACACAGCAAAATTAATTAGAGCATATCGTGGTTGGCAAAAAGCAGTAAGTTCTAACTATAAGCCGTATGTAGCATTACTAAGTCCAGACGGTAGGCTAAGGCCAAACTATAAGTTGCACCGTACTAAAACTGGTCGTTGGTCTTGCGAGAGCCCTAACCTACAGCAAATTCCTAAAAAATCACTTCATCCCTGGAATGGTGAGATGAAGAAAGTTTTCATTGAAGACCCAGGGTGGACACTATACGAAGGAGACTACTCACAGCTAGAGTTACGACTGGCAACACATTACTCACGTGATGCTAGTTTAATGGAGCTTTTTGCTGATGACACACGTGATATCTTTACTGAGATGGCGGAAAAAACAGGGCTTACTCGTAACGATCAGAAGACATTGGTATACACAATCCAGTATGGTGGAGGTATTCGCCGAATCAAAAACGTCTTCAACGTGGATGCGCTTACGGCAGAGCAAATGCGAGCCCAATTTTTCGCAGGATACCCGGGATTCAAAAATGCGTCTAATCTAGCGTCAAGTACAGCTAAGAAGAATAAGCGTATTAAACTATGGTCTGGAAGATACCGTCATTTCAGATTTGTAGATGAAGAAGCGCATAAAGCTTTCAATTCTGCCTGTCAGGGTGGGGCAGCAGACATCGTAGAGGGTACTATGAGAAGACTCTACGATACTGTAGACGGTTCAGACTGTAAGATGCTACTCCAAGTACACGACTCAGTAGTGTTTGCTGTGAGAGATGAGGTAGCACATGAGGTTTTACCAGAAATTAAAAGAGTTATGGAAGATGTTCAACCTGACTTCGGAATCAGATTCCGAGTTGACGTCCATAGGTGGGGAAGTTGATTGGTTAATCTACTACTACAACGACGATGTATTTTGCGGCCGTTGTAGCAGCCTTATTGAGCTACCTAGCGGCGGTATATTCACTACTAGAGACTTTTTAAAATGCATAAAAGAGCACATGCTCGAATGTACAGCGGAGGCCGTGCTATGAGTGAGATAAGGATAGTACCTTGGGGCGACTGGAAAGAATTCAGACTCGTCCTCAGTGATGAAGAACTTAATGACCTAGAACTAGACTCTAATGCGAGTGAGCTGGGCTCTCTGATAATAAAAACAGTAGCAAGAATGGAACAAGAGATAGACAACGAAATCACTAGTAATCCTACATTAGAAAGGACTACAAAAGAAGCACTAGAGTTTGACGTATCTCTTATAGTGCTTGTATCCATTCCAGCACTTCACGTAGATAAAGAAGGATGCTAATGCAACTAACAAAATGGAATAGACGTCTACGTACTATAAATCATTTTAAATGGATGTTTGCAGGCAAAAATGGTGGTCCAATTCGACGTACACGAATGAATAGGTGGCTTCACGTTAGTGGCATCGTCTGGAATTGGAAGGATAAGTCTTATTCCCTAGAGTTTAGAAGGTACGACGTCTAATGGCCTTATACGCATTTGACCCAGGCGCCGGACACTCTAATACTATAGGCTACGCTAGGTTTGAAGATGGAGGTGATTTACTAGACATAGGCCAGTTAACTTTTGATGGCCTAGTCCATTTTTTAGAAGGACAGACCCCTGTAGCGGGAGACGTGGTGGTATATGAAAGATATATAATTAAACCGCATAAACTGCAATCCCATAAGGGCTCTAGAGTAGAAACTATCCAAACTATTGGTGCAATTAGGTCGTGGGCTATTCGGCATAAATTGAAAGTAGTTGAACAAGCAGACAGCATTCTATCTATTGCACAAATGTGGTTTCAAATAAAAATGCCAACAGATCATGCAATGTCTCATCAAATCTCAGCCACGTTGCATGGCATGTACTACCTTCACTTGCAGGGTATTATTCCTACTGAGCTAGAAAAGCAGTACGCACAACGGAAGGAGACACCATGAAGCCAGCACAAAAAACAGCCCGAGCTATGGAAAAACTCATAGCTCAGGCTAAAGCTGCCGGACATGACCTCAGTAAGTTTGCTGAGAAAAAGCATCAAGTTGTCCAGGCAGTGGAAGTAGCATCAACTAGGCAACTTCCTGCATACTATGAAGCAGAAGCTTTGCTTCTAGCGCTAGAGAAGCCTGCGCGATTCATGTACAAGACCTGCAAACGCGAAGAATGTCAAGAGCCTTTTGGTACTAATTACCGCGGTGTAGGTTATTGTAGCGACAATTGTAGAGCTAAGGCGCTAGAAAAAATTGGAATACGGTGGACTCCTGGAAAAAATCCAGAGGATAGGTGGGGAGGGGAACCTCCATTGATACTACCACCTGCTGTGGTAAAGCTACTCGCACAGCAGCTCGCTTTTCTTCTTCAATCTTCTTCCGAAGAAGAAAAGCTGAGTTCCGAATCCGCTGAGAGCGTGAAGATTGTCCAAGACGATCCTCATAGTACCAACCCTCACGAATTGCCCTCTCTAGAATTTCCAATAAAATTGAATATGGGGAGTCTCTTCTTTGACGCCTAGTCAAGCCACCCCATATTCCGTCCTCATCATAAATAATGCCTTCTTCTAGACAGCTACTCTGCACAGGGCACTTACTACAGTATTTTTGTACTGTCGCAGCTGTAGGTCTGCCCATAGCATAAAAAGAAGAAGGACTCACAACGCAGAGTCCCTCTAGTCGCCACGTCCCGTGACTGATCACATGACGTAGTGTACTAGAGGGACTTTTGCCTGTCTACCTTTACTTGCGGTCGAAACCTGCGTAGGTTGTGTCCGATGTGTCCGTTTTCGAATTTCCAACGGACCATGTAATGGCCCATGCAACTAAACCTGAGCATATAATTAATGTAGTATCAACGATATCAAAAGACCTGTCTCCAACAGCTTGAATAGCAGACGAACAACTAGCTAGGATGCCAGCTGATATTGCCTTTCTATCCTGTAGGCTAAAATTCACCGCAGTGACCCTCCTGTACCTGATATTACTAATGATATAACAGCTAGCAACACCGCACCTATAATGATCCAAACAAGTTTTTTACGATCTTCTTTTAAACTAGCGATATCAGCCTGGTACGGCTGCAACATAGCCTTTAGTAGCTCTTTAGTTACATAGTCTGTAGCTACCTTATCAAATTTTTCGTCCACATGTCCTTTTAAGTCTTTAACGTCGTCTCTAATTTCGCCAAGTCTGGCATTAATTTGGTCTAACACGCTAGAAGACACTTCAGTAGCCCTGCCATCTGCTCTGCCATCTGCTTGACTGAGCATACTATGCAATTCCCATCGCGCGCATGATACCTAGAGCGTATGCATTAATGCTACTATACTTTCCTTGTGGGGAGTTGTAGTAACCGTTATTTCTATTTTTCATCCACTTTGAAGCAGTTCCTGGACCTGCATACCACGCTACAGCAGCACCGCCAGGACCATACTGATTATAGTATTGACGAAGCATGCCTTGAGCTATTTGTTCTTGATACTTTGGACTTGCATAGAACTGCTGTGGCGTGATAGAATAGCCAAGAATCTGCCTAGACCAGGGGCCCACATTCCCTGGCATAATCTGGTATTTACCTAATGCGCCAGAATCAGGGTTGCGTGCTTTATAGTTTCCTCCAGATTCTCGTCCTGAAATAGCATGCAAAAAGTTCTCAAAAGTATTACCTTTAGCGCCAGACGCAGGAACATACCCAGTAGTGTTAGAGGTGCCTCCACCACCACCACCACCAACATAACTAGTAGAACTATACGACGATTGAGCTGCTCTTTGTTGAGCTTGCTGTGCTGCTAACTGTTGGGCAAATATATTCTGATTGTCTCCAATACTGTTAATAGCGTCTAGACGTTGTAGTAGCTGGGCATGGTAGTTTGTTCCCATTATTTACCTGCCTGCTCACGAAGTTTGTCACGCAGGTCATACTGTGCAGATATAGCATGGTTAGGCTTATTGAACGATTTAACGCCTAGCCCTAACAAAAGGTTTTGTAATGCAATAGGATCTAAACCTTCTGGTTGATACCCTTTTTCTACGGCAGATTTATTTTGCCATCCACCAAGAACATCCTTACCTGCAATTGCTCCTGCTACACTTATTACAGGAAGCTGTTGTGATAAGTATTCTGAGGTATTTGTAATTGGAGCACCTGTACCTAAGGCATTACCTGAGCCTAATTCCAAGGGAATCCTGACAGCAGGCGTAAGAGAGCCTAGTACTTGTTTAGGAGCATCTCCACCTAAGTATCCTGATCCTAAATCAGAAATAGGATCTCCAGGGTTCATACCAAAACGTTGTCCATTGTCAGAGCCTAAATGAATAGGCCCGATATCAAGACTGCCTGTCCACTGTGGTCCTAGAATATCATCGCGCATCCAGTCAGGGTATAGTTGATCCTGGGGAAAAGGATCTCCTAGGCTTTCAGGGTCTAGACCCATAGTCTGAGCAAATTCATAGCTAGCTTTAGGCATAATCATTGCTCGACCAGGTTTAGTTACCATAGCCTCTAAAACTAGAGGAATAGCCTTACGGAACCAACTATAGAATGGAATGACTCTACGCATAGTCTGACGTTCAAACTTAGTTAAATCGGATCCGTCAGGGTGCCACTTACGTACTACTTTACCTGCTTCTTCAAATGCTTCTTCTAGTGTGTTGAACTTACCTTTTTTAAGCACGTCTACGAAATGGGCGATTCGTACCATATGGTCACGACTCTGGGATAGCCCACCTGCTGCTCTTTGAACCCTACCACCTAGAGGATACCTAAGACTAGCCTTTTTAGTGGTACGTCCAAACTTTTGACTTTCATTGAACGCAATGTCTTCCATTATTGAGTAGTCATTCAGAAGGCCTTGATTAAAAGCACCGCGCCATACTGCATCGTCTGTAGCTTTTACTTTTTTTCTACCTATAGTAAGTACAGTATCTGAACCTAATTTAGCGCCAGTCGCTGCCTCTCCCGCCTGTAGCGATTTAAATGCGTCCCAATCTCCAGAATAAGTAGATGCACGCCCCTTAAGTATACGCATAGCATCGTAGTACCTATTAGGATTAGTAACACCTGCCAAGAATGACATACCCATATCACCAACAAGGTTACGCATATGGTGACCAGGGCGATAGATAGTTAGACCAGCTTTGTAAGCATGCAACACAGAGTCATACATCTTCATGAGGTCACTACTGCTGCGGAATAGCGTCTCATCTAAAAATCTATCAAGATGTGGAAGCTGTTCTACGATCTCTCTGGGGTAGTATAGACTGGAGTCTAGAAAGCCAAATACTTTGCTACGGCTGTGTTTATCGGTTATTTTAACAAATCCTTCTTTTTTAACACCACTTCCCCATTGTGCAGAGATATCTCTACCAATCGTAACTTCCACTGTAGCTCGTTGATAGGCTGCGTGTACTTTATCTAAAACGTCTAGTGGGTCAGTTACCTCATCCCACATTTTCCATGATTCTGTTTGCTTAGTAAGAGGCACACCGTCTTTAAACCTGTAAGCACTATGTACACCAAAATAGTTAAGAACAGTATTAAGGTGAGAAGAAAACAACCCATTGCGAACGCTGAAAGAGGCGTTACCCCCGTCGAATAGAATACCAATAGAGTTACCCATAGACTCAACCAAAGAAACCATTCTGGGATCTTCAATTTTTGCCCCTGTTTGAAGAATCTTAAAAGCCTCCGCTAGTTTGCTATTAGCTTCCGCACCATAAGTTGCACGAGCAATTCCATGAGTATTCATCATGATATGCCTGTGCAGCCTAGAATACTCTTGCACTACGTTACGGTTTTTATGCACCATATAGTGCATATCTGCATGCCCATATGAAGCGTAAAGTGCTCTTCCTAGCATATCTTTTATGGCAACAACTTTTCCCAGCATAGGAGAGTTAGCCCTGAAAACACCAGCATTAAGAGAGATATCAAAAATATCTCCAAGTTCAACAACATCTGCTTCTTGAGCAGTATGTCCAGCCTCAGCAGTCCTAGTTTTCTGTTGAGCCGTACCAATTTTAGCAGCCTCCTCTGGTGTGGCAGCTCTAGTCATTCTATTAGCTATTGCAGCTTCAGCTAAATCACCAGTAGAAATACCTTTAGTAGCAAGTTCACTGGACAACACAACTTTAGCTGTTTGTACAGCTCCTTGTGGGGCACTTATGCTCTTAGCTACAGCCGCCATATCAGAACTGCTAGACATAAGTTTCTCAAAAGCTTTACCAATAGAAACACTAGGATTCGAGAACTCTGTAAGTAGTGTACTAATTACAGAGTCTGTCATTGACACAACAGACTCTCCTAACTTAATACTCTCTTCTGCGTAATTTGCAGTAATTCGTTGCATGATACTAGGCATAGCAGTTTCGATACTGCTTACTAATTCATCTACTGATCCAGTTTTACCGAACCGTTCCCCTGTTCCTGTCTTAGAAAACAGAGAAATAGCATTTTCACGTGCTAGATCTAATGATCCTCCGCCGATGGCTGTCTGGGCGTACGCTTCTGCCGCAGCAATAAACTTAGTTGGGTAGACATTAGGTGCAAACTTATCTGCTGTACTAAAGAGATACTTCTGGACAAGTCTTGGTTCTAAACTGTCTAGCACATCAACCATGGATAGTAACAAACCTGAGTTATCAGACCCTGCTACTATCTTAACGCCTTGTTTTTTAAGTGCAAACTCAGCAGCACGCATAGCAGACATTACTTGCGTATACATCATAGCGGGACGTACTCTTAATGCTGCGTGAAGTGCTGACCCTGTTTTACCTCTAGTAACTCCATACAGCCGTTTAGAGGCGCCCGTTGTTAAGGCCCTAAATACATCTGACTGTGAGTACATATTCCAGCCATGAAGATTTCTCCCATAGCCTTGTCCCGCTACAGGGGATGTCCTCTTAGCTTTCTTAATCGTTGTTTCCCATTTGTACTCACCTTTAGGGTCCAATACACGTGCTAGATTCTTTTGAACAGCTTCTGGGATCGCATTAGTTAGGTCTGTAACTAATTGCTGAGTTACAACCGGTGCGGCTGGTTGTACTAGGCTAGTATCGCCCTTAGACACATCTGAAATTACTTGGTCTACAGATTTAACACCTTCCCACACAGTGTCAGGCGCTTTACCTTTAATACGTTCTACTTTAGGTGCACTAGTAACCTTAGACTTACCTTTAATGCCATTGAGAATTTTATCTGCTTTTTTGAGTAACTCAGTTGCATTCTTAGCACCTGCAATATCTAGAATCTTTTGAAATGCCTCAGCTGGGATTAGGCCAGCTTTGTGCGCATCTACCACAGCCTGTAGTGTTTTAAAGTCACCAGCAATTTGTTTGGTAGATAGCTCCTTTACTCTAGCAAAGAACTCTTCTCTATTCTTGCTAATACGAAGATAAGAAATCTCATCTTTAGACAAGACACCTTGGTGCTTTAGTGCCCAAGCAATGGATTCTGCTTGAGATAAACGTTGGGTTTTTGCAGTAGTTTTCTTAACTTCTTCGTATATAGTTTTTATGACAGTTTTTGTTTTAGCCTTAGGTACTACCATACTTGCGAAAGCTGAGTCATCCACACTGTGTGATAAAATACTTTTCGGTTCCCCAGTAGGCGTGACTGCTGTAACATCTACACCCAGATCATCCAAATACTGCTTAAGTGTTACAGTAGCGCCTTTAGCATTTTTAAGTGTTGCTATATTAAAATCAGAAGGGTCATGAAAAGGCAGAGCACTAAGAAAGTCTTGTGCCTCTTTACTACCATATCCGCCTAACGTCCCGCCAATTTTACCTTCACTGAAAAGTTTAGTGGCTTGCTCAAGTGTAAGGCCAAAAGCAGCTTTACCTGTACCTTCACGACCAGTGAAAGGAATAAGCTGTTGTCCAGTTTTACTTGAAGGTAAGACAGTATTTACCTTACGTTCTTTGAATACTCTATTAACCTCAGCATTGATTATACGTTCAATGTCTGCTTGACGTTCTGGGTGTTCTGCCGCGGTCTTAAGTAAATCATTTATGGTGTATTGACCTTGGACTTTATATCCAGGAGATTGTAGCATAGCCATTTTAACGGCACGTCGCTGAGCAAGGCTCTTTGATACTTTAGGCTCTTCTGTTAAAAATGACGGTATTTCTACAGTTTCTGTAACAGTCTTAGGAGTACGTACAATACTTTCAGTAGTAACATCCTTGAAGATAGGATCTACATTTAAACCAGGATGAGCAAGCTTAGGCGTAGTAGCCACAGTTTTAGTTAAAGAACTAGCTGTAATTTCATCAGCCAGCTGAATAGGGTTAAACCTATCAGCAATACCAGTAGTTCCAGCTGTAAACCTAGGAGTGCTAACAGAATGCCTCTCAATAGCTAAAGGTTCTTTTTTAGGTATCCCTTGAATAATTTCAGTTGCTTTACCAGTTTTGCTAACTTTACCTGCTTTAGTAGCAGCGCCTACACCAATGTAGCTAAGAGGATCTAAAGCTACGTCTAGCCCGAATCTAGCAGCACCTTTACCTACGTCTCCCCAACCTTCAGCTGGGCCTTCTGGTTTCCCTAATAACGCTTCTCCAGGAGTGACCTTATTTTTAAGAGTAATACCTTCAAGAAAGGATGTTGCTAAAGCTTTAGGGTCTACATCTGGGCCAATCCAGCGACTACGGCCCATCTCATCTGCTTTTTTATTCGTATCTTCTATCATAGAGCCTACACCGTACATAGGCCGTGATAGCTGTTCAATACCCCATTTAATAGGACCAACTTCTGCTGCTTTAGCAATACCCTCAGTTGTTGCCCTACCGGCTAGTGCAGCTGGATTAATAATTTGAGAAACTGTGTAAGCTTTTTTCATCCAATCAGGTAGCCACTCCTGATCGGCAGGCACTTTAAACAAAGAACTAAACTTAAAACCACTGTCTTCTTTTTGTGCAGGAGTGTATGTTCCGATGGGCGACCTAGCCCGCATAGCCTCCAGCGCTAACTGTAATGCGGTAGGGGATCCAGCACTAAAAGAATCTAGACGTCCAGCATGTGTATTATTAATACGGAACTGCTGAACTGCTGCTAGGTTCTTAAGGTACTGGTCAATTAACGGATTTCCGCCCATCTTAACCTACTTACTGTCCGTATGGCATATAGCTTGAAAGTGTCTGTGGATTTAACTCTTCCCATACAGTAGCTGCAACTGCTGCTAAAGCATCTTCTGGGATAGCTCGAGTCATGTCAGAAGCAGCTTGTTTTCTAGCTTCTTCTCGTACAGCCTGAATATACTGGTAGGCGTTATGGTACTGCTTAGCATTGCCCACCTGTAGCGCAATATTAACTGCTTGACTAGCTTGACCTTCATTGCCTAGTAGTTGCTGAGCCTGACTAAATGCAGTAGTTAGCGGCCCAATTTTAGTGTTGCTGCTATTGTTAGTGTTAGAAGATATTTGAGTTCTTAATAGATCATTGTCTCTATTAGCTTGGTTGTTATAAGCGTCGTACATCATTTTAGCTAGTTCAGTTTGGTTACCTGCGTAGCCTTGTGACAATTGTGCAGCTAGTGTCTGTGCTGTCTGGGACTGCTGTGCAGAATACTGTAGCCGTTGCTGTTCAAGTTCATTCAGCCTATTAGTTAGCTGCTGAGTAAGGCTAGATCGAGCTTGAGTTCCAGCTGCACCAGCAGCATTACGAGAAGCAGTGTTAAAGTTAAGGCTACTTTGCCTATTTGAAAGAAGATCATTTTGAGTTGCTTGACTATTTACACCTAAAATACTTTTTAGAAATGCTTCTTGCCCATTTTGCTGTTGAATAGTACGTGGATCCGCTGCTGCTGCTTGGATACCTAAACGCGCCATTAAGGCAGCAGTATCTCCTATAGCTTGATCGTAATTGTTACCAATGCTTTGTTGACCTTGAGTGTAAGCAGCTTTAGATCCACCAAGAGCAGAGTTAAATGCACTATTAATATTTGTAGACTGGCCGCCAATATCTTTTTGTAAAGCCGCATACATAGCTGCCAACTGCTGATCGTTAGCACCAGCTTGCTTCCTAGCATTTGCACCAGCTTGATTTACACTATTCTGCAACGGGCCATACATCTGCGCAGCTTGCTGCTGTGCAGATGTGTTAAAATCCGGTGCAGGTTGACTCAACATGGCCATAATTAAAGCCATAGGATCTTCTTGTTGCTGCTGTTGAGCTTGTGGATTTGTTCCATGCGCTACAGGAGAAGGGAATCCCATCTTAACTCCTAGATTCCGTATTGCAATGCTCGACGATTAATAGCATCCTGTTTTGCTTTAGTCTGGTCAATTTGCTGCTGACCAAAGAAATTAGTATAATCCTGTTGTAGTCCTGCTAAATACTGAGATTTAGCAGTATCCATATCACTTTGTCTGCGAGCAAAATCACCAAGTAAATCTGAATATTCTTTACCGTAGACACCTGAAACATAGGTGCCACGAGCAGCGAAGTCGTTGGCTTGGTTGTCAACAGACCTTACTTTGTTAATCCCTAGATCATTAGTTCTTGCAGCATAGTTAGTGCTATAATCAGATGTAGCATGTGCTTGCTGAGCTTTGTAATCTGCCAACGCTTTAATGAACGCTGCTGCTTGAGACTGATAAGTGCTGTCTTGTCCTAGCCAGGCATTTACGTCCATAGGAGGAGCGGCTGGGGCAGGGGCCTGAGAGCCTCCATACGACCCGCCACTGCCTCCATACGTGCCACCGCCCCCCTGGTAAGGGGTAGAAACTGTTCCCTTACTATTTGTATACACAACTTTAGAGGGTTTTGGAGCTTGGGCCATTTTAGGCACTGTTGTATTGAAGAGGGTCTGTGTAGCTGTTCCAGGTTTATACGGCCCTTGTAAGGCTACTGGTTTTGTATTGCCCTTGTCCATATAAGTTGCCATTAGTACATCCTCCTACCTATAGCGGGGGAAGCGTATTGCTTAAACATTTGTGCTTTAAGTCGCTGCAGAATTGCATTTCTACGTGCAGCAGTTTGTGCATCTCTTTCTCTATATCCTGATTTATCTGCTACAGGGCCCACGTTTGGACCTGTAAGTAAGCCAGATGCACCGTATCTTTTAAGCCCTGCTGCAAAAGGATTAAACCCACCCCCACCTTTAGCAACACCATTAGGATATACCAAGGTGCCCTCCTAGTTAACTGTTTTAACAACCTGTTCTTTCATGTTGATGACAGGTGTAATGCTATACACACGAATTGGGTTTTGCCAATCGCTAATAGTAAAAGCTAGTGTAAAGTATACGTTTCTAAAGCGCACAGCTTTCTTAATCTTAATGAACTTACGAATTGCACCAGTAGTATTGATTGTTTCAGACACAGAGACGTTGGAAGCGGCAGGGCGATTCCACGTATAGCTAGCTACTTCTGCCCATGTAAATGCAGCCATCTGTGCCCACGTAACAGAAGCATTATATATAACAGGTGTAACAGTAGCTACTAAAGACCCACTAGCTAATATATCAATGCCCCACCAATATAGCTTCTTAAACATATTAGGGGCATTAAAATCATAGATCTTAGATACCACCGTTGCTGTAGCGGATTCACTTCTACCCGCTAAGTACCCATCTACAAAGTTGAATGTGCTTCTGTTATCCGCTGTATTACAAGCAGCTACATATGTATAAGGAGTGGACCCTGAAGCACTATAGGGTGTCTGTAAAAATTTACCGATAGCTGAAGCCACCGTCCACTGTGACCAAGTTCGTGTGAATAAATAAAATACAAAAATATTCCCGTAATAGTTGACGACAACTCTATTACCTACTAGAGACACACTTATAGGTCTCACATAAGAACCTGTAGCGTTTGCCGCTATGCTAATTCGTGTGTTTATTTTGTTATAGGTAAAGTTGATTAACTCGTACAAATAGCCATCATTGTATACATATAGGACGTTTTCATAGTTGACAATACAACGTATATCGTCGACACCAACAGTCCTAGAGACAGGTGTAATAACTGCTTTACTAGGTGCTGAGTCATACTGCATAACATGTGTAGAGTGTTGTTTAAACAGAAACAAGTTGGTACTGACTGAAACAATATCAATTAAAGCCTGACCGTCACCAGGATTAATGTCAAAAAAGTCAGCACTATTCCAAGTAGTGCCATCTGCAATAGCAGAGAAGTTAAGACGAGATTGATTGCTTGTAGAAAGCTTACCACCAGCAATCCAAAGACGTTCTTTGAAGGTGGTTATTGCACTGCCTTTTGGCATAGACGCAATAGTAGTCCAACCTGCAACAGGATCCCAAGACCCACCATTGTTTGTTGAACCTTCATCTGCTACTACCCATAGTTTATTAAGGTATTGGATAGCAGCAGACGCTGTTACTCCCGAAGTAATTAACGTCCAGACGCCACTTGACTTATAGTACAGGTTACTATTGCTACAAGCTACCAAATAAACAGCACCTGTAGTAGAAATGTAGTAACTAAGGTAATCAACTGTTTTTGCTGCAACAGGCCCATCCGTATCGGCAGCAATAGGTGGGCGAGAAATTAAAGTTCCGTCAGAATCGTAGTCAAAGTTTATGCAAGAAGCTACTTCATCATCTTTAATCGAAGTAGGGTCACTTAAATTATTCAGCCCACCTTTAAAGGGACCAAGTTTCAACATTTGTCCTGGCATTATAAGTCAGCATCCTCTGCCAGAACAGTAATAATAGGGTAGTATTTTTGGCTAGAAGTAGTGTCAATACTACCTAGCATTTCTTTTAACTGATTAGTCTTATATGTTGATCCCTGTAGATCATCATCTAGCTCATACGCTTGAGCCATAACAAATTGTATAATAGCTTGCCACAGTGAATCAGGAGCACTAAGGGTATCTGTAGTAAGAGTCAATAGTGTAGGCTTTTTTGTGAAATAGAGTTTAATTGCCTCTCCACTTGTATCCGGAATAGGATACAAATAGATAGAATCTTTCCACTCATACCAGACAGTAGGTATCCCACTATTGTCTGAGTCTTCAGGCTGCTGGGACAGTATACTTTCTTGGTATGTGTTAAATGATATATGGTTTAATGGCTTTCCTTTGTAGTAGATACTTTTTACTGTAAGAATATCTACTCCAGGAAGGCTATACCCTTCTTGATCTGCTACAGAAACAGTAGTAGCTAGGTCTTGGCTATAGTCAGTCTGACGTGCAATTTCTAACTGAGCTGCATTAGTCCATCTAAGGATGTCAGCATCAGTTACTTGCGCGCCAGATTCATCACCAAACTGCCGTTGTACGTAAGTAACTACTTCCGCAACAGTTTTAGTAGCTCCAGCTAGTGGCATCCAAATTTCCTAACTTAAAGTTTTTCCATTGTGCCTATAATAGTTCGGCCCTTCTAGTACAGATGTCCAGAAATCTTTACGTTGTTTGGCCTCTTCTATCTCGCGTTTCAATTTAACTGCTTTTTTAGCATTTTCTAGGGATTCTAGATATAGACTAATCTTAGTAACACCTTGCTTCGCTAAGTCATTAGTCCATAGCCAAGCAACAAGCTCCTCATTAACTTCTCGTTCTCGTACTTTACGTACAACATATGTATGGCCATCTGGCATAGTGTGCATAATAGCAAATGGAAACTCTTCATTCAGGTTACGATTTTCAGGAGGTATCCAAACTAACGTCATCTCTGAGTCATAGTCGTTAATAATCTCTGCGATTCGTTGATGTTCTCCTGACACAAAATGCCCAGACTGAGAATCTAACAAGTACGCATTTCTAGTATCCATAAATCCTAGGCTCCTCTCCAGCAAGCCTGTACAGGTCCATCATAGTGTGGCCTTCGCTAGGCGCTCCTGTTTGAATTAGTAATCTTGCGTATTCCCTATCTGATATTGTTCCAGTAACATACCCATCTTGGTCAAGTTCATACACTATTTTGTCTGTTACAGTAGTATGTGGATAAGGAATAGTTACTTCTGCTAGAATAGTGCTTAAATCCGCTACAGGGGAGGCCCTATAAATGTTAGTGGGCTGCCGTCTACCTAATCTTGCTGCCATATCACCACACTGCTCTCATTGGAGCTTGTTCTGGTGTAACCAAAGGTACTCCAGGGAACCAGAAAGAAGAAGGACCTATAGCTACTGTAAAACCTATCCAAGCAAACTTAGTTGGGGTTGGTGCAGTAGTATCATTAAATGTAGCCCCTGCTGTTAGTACACCTGATTGGCCACTTAGCAGTTGTGAAGCTCCATGAACTATTGCATTAGTAGAAGCAGCGGCTGTAGAGATGTCAAAAAATTGTTGACTATATGGTGCATTTACTGACTGAGTACGAGCATAGGGGGATACGTTAGAGCATGAAGCCATTAATGCTACCATCATGCTATCATTTACTGTTGGTGTCACACTTCCTGTAGTAGCAGTAACAACACCTGTACCATTTTCAGTATATGACCCAACAGCTGTTACAATTGTAGCTAAATCACATCCTCTAAGTACAATAAAACCGCCTGCCATACGGCGGCTTAAGCCGCCTGACATAGTGGAAGTAATATCTGTACTAGAGTCTTCTGTGCCGAGCACTGTGTACCCTGCATACCATGCCATAGTGGTGTTTGCTGTATTGCTTAGTGTGGTGCTTGCATTACTTAATCCAGTTGGCGCACTAGGAGTGCTGGTAGCTCTTTCAGCAGTAATTAGAGTTAAAAGCACATCTCCATCTGCGAGAGAAGCAGGCAAAGTCATAGTTAGGCTTGGGACAGAAGAACTTCCTCCGTCTACACTTCCTTGCGCTAACACAGAAACAGACATTTAGTCATCACCCCGAATGCACTGTGATTAGGGTTCCAGACTCATACCTATTATTAGTCTGGGAATACGTCATTCCTGACTGAACGTCTAAAGAATGTCCTGAGTAGTACGAATTAGCCTCAAAAGTATTATCACTAATGGAACCAATATCTGTTCCAGATAAAGAATCTTTTGTGGCATTTATAGTGATTTCGCCACCAGCAAGCCAATTACTATAGACCTGAGCATTAATAGCATTGACGTTATTTGTGTACATCAGCGCAGAAAGAGCTTGCGGTTGACTTGGGTTTCTACCTGTTGGTTGGTCACCAATACCAGGAGTTTGACAACTGTATCCTCTAATATAGTTGTACCTAATTACAATACCTGATCCACCTTCCATCTGAATACCATCATTGTGGCTACCATCTACTTGATCTGGATCAGAAGCCCACCAAGCTAATTCATCAATAAAAGACTGTTCAATTGTAACACTCGCTACAGCGCCGTTGAGGTTACGTATTCTTACTCCATCTATAGCGTATCTAAAGTAACATCTTTTGGCTGTAAAACCCTCGCCCACAACACCATAGGAATGATACACATTAGGTGTGCCTGGCTGGAAAGTACAGTCTTCAAAATAAGTACCAGTATAATCATTGTCACAGTTTACTAGAGGGCTAGAGGCTACTGGAGAAGCTTCTCCAGCAAACCAGCAGTTAAGATACGAACAGTTGCTAGCTGCTCTAGTTACTTTACCTTCAAATTTAGTATTCCTATACACAGTGCTTGGTGTAGAGTGCGTTACATTTCCACTTACTACTGTAAAACTAGTTCCTGTTAAATACCCTGTAGTTGTAGCACCTGGTCTATAAGTGCCTGCTACTAAGTTATCCCTACCCCCTGAGGCTCCGGGGGTAGTAGGCGCTACTCCAAGTCTAGATAATAGCATATTAGCACCGCTCTAGCGCCATAGCTGCACGACAGTTAACACCAGCTGGCGCTGTAAGGCGTAAGCCGATGAGGGAAGATACTCCAATATCAGGAGTGTCACCTAGAGGATAGTCATACCAGAAAGTGCCACCCACAGGAGTGATAAGGGTAGTATCTACTACTGTAAGAGTAGTAGGTTCTACAGTGTACCCGTACGTAGCAGTAAATGAAGTAGATAGGATAGAGCGCCCGTATACTTGCCTTACTGTGCACGCCGTACTTGTGCCAGCTGCACCTAAATCTCCTGTAATTATTTCTAATAGAACAGGTGCAGCACTGTAAGTAACACTGTCAAAAGCTATCCTAAGTTTCTTAAGGTCTAGTCCATGTGTAGCAGGAGAAGTAGCAGCTAAAACTGTCTTGGCTGTAGATGCAACAAGAGCCACAGAAGCTTGCGTCATTACGTTGTAACCGGCCTTGGCCATTTTACTCTCTCCACGTTTAATAAAACACAATGAGGGCCGGGCCAAAAGACCCGGCCCTCATTAGGGGTTTACTGCTTTGGTTATTAACCCTCAGTAATATCCTGAATCTCACCTTGTGAATTACGACGATGAGTAGCAATTTCTGCATACTTAACGAGAGTAGCGTCATAGGCATCATATCCCGTGACGCGATCCCACATAGAACCGTCGTGATCCATGAAAGACCAATCGGATTCCTGGAAAAGCTTAATTTCTTTTTCATTGAGAAAATACTGGCTGTTTAACTTCGCCTGAGTGTCTACTACAACTGGAACATCCCCATCGTCGGTAGAGAAGGCTAAACCGCTAAACCCACCTTCAAACTTCTGAGTGTTAGTAACTCGTCGTTGCTGTACGAGTAAGTTGAAGTAGCTTCTACGTACGCCGAGGTTAGAGAAAATAGCAGTAGTTTTCCCACCACGTTTACGGATATCGTCAGCCATTTTAATCATGAGGCCCTCAGAAAGAGCCCTGTTAGTGCCAGAGTTAGTGTCAATAACAGAAGTCCATACCGAGTCTGTTACACCGTACAACGCACCGCTGGAAGCAACCATCTTGCCAAGACCAGTTAGTTCGCGTTGAGGATCACCATCTGTTTCACCAACAGAGCCTGTGCGAACTAAGAAGTCACCAAGAACTACTACGAATGCTGCGCCATCAATAGTAACGACGGTGTCCGTAATAGTAGTTACTGTACGGTTAGTCCAGGTTGCAGTCGCACCTGTAGCGTCGTATAAATCAACCTTCATGCCTAACTGGACCCACTGTGTCCCAGCGGCACAAGTAACAGTGTTTCCGCCACCACCACCTACGGCAGTAGTAGCTATACAAAGTGCGCCAGTACCATTACCGTAAATCTGACGGTTGAAGTCAACTGCTAGGTCAGACTTCATACCGTTCATTTCAAGTTCTAACGCAGAAATGAACGCCTGCGTATTAGTTTTAGCTAATTTAAGTGTCTGGCCAGACATACGGATTGAACCGTAAAGATAGCGTAACCCAACCTGGCATCCAGCAGTTGACTGATTACCTGCGGTCGGTAGTGCTTCCATTTCTCGACGTGCACCAACACCAGCATTACGACGGGTGTGGATAGGGAAGTTAACATATTTTGCGCCAACCTGAGAACTAACACCCTCAGAAGAGCGCTCAACACGCTTTAAGGTGACTGTTTCGTCATTGAGCTGCTTGTTAAGACTGCCTTCATACAGCTCTTTAGCTACTGCACTAATAGTAGTAAGGGTTGCGCCCATTATCAGTCCTTAAGTTGCTGATTCAGCATCTGGACCGCTAATTTTCGACGTTCCAGATCTGTTAGCTTACTAGGGTCAAAAGCAGTGGAAGGTGTGCCTCCACTTGAGGCAAAAACAGGCGGAGCAGTTGAGTTAGCTGTAGGTCGACTAGTAAAACGATCCAATTGTGCTTCAAATTGTTTCATGGCTACATTTAAAGACTCTGCTGGATTCCCTCTAGGATTCATATTATTATGTGCGGCTGCTACTCCTAGCACATAATTCCAGTCTTCTGGGGCCATGTCAATACCACGTCGCTGCTTAACATCAGCAGTTAGTCTGGCTTGTTCGCTAGTCAGCCATTGAGCAGACTCTTGTTCTGCTTTCGCCTGTTGCTGCGCCTGAATAAACTGTTGCATTTGTAGCTGCTGAGCCTGTAGTGCACTCAACTGCTGTGCAATTCTAGGATCAGTTTCTCCTTGCGGAGACTCCCCAAACTCTCCTAGGTCAACAGTATTACTACTTTGGCCCTGCCCGCTAACAGGCTGCTGGTTCTGTGGAGGTTTCTCACCTAAAAACTCCTGAAGGTATGCAAAAAATCCTCTAGGGTCGTTATTAAGTGCTCCATACAGTTGCAACCCTGCCTCAAGTTGCTGAGCGTCTATATTCTGCTCAGCAAAAGACTTGTACGGCGCATACTGCGAGTGTACCTGTTCTAACTTAGCCTGAACACCTTTGTCCCATGCCTCAAGAGTTGGTTTAACGTTCTCTCGAAGGGACTCAGGGATAGCATTATATATATCCTGCCAAGCAGGATGCCCGCCAGACTGTCCAGTTGACTCTACTGGGGGAGTAGCTACCGGGGGAGTGGCTTCCTCTACTACAGAAGGCTCTTCTTCTACTCCACTAAGAGCACTAGTAAAAGCAGCTACTGGATCAACTTCATCTTCTGGAGGCACTGCTGCTCCTTTTTGCACTGTACCTATGCGGCCCTGGTGCGCTAATTAAAGAATACATTACTCTATAGCACAGTCAAGCACTTGCTTAAATACCTGTTGGGTCATTAGCTAAACGAAGTGCATACACTTTGTCGTTGCGAGTCATTTGAGCTAACCTAGTAGCAGTAAAATACCCAGCATCTGCTGTAGCGAGAGCAGTGTCTAAGTTAGTCTCAGTGCTATAAGTAGTCTCAGAAGAAAGACCAGGTTCTGCGGTACCTCTAGCTAGGCGTTTGTCAGTAAATCCGAATGTCTGGCATAAGTCCGCATGCGCTAGCGCCATTATCCCATTCCCATCATCTCTGGCGGAGCAATTCCGGCATTGTCTGGAGTTGTGGTTGGCATAGGTGGTTCTCCACTTGGACTACCACCTGGACCGCCCATTAAAGCTGAGGGGTCCTGTCCTGTTGCTTGTTGAATCTGCATCATAGCGTCATTTTGTGCCATTACATGGTCATTTACATGCTTTTCAAATTCAGTTTTAATTACATCTGGAAGCATTTCAAAAGCCTGTGTCTTACGGAAGTTATTGTGTACTGTGATGTGCACCATATGGTTATCCCAGCTATTAACCGGAACTATAGCCGGAGGCTCCATAGGCATCTGTGTTTCTGCATCTAGCGTAGCAGGGTCTCCTGACATGGCAAGAGATTGGAACTGCATCATATGCTGTTGGATATCTTCTTCTTTTACTGTCTTTAGCTTAATGTTTTCACGCTGTGCTTGAGACTCATCTACCTTAAGGGTCTTATAGAGTTTTTGAACTCCACCCATGTCCATAAGCTTTAATCCCTCTTGTGGAGAAATAAAGCCCATTTTCATCATATCCATAAGGAAAGCTTGACGTGCTGCTTTACTAGTTGGTAAAGCAGAGCCGCCTTCCATGCGTATATCTGTATCGATACTAGAACCTAGCAGCTGTAGTACGTCGAAACTACCATCTTCCCCAGCAGTTTTTACTGTACGGGTGCTATCCCAATACTGTTTAACTAGCTCTAGTGTCTGTTGGGCTATTTCCTCACAAAACTCTTCCATGCTTGCATAAGTAGTAGCCATGAGGCTATCATCTTTTTCTTGCAAGAATGAAATTGCAGTTGCAGCCGTGACACCAGGAGGAGCACTACCTTTAGATACTTGATGCTGACCGGAAATATCCTCAATATCTAATAGAATACGATTCTGTTCCTCCATAACATATGGAGGCATATTCTGCACCTGTAGTGGCACAGGTGGAGGCATACCAGGTTTATAGAAAATAACTTGACCAGGCTCTGTGGTAATCTTATTTGGCTCTACAGAACCTTTAGCGGCTACTAATTGCTGTTTAGCTGACCTATTACGATTTTCAATCAAGAAACTACGAAGCCTATTGTATTCTCTTTGAGGACCAATTAAGTCTAAAATTGTAGACTCTGTATAAAACTTACCAGTAGGCATGTGTTCTAGCTTAGCAAAAGGATACCTACCATGCGAATAGGGAATACCTTCGCGTGACCAGTAAGTAACTTTATCCCCTGCTACTTGTACCATTCCACCTTTAGGTAACAACTTGTGAGCACCTGGCTTAGCCCACAGCTCATAGCACAGCACGCTATCTGGTTCAGTTTTAGACGAACCAGATAAGTTTAAGATTGAATCACTTAAAATCTCTTGTGACGCTACTACATTAGAGTTAATACCCATTTTACTGATATCTATGCCTCTAGAACCATACATTTGTTGCAGCTGCGCTACAGTACGTGTATAGACATTGATTAAGTACGGCTGTTCCTGGATATCAGTGATGCGAAGATCAGGGACGTACAGATGATAAGGGGTTACGCACTCAAATTTTATGTCTCCCTGGTTACCGCCTTCATCTGTAGTAGAAGCGTCCCACCAAGTTTTCATGAATCCTGTACCACAAATAAGGGTCCAGAACGCAGTTAGACGAAGCTCTCGTTGATATTTCTTTTTCTGGGAAATTGCTTCCCATAGCTGTTCACCTGCATATGCTGCTGCTAAATCCTCATCATCGCTAGATGAAGGAATAATACTAGCAGTAGGCTTTTGAGAAATTAAACGTGAAATCTCTGTCCTAATAGCAGGACGAATCCTGTTAATAGTCTGTCGCACACGGTAAGGCGGTGCTTTAGGTTGGATTAGTTTTCCTCCACTGATAGCAGTTACTTCTAACCACTGTTTGCCATAGAAGAAAGCTAAGTTCATGCTCCAAGAAAGCTCTGTACGAGAGCGTGTACTCTTAGCATCAGTATACGATGATTTAACCCATGCAGCTAATTGAGTAGCTTCCTTACCTTCTTGTATCTTACCTAGTAAAGACTCTCCAGGATCATTAGAGGTGGCTTGTCCACTCAGGAGGGATGCCAAGCTGTTCGAGAGCCGCTGCTTCGGACTCATCTAACCTCCCCTCATTAATCATCTGTTCATACTCCCCAAGATCCGATGGATCTTGGGGGTCAATTGAATCCAAAGCTGAGTTCTGGTTCATTGACTGTATCATCTGGTACTCCAACGGACCCTTTGCTGCTAGCAGTCCTACTGTTTTTTCTAGTTGCATCAATGCTTGACTTACTAACTGCTGGCTGTTCTTCTGTACCTTCTGTACTACTATCAGTGCCACGCTGCCAAGGAACAGCAAGGACAGTACCGATATCAGCACTAAGGAGGTGTACTCTTTCATTAATTTCCCTTACTGCATCTTCAATAGTATTAGTTGCATCTTTCATGTTACTGTTAAGACGCTGTGCCTCATCAAAAACCTTATTATATTGCTCTGTAGACACCATACCAAACATCCGTGCAGCTTCTACTATACAGTCCTCACAAAAATAGACTGCACCATACCAATCAATATCACATGCAAAATCAACTACTGGTTTTGTGCTACACCCGCATGCAATACATTTTGTGGGAAGTGCAGCAGGAGCTGGCAGTATCTTGAACTTATATCGACTTTCTCCGTCTTCACTCATTAATACCACCAAAATCAAGACTTAAACTTTCCTCATTATCTGAGACAGGGCTACTAGAAGGGTAGAAAAAACCTTCCAGCTGATCATACTTTGGTTCACGCTTTTCTCTACCAGCACGAACCTTTTCCTCTTCTAAAAGCTCCAGTTCATCTAAGTACGGTCCGCCTTTCTTAGGACCTACAATGTTGTTATACTTTTCATATACTGCCATCAGAAATCCCACTCCATAGGATTGATATTAAAAGCCCACTGTGTTTTTTGTTCATCAGAAAAAGGAACGGTGTCGTCACCTAAATACATCTTAGCTAACAACTGGTCATAAGACTGCACTGCTGTGCTGACTGGCAACTTCGCTACAGGGGAGTCGAGAGTTGTTTCTAGATCTGGTTGGCTTGCAAAGAAGTATCTAGTGGCGTCACAGCCGTGGTCATTATGCTTATGTATCTGTTCCTGTGGGTTATTTTCTGACTGTGCCTTCTTGCTAGAATAAGTCTTCCACCTAAGTCTAGCCATCTCTTTAGTTAGATTAGGGCAGTTATCTGTGATTTGCCAATAAGGCCGTAGAGTTTTAGGATTATATTTTAGATACTGTTGTACTTTACCGACACCTGTTAGGACGTCATTATTACCCGGTGCGATGTAAATACCGTATTTTGCATACTCTACTGCTATACTAGTACCTGTTACACCTTGTCGTTGTTGTGTGGCAGGGTCACCAACGCAGAACTCAGGTTCTTTACCAAATTCAGCGTCCATAGCTAACACAATTTTAGCGTGTTCTTCTACTGTCATCTCTCGAGCATAGTGCTCTGCAAACGTAATCACCGAACCATCTGGTTTGACTGCGTGCCAATACCAGGCTGTAGGATTATTATACCCATGGTCCATAGACCTGTACCAGTCAAATTTGAGTAGTGCTTTAATTTCTGCTGGTTCGAGAGCAGGAATTACATGTTCTTCTTGGTTAAACTTCTTGTAAACCTTACCACCGAGTTGAACAAATAGTCCTTTTTCTCTAGCTTTTCGTTCTTCTGGATCGTCGTCCAGTGTCTCCAGATAGGCGTCAATAGCTTCAACAGATAGGTAAGGATTCTCATGAATATCAATAACTACCACAAAGATGTTAGGATGTTTTTCTTCTGTACCTTTTAAATAGATACTATCATAGACCCAACTCATACCTTCTACAGGCGTCATAGTAAGCCAACAGTCGCCATAAGTATCAATTAAACGCGCTTGACACTCTTTATAAATAGGGTGTGGTGGTTCTTCATCATAATGTGTCCAGTGACGACTAGTACCTTGGAACTTATCTGGATTTTGCTCATAAGTCATTAGCTCTACTGTAGAACCATTAGCTAGTGTTAGTAACTTGAATTCATTACTGTAGCTATCATCCCAATTACCATTAGTTAACATGCTGGGAGGTAACCACTGCCTTAGCTTAGGAATGATTACCTGGTTGATGCCGTATGTGAAGTCGGTGCTAAGAATACGTCCTCTAGTAGGCGGCTCGAAGATTCTTTTATACGGATGTTCACCTTTCATATAAAAGATATCTTCTGTAATGCCACCTACTGTTTTCCCGCTACGGTTACCACCGATGTACAGTCTAATCTTGGCGGAACTACTATGGAACAACAGCTGTTTAGCATGAGGTACATACGCTAAGACATTTGGTTCTCGCGCTTGAATACGGACTTTCTCGCCGAGATGTCGAAACATCTCGGCGAGGTCCATATCTTTTTGTTTCCTACGAGGCGGCATTAGCAGCCCTTAACTAGAGAGCTTCTGTGTAGACAGCATTCTCTAACTTCTTGTAGGCGTCGAGATATGTTTCATACTTATCTTTGTTGTAGGTAACTTCGTAGTACATGTCGTCAGAAAGTGTAGAAGATACTAGTGCCTTCCATCCACCTAGGATGTAACAAAACCATACTACATAGATAGTATACTCAACAGGAGGATCACTCTTGTCTAAGTGGCTGTCTATATACTGGCGTACTATACTCTTAATCTGGCTGTCTGTACGAAGACAAGTACCCTGATCCACTGTATTACCCCTCTACCGGAGTTGCTGCATACTGACAGGTTTTCGCGCAGCCCCAGTCCTTAGACAGCATGTCTGTCTGGCTTGCTAACCAAGGAACCCTGTCACCCTGAACAGTAGTAATAAAAATATACGGTAACGTCATTTTTGAATGCTCATCTGGAACTTGAAGTTCCAGATACTGCCCAGGCCCATTCCAATTACGACGACTAACCCTATGCCCTTCTTCTAACATCTCCAGAGCCCAACCAAAGCTACGTATTTCCATAATCAATCCTATGCAGTAGTAGAGTCTGTTGCACCTAGTTCTACTAGGGCAGAGATAATACTTGGAAGGGCTGCATTACCTCCACGTGACCCTGTAAGGGTAACACCCTCTAGTAGTAATGCGCTATCACTTCCTCTATGATTATGGTTCCCGCTACAGGCGGTGGCAGAACTTACTCCTATAGAGTGATGATGTGCTTGTTTACTGGTATCTAAATCATCTCTCGTATGGAAAGCACCTACCACCCTGGAATCTACTACATTTTCCTGTCGAGACTTACTATCTAGAAAAGGGTCCTTTAAAAGAGAAGGATCTTTTAAGCTCATGAGATTTCATCCACCCACGCAGAACTTTTCGCGTCTAGTGCCATAGTTCCTCCTCCTGTTTGACGCTCTATTGTAAGGTTCAAAGAAACTGCTTCTGTGGCAGCTCCAGGCCATACTTTGCCTATAGTCACTGTAAAACCCTGACTAGCCACAGGGTTTTGCACAGCCGTTTCATAGTACAGCGTCCCGCCAACTGTGTTTTTACGTAACCTAGCATAAAATCTTTCATTCGCCACACTCTGGGACAGCTTACAAATCCACGTGGTGGTATATCTGTACGCTGCTCGTGTGTTATAGTTCAGTGTCCATACTATCGTTTCTGTGGCACCTATATTACTTGACACAGCACTGGTTTCATCTTCTACAAGTCGCCTAACACAGCCTTGTCCTAGAATTGGTACCCAAGCACTTCCAGTATAAACATAGCTTCGTAAGGTGTCTGTCTCATAGATTTGCCTACCCGCCCACAATAGCGAACCAGTAGGTCTCGTAGTGCTAGTACAGGGAAGTTCTCCCATCGCCGCGTCTATTACGTCATAGTTATCGTTTAAATCTGTTTCATTACTTACGTTATCTGTGTCCGCTGGCTTAAACAAACCTAGCTTAGTTGTCAGCGTTCCCATTAAAAATTTCTCCTTCTAGGGGCGTAATTTTGTAAAAAGGCTCGTTTTCGGCCGTCCAAGGGGTTGGCTCCCGAACCGGCTCCATTGCTATATACGCAGGTCGGGGGGCTGCAAGGTCTGTTCTAATCCCCTGACTACCACTTAACATAGTCAGTTCTCCGCCAATTGCTTGTAATGCTGCCGGGTCTTTAACGTGCTTGCAGATAATTTCTACCACTTGCGCTAACACCGACGCCACATCAAGCGCCTGCTTTTTCGCCGGATCGTAGCGACCAGTAATCTCATACGCAAATTTAATTGCTGTAACATCACCATTACTTGCACTCTTAAGTAGTCCTCTATCTACTTCGTGGAAGTTATCTTCTAGTAGCTGTGACGCTACTGTGTTGAATGCGTTACGGAATACACCGTTAGACATCCAACCTTTCCACTTAGCGTACGTAATGCCTATCTTACTTAACCGTGCCCTAAGTGTGCCAATTTGTGTGGGGTCAGTAATAAAAGAGATAGCGTACATTTGTTCTGACGTTAAGTTTTTATCATTTGTCCAGTAAACACCACGTAAGTTAATACACCGCTTAAAGCCTCTAGTATCTAATAAAGTAGCTACTTCTAAAGGGGAACTATACATTTCTTTGTTTGCAGACCAAATTTCATCGGGTCTGGGTTTACGTTTATTATTGACATAGAAAAGGTAAACCCACTGTATAAGGTGTCTTACTTTATCTGAGAGTAGCTCCTCGGAATCTGGATTCGATTCTATTAAGCTGTTCAGGGGTGACTCCGCAGTCAAAGTAAGCCTCCTTTAGAAATAGTGGTAATGTAATGCCTTTAGATTTTTCATATGCACTTAGTCTAGAAGGCTGAATCTTAAGCAGGATGCAAAAAGCCACTTGTGAATCTGTAATACACTGACGTAGCTTTATATGAGGATGTTTATTCTGTAGAGGAACTAGTACACTTTGAAAATACTTTTCTACGCCCTCCGCTACAGAAGGGGCAGCTAAAGCACGAGTAATATGCTGCCATTCATGGTAAGTATCTGTAAGTTCCATATGACTTATATTAAGAGTTGTGCTTAGGCGAGGACTAGGGACATGGAATAAACCTTGTTCTACACGAAGCACATAATGTCTAGAGACATTAGAAGCCTCGGCTACAGATGCTTGGGATAAACCAAGATCCTCCCTAGCTGCTTTATAAGGATTAATCATATCTAAATACTACGGTAACATATACGAGATGTCAAGTAGATAAGTAACTACTTAGTACACAAGTAAATTAGTATATTAGGTGGAAGTTAGCTTAGTACACATTGAATATTAATGTGAAGTGGAAGTTAGATACTATAATGGAAACAAAGGGCGGCGCGGCGACCTGTACAACATGGTTTCTTGACTAACTAGCCGAACTGCGATAGTCTTTAGATGTCAGCAGGGAACAGAGCAGAGGAGACACAATGAAGTTCAAGGTCTCAGCCAAGCGGATGAGGTATTTCCTGTCACTCGTCGCGGATGTGAGGTATCTACAGGATACCTTGGAGAACACGACTTCTGCTCTGGATAGCGCACAGTCTGCCCTCAATACTCTGAACGCGAACTTCGTCCGCCTGGGCTCTCAGGATGAACAGCGCGGAAGAACGATTGAGCAGCTGGACAGAGAACTCGCTGATGCTCGCACTTACAACAACAGGAGAGAGAACACTGCACTTATCTCTGCGATTGCTGAAATGCTCACCTACTCGCACAACCACTACGGCGAGTATCCTGTCACCTTCGCTGCTATCCGTGACGACAAGAAGGTCCTCGCAGTCAAGACGCTCCGAGAGAGTTTCCCAGCACTATCTCTCTTGGAAGCCAAGTCGATTGTTGAGAAACTGATGGAGGACAAGGCCTGATGCTCTCAGAGGGTTACCCACTCATGCTGGCAATAATGAAGTTGCTTGTTGCCAATGAGACACCGGAGGGAAAGCTCCCAGAAGGTAAGCCGGAGGAGCTGATAGCCCTTCTCAAAGTCTATCTCGACCAATACCCCAACGAGTAAAGAAATTGGGTTAGTCCCTCAAGGGATTAGCCCAATTTCTTTAAGCTGCATGGAAACAAATGCGGCGGCTTGCCCGAATTGTTCCCGCTACAGAGCTCCACGCGTCCGATGAATTGACATAGTGGCGCTAGAGGAGTAGTCTGGCACTTGAAGTCAGGCCCCGACCACAACACCTAGAAAGGGTGGACACCATGTCCGCTGACACACTCAACAATTTCGTCACCGCTGGCACGCAGGTTCTGGGTGATCTGATCACCAACGCCAACTCTCTTGCAGATAAGCTTGTGGCAGCGGGCAGTAAGGACCTTCTGCTTCACCAGTTCCGCGATGAGGCAGAAACGGATGACGCGAACATTCTCAAGTACCGTAAGTGGTACAACTCGGTTAACGAGGAAATTCTCAAGAATCAAGCTGCTGTTGAGAAGTACATCATTGAGAAGGGCTTCGTTTCTCAAGAGCCGATTGATGTCGAAAAGATTACAGCTCAGTATAAGGACCTTGTCTCTCAGGCGCGGGATATGCGTAAGACTCTCCTGAGCTTCCCTGGTGTTGAGAAGGCTCTGGAAGATGTTCCTGAAATCAAGGCTGCTCCTGGTACTGGTCGTGGTGGAGCATCTTCCGCTGGTATTCCCCGTCCGCGATTCGCCAAGATTGAATACCGAGTCGCCGGTTCGGAAGCTTGGATTGATGTCTTTACTGTCAAGGATGCGGGCAAGCCGGAGGAGAAGCGAGTTACCAACCTGACTGTCCTCGCTCAGCTCATTTCCAAGGATGCTGGTAAGGATGTCAATGTCTCAGCGAAGGATCTTCAGGGTCCTCTCTATGAAACCGCAGGAACTCAGGACCTTTCCACCATCGTCGAGTTCGGTTTCACCGCAGGGGAGAAGAACTACGAAGTTCGGGTGTCTCCCAAGAACTAAGAACTGAATAGTTCCACAAGAATATAGCCCCAATTCCTTAGGGAGTTGGGGCTATATTCTTTCCACTATAGTCCGCATGGAAACAATGCGGCGTTATGCGTCATGTGTACCAAAATGTCCGCTTTGTCCGGGAACCTCCGGAAATTTGACGGGTTCGTGCTAGGGGAGTAGAGTTGCACTAGTTCGGAAAGCACAAGCACAATAAGACAGTTGATGACTCTTATTAGTGCTAGTATATTGAGAATTAAATAGAGGAAAGTCCCCATAACTTTAGTTAAGGGCCTAGCACTAGATAATACTGATAATGAGAGAGTGTTAGTATTCCATTATTAGAGCCCTTACCAAGTTTTAACTAAGTTCTACTAGTTTAAATAGGTTTTTAACTTCGTCGAGTCCATTTTGTATCATTTATATTCTTAAAAACAACTCGACTATTTCGTTAGGGAATATGGATATAATACCTAGCGTAACCTATTTTTTCGTTTAGAATGAAGTTAAAGAAAGAAAAAATAATTAATTAGTGGAATAATTGGGAATAAAGTACGGTCGCTAAGCGACCTACCTTTATTCCCATATTCCGGGGACTATTTTACGATCTTGTAGACAGCCGACCCCCCTCTGACCTGCATGTCTACCGACCTAGTAGACGGTGAGCGTTCAACCATATGCTCGGTCTACCGTCTACGGAGACCGTAGACCGGTGCGACATAACAGCCCAGACTACCCAATTCGGACATTCTCCCCTATACTTCCCCTATGCCGCATGCCCCACATTCCGGACAAGGAAAGGTTTACTAATTATGTGGACTATTAAGCTCTATGAGTTGGATAACTTAAAAATCACCTTCTATGCACACAATCAGAAACAACTTACGCTCTGTAGCGATGCAGCGGATTCACTTGTTAGTGCAGAGATGATTACTTATTACGAGGTAACTGTGGACGGAAAGCCACTTGTCACAGCTACCTTCCCTGAGCAGAAAAAGGAAAGGGTTCCGATGTTCAAGCATAAGATAGAGTGTGGGTACTATGCACAAGGCTGTGTAACAGTTTACCAATGGGAAGATAGTTCCGAAGAAATAGATTCTTCTCTTCCAATGGAAGAAGGTTACACTCTCCATGAAAATGTGTGGTACTGCGCTCAGCATAGGTTCTGAATAATGAAGGGACGTTTATATCTAGTGGGGTATATTCTATTGTGCATGGCATGGCTCTTCTGGTTTATTATGTGTGTAAAAACTCTGCACACACCTTTCGTTGAGATTAGGAGGTGACATAAATTAAAGGTGCTATAGGACCGGAGGATATATTTCGGGCCTTTACGAAGCAAGGTATGCGAGGCTTTACGCAGAATGAACTAGAGGTGCTCTTTGGTGTAGCGAAGAATAAGTTCAGTAGAGTCTTTAACTCACCAGGGTTAATGAAGGGACCGGACAATAGGTACCGAGTAGTAACAGACAGCTTAGAAGAGTGGCTAATCCTAATTGGTGCTAAGTGGGTACTTGACCGCCCTGTAGCGTTTAAAAGTGCTTCACATGTTAAGAACTTGGGTGTAGACTACACACTTATAGATGACACAACACAAAAAGAACTATACGAAATGGTGTTGTCTCTTAGAGGGACAGAACATGTGCTATTTGAGCGCATAGAAAATAGTAACTGGCCCGATACAGAGCTGAGAGCGAACATACTAGTCACTTACGCTATGTACACTTATCTAGTGCGTATAGCAGAAGACGATAGGCGTAAGGACCCAGACCTTCTAGACATAGTGACAGGGAAGGTATAACATGGCCTACGAGGTTTACAAGGAACAGCGTAAGATTACGCAGTGGAAAGACGGTTGTGTCTACCGTACAGCACTAGTTAGTATTGGGTGGTTCCCTAAAGATGTGATAGACGCCAATATTCCAGCTGACACTAACCTTATCTATGCTATCCCGAATGATGATTTCGCTTGCTGTAATATGACGATTAGGAAGGTGTGAAATGGCTGAGCCTAAGAACTATGTTATATATATTAAGAAGACGGACAGGGCAGAGTCTAAGTGGTGGACTAGCACAGTAGTGTTTCCTAATACGGCCGATAATATCAAGAAAGATATGAAGCAAGATGGCACTCTGGAACAATATGTTTTCTTTGACGTGACTGAACAGACTGATCGGCCTAAGCAGTCTGATGAACTAAAAGACTGTGTTTGTGTTTGTGAGTGCAACGTAGAAACTACTAATCTCTGGACAGATAAGGATGGCGACGATTGGCCTATGTGTAAGCCATGTGCAAGTAACACTTGTGGGAAGAGGGATGTCATCTAATGAAAATCAACACGGCAGACTTTTACTACATTATCCATTGTTTCTTCAAAGAACAGTGTAACCTTAGTGGTTCACGCAATGATAAGTTCATTCGTAATATTGGACAAATGCCTGTAGGTAGGGCACTATTCCTAAGTCTCCCAGGGCCCATGCAATCTAAGATCCGTGGCACACACTGGGATATCTGGGATAGCACAGATTACGAGTCCATCCTCAACGTACTTAGCTACCTGAGCGTCCCTAATAAGGCTAAAGTAAATGCAACTGTATAACATGTGCGTGATATGGTCAGATGGAAAGTGTGACCAGTACACTAACGTAGATAAGTACACCGTAGGGAGTGTGATGCTAACGACAAGAAATAAGATTGCAGAAATACGTTCTTTCTATTGCTATGCGCTACATATAGAGGAGTAAGAAGTGGAGAGTATCTTTTCTTTTGACACTATCACTAAGCTCGAGCTAGTACGCTCAGAGTCAGAAATCATTGGGGATGAGCTTACAGCAAAAGTGTCAGAGAGAGATACTCTAGCTGCAAGCATTGCTGTTAAAGAAGATCGCGCTAAAGAGATTAACGCTGAAATTAAGCGTATACGCGAAGAGATGCAAGCTAAGATCGATGCTCTCGCTACAGAGCGAGGGGAAATTGATGAAGAATTGTGGGATGTTCGACGTACTATCCGTGAGCTAGGTATTGAAATCCTCAACCTGGAACGCAGACTGAGGCTAGCTCTAGATAGAGAACGACAGAAAGCTGATTGGGAACGGCGTCGGCTGGAATTCGATAACCTTAGTACGGGTTACTATTGGCATGAGTTTATCCTTAAGCACCAGATTGAGGGGGCTCTAGCACTTAGTAATGTCAAGCGAGGTATTTTAGCTGACAAGATGCGACTTGGTAAGACACTTACTGTGCTAGCAACTGCGGACCTATTGCATGCACAGAAGATACTTATCATTGCGCCAGCTGATGTCTGTAAGACCTTCTACGCTCAAGTAACTAGGTGGGCGCCACACCGTAACAACATCTTGATGTATAAGATGACCCGCGGGATGAGAGACGTTACTTTCATGACCCTTAAACGCCTCGCTGAATATACAGTAGTTATCAACTACGAAGCTTGGCGTAAGGACCCCCATCTTCTGGACTTGTTGGCTGAGTGCAGGTTTGATACTGTTATAATGGACGAGGCACACGCCATCAAGGATACTGATACTAGTGCCTTTAAAGGTGTGAAGAAGATAGTCTTCGCTGAGAATAGCTGTCCCCGCTGTAGCGGAATCTTTACTCAGTTCAATATTAGTAGGTTCGAGCATTACTGGCAGTGTGACAGCTGTGGCTTTGACACTCGACGTGATAAGTATGAAGCCTACGCTAGATGCAGCGTTAAGAATGTCTTTCCAATGACGGGAACACCTATTCTTAACAGGCCAGTTGAAATGTTCCCACTGCTGCATCTTGTGTTGCCAGAAATCTTCCACGACAAGAATGTCTTCTTGAGCATGTACTGCCGTAGGAATGTCTACACTAATAGGTGGGAGTTCCGTAGTGGTGCGCTAGATGAACTACAGCACCACTTGGCTGGTAGGTACATCGCCAGAGATCGTAAGTCTGCTGGTGTGGAGATTCCTAAGCAGGATATCATCTATCACGACATTGATCGTCAGGATTTGGTAGATGACTACCCGAACCAGTGGCGTATTATCCAGCAGGTTAGTAAGTTCGCCCAGATTATCCTCGAGACCACCGGGGCTAAAATGGAGATGCTTGCAGCTATCACAGTAATTCTGCGTAAGCGTCAGGCGAATGTTTGGCCCGCTGGAATAAACATGAAAGATGAGAAGGGGGATGTTGTCTTCTCCGTTGGAGATGATACTAGGGAGAGTATCATTGTAGACCGTGCTGTGGATTTGCTAAAGGAAATCTGTCAGGATGGTATGGAAAATGGCGAGCGAGCAGTGGTTTTTAGTCAGTTCAAGGGGCCACTACGTGAGCTTGAATCTAGACTATGCAAAGACGGAATCCCCGCAGTTGTCTTTGATGGAGATACTCCAGAGTATCTCCGGGATCAAATCAAGTTAGATTTTGACGGAAGTAGAGACAATCCTAGGCCCAGATGGCAAGTCGTTCTTGCTAACTACAAAACTGGCGGAGTCGGGCTTGAGTTGTCTGGGGCCAACCATGTCATTAGCCTCGATAGGGAATGGAATCCTGGGAAGAATGAGCAAGCTTGGGCAAGAGTAGAATCCTTTAGTAAGCTGGATACTACTACTGTCCACATTCTTAGGATCCCTGGGACTATCGACACCTGGATGGATAACCTTAATGACGAGAAAGCAGGCATCGTAGAAGGTGTTGAGAGCATGGCTAGTAACCTGCTAGAGGCTATGCGTAATGGGGAGATTGCCTAATGGATGATTACTATGATCCTATCCCATCTGGATTAATCTACAACATGGTGTCCGGTAAAAAATACAGAATCAAATGGGTAGACTGTTGCGTTCAGGGAGAGTTTACGCTAAACTTCCACAGATACGATCCAGAAGACGCCGAGTCTAGAAGCAGTGCTGATGCACTCTTTGATAGAGCAAGAATCAGCACTCTTTACGCTTATGAGGCCGAAGAAGTCTAGGAGCCTAAGTGTGTCGTAAATGTGTAGAGCAGGGTTTAAATCGGTCCTATGAAGAGATATATGCTAAGTTAAAGAAAGGTGCGCAGAATTATCCAGTAGACCCCAACTCTAGTCCGTTACTACCTAAGGGCAATCTAGGGGACTTAGTTGGTCATGGTGAAACCCCAGAGTGGATGTACCCTAATCCTAATCCAATCACAGATCCTGAAGAAGAGGACTTCGTTAAGACTGGTAGTGTAGAAGTTACCTACTTGGGTGATGACCGCAATAAAGAATACTATAACTTTGGAGAGGAGGACATGAAAGGCTGGCATATTGGTAGGGTGGGTACTGTGGATATGCTAATAGTTCAGTACACCACCTGCCGAATTCTTATCCCAATAGAAGGCGTTAAGAAAGTAGTTGTGTCCTACAACCGGCCGCGCTAAGGTAGGTACACACAGCGGGTAGTAGTTTAACAGGCCTATCTAACCCTGCTAGGCTGGTTAAAATACTCAGACCTCCGATATGGTGTGAGGACAATCTGAGAGATCCAGGTTCGAATCCTGGCTACCTACGTTCTGCTATTGAAGTAATTCAGGGAAAATAAGAGTTGCTTCGGATGGAAATAGCAGAATAGTAGGGGAATAGCGAGAATAGTGGGTCCTTACTACTCCCCTATGAACAAAGCGGGTTTCCACACTAACCCTGAAACTCTGATGGAAATAGCCGCAGATGGACTGTGAGAGTGCGGACAATTCGGAAATGAGTGTGGGTCCTGAGTATGACCCGAGGCTTCCAACCTCGAGAACAAAACTGCTCTCAAGTAATCCCGACTGAGCGGATCTGTTGTAAAGCGTGTGCCTCCTGCTTCACACAACAATGTGTATAGAAGGGGAGACAGATGAGATTACTTAAGCTCAGTGCGGCAAGGTGCTACAGCGAAACCGTGGGGTCCGACATAAACGTTCGGGTAGCCGAAACCGTGGGCTGAGTAGCTTAAAGACAACAAGTAAACACCTTGCGTGTGGGTTGCCCAATAACCCGTAACTACTGGACGCAGTAGTCGTATAAAACTGGGCGCAGTACCGCTAATTAGCTCTTCGGTGTCCTCACACTAAGGACTATCGGAGTTTATACAGAAGTGAGAGAACAAGGAGTAGTGACCTAGGTTCTCCTGTAGCTTTATCATACAGACAAAAACAGTGCCCGTGCGCTAAGTCGGGTTGAAGAGGATTAGATCCCACCACTGTACAAAATCATTTCTACCACCATTGTTTGGTTCCTATTGATTAGTATTATTAGGGTCGTTACCCCCATCTATCGGCCCTTTATAAGGGAGAGTATACTAATAAGTATACGTTCAGGTCTAATACGTGGCCCGTTAGACCTGCTCACAAAAATAGTACCCGTGATACGTGAGCCGGGTGTCGTTGTTTCTTTTAATAGCGACTATAATGCCTTTCGATTAATTAGGCAGCTACTATACAAAACCTCCCACTTCATCTGTAGCGGGTTATTCCCCTATAACTCAATTGGCAGAGTAGCTGACTGTTAATCAGCTGGTTCCTGGTTCAAGTCCAGGTGGGGGAGCATGACTCTAAAGATTAATTCTGATAGGTATAAAGAAATGACGCCACGAAGAATTGTCACAGCACTTATTCTATTAGGTATCTTTTTTACCTCGTATTCTTACTACAAGCCTCCTGTTATTCGGGACTATAGTACATGCCCTTCACCTGTACTAAATTGCACTGAGTACCAAAAATGGGACACTCTTTTTGACCGATAATAGTATTGACATGGTAGCTATGGAGGTAAGGTGATGGCGAAAGTAGAAGTGATTCTTTTCAAATGTACAGGCAAGTACTACACTCAAGAAGAGTGGGAAGTTCCCGAAGGGGCCATTGGTCCGTACGACATGTTTTGGAGTAAGGACTTTCGACGCATACCAGAAGGTCCGGTTCTAATTCCTTCCCAAGAACCCTGGGGGTATCCACATCTATTTCCATCACATCTAGAGGTAGATATACCATACCTGTTCGTTAAACTAAAATACCTACAATAAGGGGTTATAGCACCAATGGCAAAAAACAGGATGCGCGTAAAGGTAACACGGGTCTTCATTCAAGAGCAGGTCATGGACCCAGAAATCTATAACCTCAGTAAGCTCTACACCAAGGAAGAGATTACTGAGTACGAGACTACGGAAGCAGACGCAATTACAACGTTGGTAGAGTCTGACGGCAGTGACATCACTACATTGAGTACAGTGGTAGAGTTTGTGTACAGTGACCCGGATAGTATTCTGCAAGATACTGAAGAAGATGAGGAGGAAATCGGTGATGGTGACAATGATACCCCTGGAGAGCTTGCCTTCTAGGGGAATCAAAGGAGAAGTTAGCTAGTCTATCTACTAGGGACAAAAGGTTTCTTGATATTGCCGTCGCTACAGCAAATGCTTCTGTGTGTAGACAACGGCACGGAGCAGTTGTAGTTAACTCTGGTAATATCGTGGCTCTGGCTACCAATGTCAATAAGAATGTCCCTAGGAATGTGAAGAGTAACTTCTCTGTGCACGCAGAAGTCGCGGCTTTGAGAAGTCTGGGTTCCCCAGGAATTAAAACACCTAAACTAGTATTGTACGTGGCTAGAGTAGGTAAATGTGGGGAACCCAGACTCTCTCGGCCTTGTAATGACTGTTGGAAGTTTATGGCTTTCTATAACGTAAAGGAAGTCGTGTATACAGTATGAAAAGATGTAAGGAGTGCGGACACACTAACGGGGCTCATCCTGAAAGACTAGTAGAGGTACCTTCGCCAGATGATACTAAAAGGTTTGAAGTACGAACACCTTGTATAGTCATGATCTGTCCTTGTAACAAGTTCGTACTAGATCCGACTGGAAAAGTGAAGCCAAGGTAAGGACAAATGTAATGGCAAGATATCCAAAGGCTAAGTGGCTCCCTGTATCGGGATTAGAAAGAGACCCAGTAATTGAGCCTATTGGGGTTATTCT
>Ga0256868_10000129_pt1 | contig 43647 bp, 44 predicted proteins | sample RVTome_13_FD_187341 | JGI IMG/M metagenome (GOLD analysis project Ga0256868, IMG submission 187341) | Soil microbial communities from uranium-contaminated site in the Upper Colorado River Basin, Wyoming, United States - RVT92D227 HiSeq ...
TTTGAAAGTGATATACGGTCAGAATTGCGACCTCTTGACAAAAGGCCTGTCCGCCTTTATTTTAGAGGTGTATGGCCGTCTCCATCACAAGAGAGCGCGTCTTAAGATTACCAATCAAAAAGGGACGTTTAAAAACATCCGATGAATTTCTGCGTAATTTTTCTAAGGAGGTTCTATGAAACTTTTGAGCCGGCAACAGATCGAAGCCCTCTCCCGCTTCAAAAGCGAGACATATCTCACGACCTCGTTTTTCCTCAACACCGATAAGAGCCGTTTTTCCAAAAAAGAGATCCTTGTCTCCGCCAAGAATCTTTTAGCCGTCGGCCGGTCGCGCCTCGAAAGCCTGGACCTCGGCAAAGACAAGAAAGCGTCTGTCGGCCGCGACCTGGATAAGATCGCCGATTTTTTCTCGCAGAACATGACGGCCAACTCCCAGGGACTGGCCATCTTTTCCTGCCAGGGTGAACATTTCTGGGAAGACATTCATCTCCCCCACCCGCCCCGGGACCGCGTTCTCTTCAACCACAATCCTTACGTCCGGCCCCTGTCTCAGATTTTGGGACGCTACCGCCGCATCTGCGCCGTCCTCATCGGCCGCCGGGAAGCCAAATGGTATAACATCTTCATGGGCGAGATCTCGTTCATTGAATCACTGACGAGCGACGTCCCGGGCAAGATCAAGGAAGGAGGATTCGAAGGCACCCAAGCCAAGCGCATCGAGCGGCACATCGAGGCCCACCTCCACGATCATTATAAAAAAGCCGCACAACGCACCTTCGAGCTTTTCAAAAAGGACCAGTTCGATTGGCTCTTATTGGGCTGCGAAGACAGCTTCTATTCGGACTTGGAGCTCTTTCTCCACCGCTATCTCATCGACCGATTGAAAGGCCGTCTCAAAGCGAAGCTTTCCGATCCGGTGGATAAGATCCTCAAGGAGGCCGTCGAGCTCGAGGAGCAGCTCCATAAGACCGAAGAGGCCGAGGGCGTCCGGAGGTTCGTCTCCGAGCTGGAAAAGGGCGGGCGCGCCGTGTCGGGAATCAAGGAGGTGCTGCGCCGGCTGAATCAAGTCGAAGTCCAGACGCTTCTCGTGACGCACAACTTCACCGCGGAGGGGAAGATCTGCCCGCGCTGCAAATTCCTCTATCTGGAGGAAGCGGTTTGCCCCTCCTGCCAGAAAAAGACGAATGCCCTGTCCGATGTCGTGGACGAGGCGATCGAATCGACCTTCCGGAGCCACGCCGAGGTCAAGCACATCTCCCCGCCCTCCAAGCTCGACCACTATGGCAAGATCGGCGCGTTCTTGAGGTACAAAATCTAATCCTTTAGAGCCCCTCCCATCGCGGCAACCAAATCCTTCTTCGCCGCCTTCGCCTTTTTGAATGACACCCTTTCGAACAGGCTGTACATGATCGGGATGATGAACAGTGTCAGGAACGTTGTCGTCGTCAGGCCGCCGAGCAGGGTGATGGCCAGCGGGTTGCGCATTGCCGCTCCGGACGTGCGGCTGAAGGCCATGGGCAGCGTGCCCAGGATCGTCGTCAACGCGGTCAGCAGGACCGGACGCAGACGGGTCACGGCGCCCTGAATGATCGCTTCTTTCTTCTCCACGCCGCTCCGACGCAGCTGGTTCATATAGTCGATCATGACGATGGCGTTGTTCACGGCCACGCCGGCCAGCAAGATTAGCCCGATCCCGACCGGGAGGTTGACCGGCCGTCCCGCGATGAGCAGGCCGGCAACGATGCCGCTCAAACACAAAGGAATCGTAAACATGATAATGAACGGGTGGAGAAACGACTCGAACTGCGAGGCCATGACCATGTACACAAGAAGGACCGCCAGGGCAAACACTCCGGCAAGGATCAGGAACGCCTCGGTCATCTGCTGATAGGAGCCGCCGAACTCGAGAAAATAACCCGGTGGGAGCGTCTGGTCGAGACCTTCGATCCTCTGCTTGATGTCCTTGACAACGCTGCCCAGGTCGCGGCCGACGATATTGCCCGTCACCAAGACGCGCCGGGCCTGGTTCTCGCGGGCGATCTGGATCGGACCGGTGCCTGAATCGATCTCCGCCACCTGGCCGAGAGCGATCGACGTGTTGAGCGGCGTAAGGATGGGGATGTTGCGGATCTCGTCGATCGTATTCCGGTATTCCTCCTTGAACCGGACGCGGATGTCGAACTCCTCGCCGCCTTCGCGGTAACGGGTCGCCACCTGACCGAGCGTCGCGGTTTGAACGGTCGTCTCCACCTGATTGACTGTAAGCCCGAACCGGGCAGCCTTGTCGCGATCGATCCGAATATGGTATTCGGGCTTGGCCTGAGACAATGTATGCGTAACATCGCGCAGTCCGGGCACGTCCTTGATCCGGGCGACGATGCCGTCGGCGATCTCCCGGAGCCTGCCGAGGTCTTTCCCGAAGATCTTGATCTCCACGGGAGCGGCAGCGCCGCCGAGAAAGGTCTGCTGCATATCGATGGCCTCGAACTTGACGCCCTCGAGCTTGGGCAACTTCTTGCGGATTTCATCAAGGACTTGGGCATTCGTCCGCTTCCGCTCGATAACGGGCTTGAGACCGATGAAAAACTGACCTTCGTGCGGGCCTGTGGGATTCCCGCCATATCCCTGGTCCTGGGGATTGTCTTCGGCCTGGGAGCCGGCCTGGGCGGAGAGGATTCTTACCTCGGGCTGCCGGCGGATGATGTCTTCGACGATCTGCGTCACGCGGTCCGTTTCCGCGAGCGACGAGCCGACCGGGAGGCTGATCTTCAGGAAGGCCATGTCCAGGTCCATGGACGGCATGAACTCGGTGCCCAAAATGGGGATGAGGGCCACAGACACGGCGAAGAGGCCGAACATACCGAGAAGGACCGTTTTCCGATGAGAGAGCGCCCACTCAAGGGTTTTCCGATAGGTACGGCGGGCTCCCTCAAAATTGCGGCCGATCGTCTTGCGCACAGCTCTCGTGTCTCCCTCGCGGCGTTTAAACAAAAGCGAGGCCATCATCGGGACGATCGTCAAGGCGACGAAGAGCGACGCGACGAGCGAGAACGTGATGGACAAGGCCAGGCCGCGCGTGAGCTTGCCCGTGATGCCCTGGGCGAAGACCATCGGCAGGAAGACGACGATCGTCGTCAGCGTCGAGGCCGTGATGGCCATCCCGACCTCGGACGTGCCGGCGATGGCCGCGTCCTTGGCGCTTTGCCCCTCCTGGATGTGGCGGAATATATTCTCGATGACGACGATGGCATTATCCACGAGCATCCCGATGCCGAGGGCCAGACCGCCAAGGGTCAGCAGATTGAGTGTGTACCCGGCGAAATAGAGGGCGATGAACGTCGTGACGATCGAAAGCGGAATGGCCACCCCGATGATGAGCGTCGGCCGCCAGTTCATGAGGAAGAAAAAGATCAGGACGATGGCCAGAAGGCCGCCCTGCCAGGCGTTGTCAGCCGTGTCTTTGGTCACGCCCTTGATCATCTCGGCCTGGTCCATGACCTTGTTGAAGACGATGTCGGCGGGAAGCATCTTGCGGATTGTCTCAAGCTCCTTGAGGACGGCGGCTCCAGTGAGGGCCGTGTTCGCGCCCGAGCGCTTGCTGATCATGAGGAAGACGCCCTGACGGCCCTGAATGCGGCCGATGTACCGCGTCTCCTTCATCGTGTCTTTGACTTCAGCAAGGTCCCGGACGTAGATCGGGTCGCCCTTGGCCGTGGCGCCGACGATCGTGTTCCGGATGTCATCGAGGTTCTCGTATTCCCCGAGCGTCCGGACCAGGTAATCCGAATGCCGCTCGACAAGATGGCCGGCCGGCATGTTCATGTTATCCATGTAGAGCGCGCCGAGCACGCGCTCGAGCGACAGGTTCAGCGTCTGGAGGGCGTGCTTGTCGATATCGACGAGGATCTCCCGGGTGTCCATGGAAAATGTCTGGGCGGCGGCCACGCCGTCGATCCGCTCCAGCCGCCGGGCGACCTCGTCTTCGACGAGTTTTTTGAGCTCGGCCGTGGGACGGTTCCCGGTGATGCCCCAGAAGATGATCGGCATCTCGGACAGGTTGAACTTCACGACCAGCGGCTCACTGATCCCTTTGGGAAGGTAACTTTTATAGAGGCCGATCCGGTCGCGGAGGTCCTGGGCCGCGAAATCCAGGTTCGTTCCCCACTCGAAGTCCACCTGGATGAGGGATGTTCCTTCCGAGGTCGTCGAGAACACTTTCTTGACACGGTTGACGGAGCTTATGACCTGCTCTAAAGGCCTCGTGATCGAATTTTCGATGTCTTCGGGCGACGCCCCTTTATAGGTCGTGATGACTGTGACCGTCGGGAAGTCGAGGTCCGGGAAGTAATCGAGCCCCAGCCTCGTAAACGAGATCGCGCCGACGACGACCAGGATCATGGCCAGCATGGCCGTCGTGACCCGGCGGTTGACTGAGAATTCCGGGAGTTTCATGGGTGCCTCTCGATCACTTTTTGATCTCGACCTCAGTCCCGTCGATGAGTCCGAAGTTGCCCTCGACGATGACGAGGTCGCCTTCCTTGAGCCCCGCCGTCACTTCGACCAGCACGGAATTCTTGAGGCCCAAGACCACGGCTTTTTTGACCGCCTTCGTCCCTTGGACGAGGAAAACATACTTATCCTCGATGACGGCCTTCTGCAGGACGACGAGGGCGTCGTCATGCGAGTTGACCTCGAAGACGACGCTGCCGAACGTGCCCGGCCGGAGCGAGAGCTCCGGATTGTTGACCGTCACCTCGACATGGAACTTCTTGGCCAGAGGATCAGCCGTCGTATTGACCACGGTTACCGTCCCCGGATATTCCTTCGCTTCGCCCCGGAAAACGCGCACGACCGCCGGCTGGCCTTTTTGGATCCGAACGACATCGCTCTGAGAAACGTCCACGCCGATCTTGATCCGGGAATAATCGACGAGCGTCAGCACGCCGCTCACGGGACCGTAACTGCCCATCATGGGGTTGATGACGTCGCCGACCTGGGCGTTCTTCGAGGCGATAATGCCTTTGAAGGGTGCTTTCATAATCGAGACATCGAGCGTGTGCCGGGCCATGTTGACCGCGGCCTGGGCCTGGGCGAGCTGGGCTTTGGCCGCATCATAGCCGAGCTTGACCTGCTCATACTGCTGATCGGAAACGGCCTTTTCCTGGAGGAGGCGGTCCATCCTCTCCTTGTTCTTGGCCGCGTTCTTATAGTTCGCCTCGGCCACGGCGAGCGCCGCCTCGACCTGCTTGAGCTGGAGACCGATGGATTCCGTGTCCATCTCGGCCAGCAATTGGTCCCTCTCGACGCGCTGCCCTTCCTCGACATAGATCTTGGCCACCTTGCCGCCGATATCCGGCATGATGTTGATCTTTTGCCAGGCTTCCAGCGTCCCCGTATACGTGAGCTTTTCCGAAATTTTTTGTTTGACGACCTGGGCCACTTTCACGGGGATCGCGCTCTCCGCGGCCGCGGCCGGGTCCTCCTGTTTCGCCGTTTGGCAGGACACGAGCATCCCGAAGACGACCGCTCCGGCGAGTCCCGTCATCATCCATATCTTTTTCATTGTCATCCTCCGTTATCGACCGATATCCTTATCCCCGCCGGCGCCGACAGCCTTTTCGAGCTGGGCTAAAGCCAAGGCATAATCATAAAGGGCTTGGGAATAATTCGTCTTGGCCTGAGTCAGGGCCATCTGGGCGAAACTGACATCCAGGTTGGTGGCCAATCCTTCCCCGTAGTTGAGATCGGCGATCCTGACCGCTTCCTGGGCCTGCTCTACGTTTTTCTCCTGGGAGAGGAGCGACTCTTTGGCCTGTTGCAGGCTGAGAACGGCCTCCTGGACCTCGAACTTGACCATTTCCGAGAGGCCTTTCCGACTGTAATCGAGCTGCCTGAGCATGGCTTTTGACTCGCCGACCTTGGCTGAGTTGACGAACCCGTTGAAGAGCGGGATGTCCAGGACAAGGTTGACGGAATAATAGCTCTCCCAGCTATCCTTCGTGAATTTGAACCGGTTGCCCCAGTAATTGTAAGCGCCCCCGATGGCAAGGGTCGGCAGGTATGCTCCGCGCGCCATTTTGAGCATCTCATGGGCCATCTGCTGCTGGAACTTGAGTTGATTCATTTCCGGCCGGTTGGCCAAAGCCTTGGCTACGCCGGCATCCGCGTTGGCTTCGAATTCCTTGTAACTGAGCTCGCCCTTCACCTCGATCGGCTGTTTCAGGTCCAGCCCCAAAAGCGTCTTGAGGCCGAGTTCGGCCGTGCTTAAGCCGTTCTTGGCCCGGATGAGCTGAGGCTTTAAATTGGCCACTTGGACCTCGGACCTCAGCAGGTCGAACTTGGAAGCCATGCCCACGTCATACAAGCTCTTGACGTTCTTCCAATGCTTATCCGCGAGGCCGACCGCTTCTTCGGACACCTCCACGAATTTCTTGGCCAGGAGATAGCCGTAAAAGGCTTTTTTGACGTTGAACACTGTTTCCTGCATGGACTGGCGGATCGCCTCTTTCGTGGACATCAGGTTATAGTTGGCCTGTTTGTATCCGGAGACGAGCCGCCCTCCCGCAGAGAGCGGCAAGGAAAACGACAGGGAGAATTGATAGTTCCGAGTGAAGTCGAGCTTGATCTTCTGGGGCGGCATCCCGGGAACGAAGGACGGCATATCGATCGTCATGACTTTTTTATCCAGGATATGTATCCCCTGGGCGTTCAGCGCGGGGAAAAAACTCGAGACCGCTTCCCTGACCATATAAGAAGCCTGGTCTTCCTTAGCCTTTTCGGCCAGGTAAAAGGGATTCTGCTCGAGGGCCAGTTTGACGCTGTCCTCCAGGGTCAGGGTGATTTTTTCCTGAGAAAAGGCCACGGCATACAGGCCGAACATCAAGGCCGCGACAAGAATAAACGTTCCCGTTTTCTTCATGATGTTTCTCCTCTTGAAACTTTGATATTCTCAATGGCGTGGAGGATGAAGTCTTGGATATGGCCGGCGTCTTCCTCGATATGGACTCGCCTGTCATCCCAGAACCTTTCGACGAAATAGCCTTCGATGACGGCCTCGATGAACGTCACTCCGGCGTCGAGATCCATCGGCCGGAATTCTCCGGAGGCCATGCCGTCCCGGAGAAGAAATCGCGATCCCTCAAGCATTTCCTTTCGCTTGGTCTTGATCTTCTGGAGGAACCGCCTTTCCTCTTCCGTGCCCGACCGGCTCTGCTTCCCGACGAAGATCTGGAGGAGTCTCATAAAGGACCGGTCCAATAGGAAGACCCGGGTGAGATTTTCATTTTCGAACAGGAAGCGAAGGGAAGAGGCGATCCATTCCCCCAAGCGCTCCCGGGCGCTGGCCGGCCGGTTCAGGACGTCCCGGAGCCGGCCGTTCAGGTCTTCGAGAAAATGGGCCATGATCTCGAACACGAGCTCGGTCTTGCTCCGGAAATATCTGTACAGCGTGGCTTTGGAGAACTGGGCCTCGGCGGCCACATCGTCCATCGACGCCGCGCTGAATCCCTTGCGCAGGATGACGGCCTCAGCGGCATGGAGGATCGTTTCCCGGTTCTCCTCCCGGCGCTGTCGCTCCCGCGCGCTGCGCAAATCTTTCTTTCTCATGGCTGAAACCTTCCGGTTTAAAATTAAAACTCTCTCGTTTAATGATTAAACCAAAGAGTATGCTCGAATACCCTAGCAGGATTCGTCGCCCTTGTCAAGATTGGAAATTTCTGACCGTATATTGCTTTCGGGGACATGATTCCCTGTCCCTGGCGGCTTTCAACGGTATCGTCCCTTGGGGCGCTACCGACCAGACAGGGACAGGGTATCGTGTCCCCCTTGCATTTGAAAGTGATATACGGTCAGTGGAAATTGGCGGCAAAAAGCGATAGAATAGAATCGCTCATGCGATACGGAACGAGAATTTTTCTGGGAGTGATCCTCTTCCTTTTTCTCTCTCTTTCCCCTCCCTCATTCGGGAAGCCGACGGACGCTCGGCTCTCGTGGAAGGTCGCCATGACCGTCGAGGTCCGCGGTGAATACAGGATGGAATCGGGCGAAGCGAAGGTCACCGGCACATACGCCTTCGCGTTCCGTTGGTCCGGGACGATGGAAAGGGACGACGAGGATTATCTTCTCGTCCACAACAAATGCGATCTTGCGAAATGGGAGGTTGAGGAAAGGGCCGAAGCCCGCGGCTCCATCAGCGTCCTGACCGCCGACGACTACCCCGCCAAGCCCGAACTCAGAGTCAATTACATCCTGAAAATGGAGGACGGCCTTCACGTCGACTTTGCCGTCGAAGGCTTCGAAGTTCCACAAAATCCTTCCTCCGACACTTTCTATCTATGCCTTCCTGCCTCCGAAGAGAATGCGGCACACATTGGAGGAATCAACTACAACCTCTTCGTCAAGACGGGTTCCAACAAGGTTATTATGGACGAAGGCCAGATCCTTCATGGTCCCGCGGAAAAGGCCTTCGCCTGGACATGGAAATACCAGACCTGGGTTCAAAAACAGGAGCTGATGATTTTCGAGTCCAGCAGCCACGAGACGAAAGTGAAGATGAAAATTATGCCCGCGGATGAAACTTATCGTAAGCCCGCCGCAGCCGCTCGCGGCTGACATGCGTGTAAATCTGCGTCGTCGTGATCTGGCTGTGCCCCAACATCAGCTGGACCGACCTGAGGTCCGCCCCCCGCTCCAGAAGATGCGTGGCGAAGGAATGGCGAAGGACATGAGGGCTGATCTTCGCCGTCAAATGAGCTTTGCGGGCATACTGACGGAATATTTTCCAGAATCCTTGCCGGGTGAACGGCCCGCCGCGCCGGGTCAAAAAAAGAGCGTCGGTGGGCGCCTTCAAAAGCCGCGGCCGCGCTTCGTCTAAATATTTTTCGACCGCTTCGACGGCCGCTCTTCCCAAGGGAACGATCCTTTCCTTGCCTCCCTTGCCCCGGCAGAGCACGAAACTGTCTCTCAGATGGACGTCCTCATTCTCGAGGCCTATGAGCTCGGAAACCCGAAGCCCGGCCGCGTACATGACCTCGAGCATGGCCTTATCACGGACGCCCCGGATCTCGTCCGACGCAGGCTGGCGGAGAAGGGTTTGGACTTCTTTGACCGTCAGGAATTTCGGCAGGGAAAGCCAGGCTTTGGGTGAGGACAAATGGAAGGTCGGATTTTTCTTCGTCCGCCCATCCAGGATGAGAAATTTGTAAAAGGATTTCAAGGACGAAATGAGCCGGGCGAGAGATCGCGGCGATAATCCCCCCTGGCTCTGGAAATGGATGAAGCGAACGACGTCCGCTTCGCGGCCTTTCTCCCAGGACAGCTTTTCTTTCTTTAAAAACCGTAAGAACTTCCCCATGTCTCGTCCATAGGCTTGGACCGTGTTGTCGGAAAGGGTCTTTTCCGCCCTGAGAAAGACCAGAAAATGAGACAGGATGTCCTCGGACAGAGGCTGCGGAGGCGTCATGTGATGAAGGTGTTGTTCACCCGCTCTTGGCCGACGGACGTGAGCGGGCCGTGGCCGGGAAGGATGACGGTCTCATCGGGCAGGGTCATGACCTTTTCCCGGAGGGACTGCTCGAGCTGTTTCTGCGAACCGCCCGGGAGGTCCGTGCGGCCGACTCCTTCGAAAAAGAGCGTGTCCCCGGAAAGAAGAAATCCGTCGCCCAACAGGCTGACGCTTCCGGGCGAATGCCCCGGCGTGTGGAGGACGCGGAGGACGGAATTCCCAATCTTGATCTCCTCGCCGTCGCTCATGAGATAATCGGCGGGCGGAGAATTTTTGGCCCCTAAAAACAGGCTGAGCTCGAGCTGTTGGATCTTGCCCAGCATCGGGCTGTCCGCGGCATGGATATAAAGGGGAACGCCGAAGTGGTCCTTCATATCCCGGTTGGCCCCGATATGGTCCACATGCCCGTGGGTGTTGATGATGACGACCGGTTTGAGCTCCGCTTCGGCAATCTCAAGGAAGATGCGTTCCGGTTCGGCGCCCGGGTCGACGACCGCACACTGAAGAGTTTCCTCGCAGTACACAAGGTAGCAATTGGTTTCGAGCGCCCCCACAACGACCTCTTTATATTTCATCTCTCTTCCCAGCGGTTATCATAAATCGTTAAAGCGATTTTAGTCAAGCGTCTCGTTTTTTGATATAATCAGCCCAATGGACCTCTCACCCTGGCAGCTTCAGATCGTCAAAAGATCCCTCAAGAAAAAAGAAAAGATCGATCTGATCCATAAATACATTCCCGTCGCCCCATCCGATGTCCTGCTCGACCTCGGCTGCGCCCAGGGGATCCTGAGCTATTTTCTCAGGCGGAAAGGCGGGTTCTGGGTCAGCACCGATCTGGATTTCGTGAATCTTGAATCCAGCCAAGCCCTGCTCGGCAAGAATTTTGTCCAGATGGGCGAGAAAGCCCTGCCCTTCAAAAGCTTTTCGTTCGACCAGGTCGTGTGCCTCGATTATCTGGAGCATATCGATGACGACGACCTCACGCTCGAGGAAATCCGAAGAGTGCTGAAGGCCGGAGGCCGCCTCGTCCTCGTCACGCCGCACTCCGGAAAATTTTTCCTCCTCCAGAAAATCCGGCCCCTCGTCGGGCTGAAGATCGAATTCTACGGCCACAAGCGCGAAGGCTACAGCCTCCGGGACCTCGAAATGAAACTTCAAAAAGCAGGATTGCGGCCGGTCAAGCACAAGACCTACTCCCGGTTTTTCACCGAGCTCCTCGAGCTCATCCTGAACGCGGTCTATGTGAATATGCTCTCCAAAAAGCCGCCGGCTAAGCTCCGCGACGGACACATCCGTCCTTCGACGTCCGAAGAGTTCGCCTCGCAGAGCAAAGCGTTCAAGCTCTACAAATTCGTCTATCCTGTGGTCTGGCTCGTCTCCCGCCTCGACAAGCTCCTCTTTTTCCAGCGCGGCAACGCCATTATCGTCTGGGCTATGAAAGATCAAAATTAAGGATACGGGCAAAAGAAAAATAACCATGGATCATGAGAAAAATCATTCCGTCTTGTCCGGGGTGAAGGAAATCCTGACGTCTCAAGAGGAGCAGTTCGAACGAGGGAGAAAGAGCATCGGTTTGTTCCTCGGCCCGGCGGCAGCCGTCGTTCTCTTCCTCCTCCCCCTATCCTCTCTCAGCCGCGAAGCTCACACCTTGGCGGCGATCATCGGCTGGGTCGTCGTCTGGTGGATCACGGAGCCCATTCCATTGTCCATGACCGCCCTCTTGGGCGCCGTTCTCTGCGTTCTGTTGGGTGTGACCAACGCCAAGGCAGCCTTCGCCGCCTTTGCCGACCCCATGATCTTCCTCTTTTTGGGGAGTTTCATCCTGGCTGAAGCCATGGCCGTCCATGGCCTGGACAAGCGCTTTGCCTACGGCATCATGTCCATCCGGTGGGTCGGCAACCGCGCCGGCCGCATTATGTTCGCCTTCGGCTTCATCTGTGCCTTTCTTTCCATGTGGATCAGCAATACGGCGACAACGGCCATGATGTTCCCGATAGGTCTGGGGATCATCTATACCATGGCCGACATCACGGCCAAGAAAACGGGCAAGCCGGTCGATCCCAAAAAGCTCCGCTTCGGCACAGGCATGATGCTCATGGCTGCCTACTCGGCCTCGGCCGGAGGCATCGGGACGCCCGTCGGCACGCCCCCGAACCTGATCGGGATCGCCCTGATCGAGAAATTCACCAAGGTCAAAATTCCGTTTTTCCAGTGGATGCTCTTCGCCGTTCCTCTGCTCGTCGTCATGTATGTCCTCCTTTATTTTATTATGTACGCCCTTCATAAGCCCGAGGTCAGGGAAATCGAGGGGAGTTCAGCCTTCGTCACAGGGGAACTCAAAAAATTGGGAAAATGGACCCGGGGCCAGAAAAACGCCTTATTGGCTTTTTGCGTGGCCGTCATCCTGTGGATCACGCCGGGATTCCTAGCCCTCATCTTCGGAACTCAATCGGCTCCGGCCAAGTTTTACAATTCCCGCTTTCCGGAAGCGATCGCCGCCCTTATCGCCGCCCTGCTGCTGTTCGTCCTGCCTGTCAACTGGAAGGAACGAGAATTCACCATCTCCTGGAGACAGGCGGTGAGGATCGATTGGGGCACGCTGCTGTTGTTCGGCGGCGGCATCACGCTCGGCGAACTGATGTTTCAAACCAAGCTGGCTGATGCCGTCGGCAAAAGCCTGCTCCATTTAAGCGGCGCTACATCCATGTGGGGAATCACTTTTGCCGCGATCTTCATCGCCATCATCGTCAGCGAAACAACCTCCAACACGGCATCGGCCAACATGGTGGTCCCGGTCATTATTTCGCTGGCCATGGCCGCCGGCATCAATCCTGTGCCTCCGGCTATCGGGGCCACTTTGGGAGCCAGCTGGGGGTTCATGCTGCCCGTATCGACGCCGCCGAATGCGATCGTTTATGGATCGGGGATGGTCCCGATCACAAAGATGCTGCGGGCGGGCATTTTTTTTGACATTCTCGGCGGCCTGATCCTTTGGCTGGGCCTGCGAATCCTTCTTCCTCTGGTCGGTTTAGCCTAAAGATAAAGACGATTCAATACCGTGTCCCCCCTTCAGAGTTTGAAAACAGAGTATTGTGTCCTCTAATTTTTTGGGATAATCTATAGGCTCCCAGAGCGGTTTAGAAAGACCAAGACCATGGATATTCCTCATCTTTTCCCCCGACAAAGGAAAATCCCGTTTTCCAACCCTCTCCTGGCAATAATCGGAACCCAAGATCATAAGGAGGCTCATCATGACCATCGTTCTTGACGGATCGCATTTGACGGTCGAGCAATTGACGCAGATCGCCAGGCATAACGAAAAGGTCGAGCTTCATCCGGAGTCTCTTGAAAAGGTCAAGCAGTGCCGGGCCATGCTCGAGGAAAAGCTCAAAGCCCGGGAAATCATGTACGGCACCAACACGGGTATCGGCGAATTCTCCGAGGTCATCCTCACCGACGACCAGGTGAAAGATTTCCAAAAATATTTGATCTATAACCATGCGGCCGGGATCGGCGACCCGGCCCCGATCGAACACGTGCGGGGCGCCATGGCCAGCCGGATCAACGTCCACGCTAAAGGCCGCTCCGGCTGCAGGCCGGAAATTACGCTGACCTTTATTGAAATGCTTAACAAGGGCGTCACACCCGTCGTCTGCGCCAAAGGCTCGGTCGGCGCCTGCGGCGATTTAGCCCCGATGTCTCAGATCGCCTTGCTTCTGATGGGCGAAGGCGAAGCTTTTTACAAAGGCGAGCGCCTCCCGGGCCAAGTCGCTATGCAACGCGCCGGCATTCCCATTCCCGGGCTTCAAGCCCGCGACGGACTGGCCGCGATCAACGGCTCAAACTTGATCACGGCCATCAGCGCCCTCCAGCTCTACGATATCAACCGCTGGCTGAAGCAGGTCGAGATCGCCTGCGCCATGTCGCTCGAAGCCCTGATCGCCAACCTCAAACCGTATGATGTTCGCCTTCATAAAGAGCGCGGTTTTCCGGGCGCGATCCGCTCCAGCCAGGCGATCATGAAGTGCATCCAGGGCAGTGACCTGGTCAGCGGGAAGATCAAGACCAAGGTCCAGGACGCCTACTCGATGCGTTCCTCGCCGCAGGTCATCGGGGCCGCCCATGACGCTGTCGCCCACGCCTGCAACCAGGTCGAGATCGAGCTCAACGCCGTCGCCGACAACCCGATCTTCCTCGCCGAGCATAAATTGACCCTGACAGGGGCCAATTTCCAGGGATCGCCCGTATCGCTGCCCATGGACATGGTGGGCGCCGCTGTAACGATGGTCTGTGTCCTGAGCGAGCGCCGGCTCAACCGCTTGACCAACCCGGCCTTGAGCGTCGGGCTTCCGGCCTTTTTGACCAAAGGCGCGGGCATGTTTTCCGGCATGATGCTCAGCCAATACACGGCCGATACATTGATCGTCGAACAGAGGATCCTTTCCGCGCCGGCCTCGACGATGTCCATCCCGGCCGCCGCTGACCAGGAGGACTTCGTTTCTATGGGCATGAACACGGCCCTTAAGAACCTCCAGATATTGGATAACGCTTACGGCATCCTCGGCATCGAATTCATGGCCGCAACCCAGGCGCTCGACTTCCGCGAATTCACGCCTGGCAGGGGCGTCCAGGCGGCCCGCAACATGATCCGGAAGCACGTCGCTCATCTCGACGAAGACCGGCCGCTCTATTCCGACCACAACAAGATGAAAGAGCTCGTGAGATCGTGTGAGATTCTGGAGGACGTGGAAAAAGCCGTCGGCAGCCTGGAATAAAATAATCCCCCCCACTCCCCCTTTGGTAAAGGGGACATGAGTGGATCATCGCCGAGTCGCTTTGTTCCTTGCAATAAGGCGATCCTTGGGGCCTCGGTCTTAGAGACAACGAGAAGAGGAGGAAACGCATGAAACCCAAAAGAACGAAAAATCATCGCGGCTTTCTGCTGCCCCTCTTGTTTCTGTTCTCAACCCTGCCGTGTTTGTCCGCTCAAACGAGGGACTACTGGCTCAAGACGGAACGCAAGGGAACCGGCTTCGCTTTCGAGCACATCACCGTCACAAAGCTTCCGGATGGAAACCTTAGATATGACTACGATCAACACATCAAGACCGACGTGGCCGGGCTCAATCCCCAGGATATTACGTTGAAGGGCTCGTATATCGTCACCTCCGATTTGAAACCTCTTTCGATCGACTATCGAATGAAATTCCAGGTCAGAGAAAAATCCGTTATAGGGACATGCGAAAAAAACGTCCTGGCCTTAACCATTACGGACGGAGAGGGACAAATCGAAAAACGGGAGATTCCGGTCGAAGATGTCTATTTCGATGTGGTTTTGTCGGACCTGATATTCCGGAATGCCGGCAAAAAGAATTTCCATCTCAAAACTTTCAACCCGCTCGACATCAAGGTCGATGAAGAGAAGGTGACGATAACCAGCGCGGACGAAAAAGAAGTGGAAGCCACGGTTGCGAACTCGAGCACAGCCAAATTCCGCTTTGATCTAAATGGACAGGTCAAAGAAATTATCTATGTCGAGCTCAACGGCCGGGCCTATTTGACGGACGCCAAAGACGCCCAAAATATCACTTATCTCAACACGGCCGACAGCATCACATTAATGGTCAAGAGCCAAAGATCTTTTCCCAATGTCTTCAAAGTCTCCAGGGCGAGGATCCAGGTCCAATGGGAGAAGATCCCCTTCGAGGAATTCAAGTTCGAAGATAATCGGCAGAAAGTGGCCGAGCGCAAAGAATCCGGAGGAGAGTCCGAAGTCATTCTCGAGATGACAAAACCGTCTCCGCCTTCGGGGACGATCAAGGCTCCCATCACGGACCCCCAATGGGCTTCTTATTTGGAAGAGGACGATTACATCAAGCCCCGCGATCCGGCGATCCAAAAACAAGCGGCGGCCATCGTCGGCGATGAAAAAAACGCCGTCGTCATCGTCCAAAAAATCCTCCAATGGGTCAATACCAACGTGGTGGCCGATTTTATTGCGGAAACGCTCACCGGTCCCGAGGTCCTTCAAAAAAGACGGGGGAAATGCTCGGAATACGCCATTCTTTTCGCCTCCCTGGCCCGGGCTGCGGGCATCCCGACCCGAATCGCCCTGGGCGAGGCCTACAGCAGCGGCACCTGGATAGGCCACATGTGGGATGAGGTTTGGCTTGGAGGATGGACGGCCGTGGACGCCGGTGCCGGAATTTTCGTGAGCGGACCGGCCCACCTCAAATTTATCGACAGCCCGACGGTGGCGGGAACACAGGGCCTGCGTTGGAAGCTCGCGGACAACTTGCGCATCGAGATCCTGGATTTCGAGGAAGAGACCGGAACAACCGGACTCGCGACTGGGATCTCCGGCCGGACTTATTCCAATAAGACTTATTCCTGCAAGATCTCGGCCCCCGATGAAACCTGGACGCTCAAAGAAGAGTCCAAAAGCGGCGTTTTGATCCTGACTATGTCTTCTAAAGAGGCAGGCGCCCAGTTCGCCCTGGTTTTTTTCGCCGTCCCCCCGGGGACGTCTCCAAAGACGATCCTCCAGGGACGGTTGAACGCCATCAGCAAAATGGTCAAGGACTTCAAGCTCCTTGAAGAAAGCGAAGCCAATATTGCCGGCAGCAAAGCCCCATTCGCCGCCTTCTCGCAGAGCGAAAAAAGCGGGACAACGATCGTGAACCAGAACGCGCTTGTCATCGATGGCGTGAATGCCTATCTGTTCGCCTTCATTACGGACCAAGATAACTTCGAACAGCTCCGGCCCCAGTTCCGGAAGATCCTGGCTGCGTTCGAAATCGTCAAATAACGACTGAGGTCAGAACAATGCCTGGAGAGGTCAAGCTGCCCTATTTCTTTTTTTTGCGAAAGGAGTAGGTTTGACCCCGGTCTTTTTGCTATAATTTTTTCAATGGACGCTTTTCTAACCGTCGGAGCCTGGCAGACGCTCCGGGCAGTCAAATCGGCCGCGTTGCGAAAGAACGTCGCGGGCTTGCTCCTCGGCCATAAAAGGGGCGGGCGTTTCTTCGTCGAAAAAGCCTTTCCCGTGCCCCAGGGATTCAAGCCCTCCTTCAAGAACCTCGATGTCCTTAACGCTATCTTCGAGGGGAAGATCATCGGCTTTTTTCACTTTAATCCCGGCGAGAAGGACGAGAGAAAGTACTTGCAGCCGTTTGCCTGCGGCAAGCTCTTCCTGGCGATCGATTCCCTTTCGTCCGGGAAATCCATCCTGATCGGCTACGTCATCGATTATGACGGCCAATATGAATTTGAGCTGATTCCGGTTATCCTGGAAAAATCCTCCCCGAAAAAAGGACAGGCCCCATCATGAGTGAGTTTTTGAACGAGGATCAGAAACGATATCTCCTCGGCCTGGCAAGGGAAGCCGTCACATCCAGGGTCCAAACAGGCCGGACCATCAAAGCCGAAACCAAAGACCCTGTGCTTCTCGCCAAGCGCGGCGCCTTCGTCACATTAAAGGTCAAGGGCGAGCTGCGCGGCTGCATCGGCTATCCCCTGCCCCATAAGCCTCTGGCCGAGGCCGTCGCCGCAATGGCGATCGCCGCAGCGACCCAGGACTATCGCTTCGAGCCATTGAAAGAATCGGACCTTCCGAACCTGGACATTGAAATTTCCGTACTGACGCTTCCGCGGCCGGTCAAAGATGTCCACGACGTCGCTGTCGGAAAACACGGGATCATCGTTTCCAAAGGTCCTTATAAAGGACTCCTCCTGCCCCAGGTCCCGCTCGAGTACGATTGGGACCTGGAAACGTTTCTGCGGCACGGCTGCCTGAAGGCCGGCCTGGCCGAGAACGAGTGGAAGAAGGGTGTGACGATCGAAGTCTTCGAAGCCCAGGTCTTTTCAGAATAAGGCCAAGGAGAATCCCATGAGGAACTGCAAGCGGACGTGGATATTATTCGGCCTTTTCCTGCTCGTCCAAGCCCCATTGCCGTTGAAGCCCGATTTCGAAGTCAAGATCTCCGCCGGTCTTCTCAGGGCAATGGCCGAAACTCAACCGGCCGGAGAGACTCTCCATGTCTGGGTGTATTTCCGCGATAAAGGCCGCCAAGTGGAAGCTGCGCTCCATAGAGCCCTGGCCGAAGCCCGCCAAACCCTCAGAGTCAGGTGCGAGCGGCGGAGGTTGAAGGTCCGCGAAGCGTCAAATCTTGTCGATTATGAAGACCTCCCGGTCTCACGGTCCTATACGGAACAGGTTCGCCTCCTCGTCTCCAAAGTCAGGGCTGTTTCCCGCTGGCTCAACGCCGCGAGCGTCGAAGTCTCGCCGGGCCAACTCCCGGTTTTAGCCGGCCTCGACTTCGTTGCAAGCCTGGATCTCGTCCGGAGCTTCAAGAGAGACGAAGATCTCGAATTCCCGCAGCACGACGAAACGAAAGCGCCGTCTTCGCCAAGCCCGATCTATGGAGGCGCCTACGCGCAGCTCAACCAGATCAATGTCCTTCCTCTCCACCAGCAGGGGCTGAGCGGCCGCGGAGTGCTCGTCTGCATGCTGGACGTCGGATTCCATAAGAGCCATGAGGCCTTCCGGCTGGCGCATCTCATCGCCGAATGGGATTTTGTCTTTGGCGACGGCGATGTCGAGCAGAACCCTGCTGACCGGAATGACTATTCTGACAGCCATGGAACGGCGACATGGTCGCTCCTCGGAGGCTTCAAGTTCGGCGAGATGGCCGGCCCGGCTTTCGGCGCCGATTTCATTCTGGCCAAAACAGAGGATGACCGCTCTGAAACGCCCGTCGAAGAAGACTACTGGGTGGCCGGGATCGAATGGGGCGAATCGCTCGGCGCGGACGTCGTCTCCTCGTCGCTGGGCTATACGGATTGGTATCAGTTCAAGGATATGGATGGGAAAACGGCGGTCACAACAAAAGCCGCCAACCGAGCCGCAAGCCTCGGCGTCGTTGTAGTCAATGCCGCCGGAAACGAGCGGCAGAACTCCTGGGCCCACATCATAGCGCCGGCCGACGGATATGACGTCATCTCCGTCGGCGCCGTGGACTCTTCAAACAAGATTGCGTCTTTCAGCTCGCCGGGTCCTACCTCCGACGGCCGGATCAAGCCCGAAGTCTGCGCCCTGGGGGTCTATAATTGGATCGCCCAGAACCGGAGGGACGGAAGCGATTTCTATACGAGGGGCTCGGGGACATCCTACGCGACACCGCTCGTCGGAGGAGTGGTCGCCCTGCTCCTAGAAGCGCACGCCAACTGGACGCCGAAACAGGTCCGGACCGCCTTGATGAACACCGCGGGAAACGCTTCTTCGCCGAATAACGACTACGGCTGGGGAATCGTCAACGCGGCCGCGGCCGCGAACGAAAACCCGCCGGCGCATATCCGGCAGAAATGATAATTCTTTCTTCGCTTTATTTCAGTTTCTTTTTCGCCTGGGCCATTTCCTGTTTGGCCTCTTCCTTATAGGTATTATCTTTCGCCAGGGAAATGTTCAGATCAAGGCACGTCTGAAATTCCTGGGCAGCGAGGTCATATTTTTCGAGGGAGACATAGGTCCGCCCGAGCTCGAGGTGGTGGTTGATGTAATCCGGTTTCAACTCGACGGCTTTTTTCAGCGCCTTTTCGGATTCTTCGAAAGACCCTTTGGGGATGCTGCCGTAGAGAATGCTGCCGAATAACCGTTTGGCTCCGCCGATCTCCGCCATTCTTCGCTGCCATCGGCCCAGCGCATGATACGCCAGATCGTTGTTGCCGTCGAGCTCGATGGCTTTGTCGATCGCCACTTTGATTTCCTTGGACATCGCAATTTGATCTTTTTTCCCTAAAAGAAGGGCGTACTTCCCGAGCGAGGCCGAGAGATAGAAATGGCCCCAAGTGTCGTTGGCATTGAGCGCAACAGCCTTGCGGGCGTAGGTCTCGGCATCCTTATAGTATTTTTTCTGTTTGTCTTCGTAACCCTTTTCTTTCGTATTGACCAGATCGCCGACGTCGATCAAGGAGCGTGAAGCCTTCCACTGAGCTTCATAATTGTTCGGCTCGGCCTGGGCGGCGGCCAGGTATTCCTCGAGAGCTTTCGCATCGTCGAGCTGGGCGTAATATTCGTCCCCCTTTTTAATGCGCTCGTCGGCGGTCTGGGCGGACAAGAATATTGCCGCTCCGACAAGCAGAATGAAAATCCCCAGAATCGAGATCTTGCGCATTTTCATTTTTCCCTCCAAAGGTAGGATGGGTTTCTTTTACCGACTTTCAGCCAAAAAGTCAATAGAGACTCGGGCGCTCCTTCTCCCTCCCCAATCCTTCGCTCAAATAATTAATCTGAATTATTCATGAATTACGTTGTATGAATTTGCAGACGGGCGCCGAATTCGGGGACATGACCCAAATTCTCCGGAATTTGGGATCGTGTCCCCCTCGTTTTGAATTCGGCGCCATCTGCGAATTCTCTTCTCGAGGAAACGGCGTAACTTATGAATAATTCAGGTTAATAATGAAAACTCCGCATAACGAAATTGTGCATTTATCGTATAATCTCCTAAAGGATATCAGGAGGTCAACCTTATGCAAGATCACGTGAAAATCATCGGCATTTTATGGATCGTCTTCGGCTGTTTCAGCCTGATCGGGGCTATGGTCCTCTTTCTTATCTTATTCGGCGTGTCGTTCTTCCCGCATATGGAGGTCGAGGCGGCCACCGTCTTAAGGATCGTCGGAATCGCCCTCGCCAGTTTTTTGGCCCTTCTTGGCGTTCCCAAGATCATCGGCGGGATCGGGCTCCTGAAAGGACAAGAGTGGGCGAGGATCCTTATCCTCGTGGTTTCTTTCCTGAGTCTGCTCAATATCCCCTTCGGAACAGCGCTGGGAGTCTATTCCATCGTCATCTTGCTCAGCAAAGAAACCGCTCAGCTCTTCGACCATCCGGTGCCCGGAAAATAGGGGCTATTTCTTCCGATCGAAAAAGCGGTCCGCCTCTTCGTCGAACTCGATCATGATCCGTTCGACGCGCTGCCGCTCCTTCTCCATCTCCGCGGCTTCCAGGCCCCGGCGAATTTCGATCGGCCGACCGTATGCGGCGACGACCTTGGAGAAGGGATAGAACATCAGCATCCGGTCCCAGCTTCTTAAATTTTTTTTCTTCGATGTCGAAAAGGAGAACGGGACAAGGACGGCGCCTGTCTCCGTCGCCAGTTTGATGCACCCCATCTTGAGCTTGCGGTCGGGGCCGCGCGGGCCGTCGGGGACGATGATGACCTCGCCGCCGGCCTCGAGCTCTTCTCCCATCTCCAGCCAGGCGCTCTTCATGAAATGCGCACCGGAGCCCCGGAGAAGTTTGTATCCCCAGCCATCCATGATCCGCGCGGCGATCTCCCCGTCCGCGGACGGGCTGACCAGCGGCATGATGTTCCGGCGCCGAAAAAAATAGGGAACGATGAAGATCTTGCTATGCCACATCAGAAGAATGACGGGCATTCCCGCCTGCCGCAGCTTCCGGTATTCATCTCCGCCGAGGACGGTCATGCGGGTGGATTTGGCCCAGAGCCAGACGATGGGTTTGCCGAGGGCGTCGATAAGCCACCAGCGCAGGCGTTCCGTGAAGGTCATCGTTGAAATCATAACCGAAAATAGGCCGGCCGTAAACTCACAAACCTCACCGGGACACAATCCGAATTCTCTTCTCGGGCTAATTTTAATCTCGTGACGAATTCCTGATGGCGACCCAAATTTTTTCAAGAGCAAAGCCCGCGACAAATCCCAACCCACTGAGAGCAAGGCCGTAAGGGACGGAAAAGGGCCAGGCGGGAAGACGCAGGGGCAGGACGTTCACGGCACCCAAAAAGCTCAGGATGGAAAATCCGCCGCCGAGACAAAGGCTCAGCAGGCCGGCCAGAGGGATCCGCTTCTTCAGAAAGATCATGGCCACACCCGGGACGAAAAATCCTTCGGCCATGATCTCCGAGGACAAGCCGATGGTCTTGAGGATGCTCTGAAAGCGTGAGGCGACAAGAAAGGCCGCGGCACCGACCAGAAAAGTCGCTAAGCGGCCGGTGAGAACAGGGCTCAGGCGAGACGCAGGGAAGATCTGGAGATGAACATCCCTCGTCAAGGACAGGGCTCCCGTGTTGACCGCTGTGTCCATGGTCGAGAGGATGGCGGCCAGGACCGCAACAAAAAGGATCCCTCCGAACCAGAAGCCGACTTTCGAGGCGATAATCTCCGAGACCAGCGGATTCGCGAGGGTCTGATCCGAAAATAACGGAAGAGAAAAAATCCCGATCAAAACCACGAATCCATAGAGAAGGAATAGGGCTGCCGCGGTGACGAACAGGCCTTTCCTGGCGGCCTGAACGCTCCGGCCGGCCTGGATCCTCTGCAGGGCGATCGGCGATACCGTCCAGGCCAGGGTGAAAGAAAGGGCGATCAGGGCGTTCTCCTTGAGGTTATGAAAGAGATCAAAATATCCCCTCTGGCCCGATTGAGCCGCGAGCCGGGAGATGTCCGGCCATGACACGCGGCCGGCCAAAAAGATGACAAGCCCGGACACGCCAGCGGTCAGGAGAAGGAACTGGACAGCATCCGTGAAAACGACCGAGCGGAGACCGCCCGTTATGGAGTAAATGAGAACGACGGCCGTCCCGAGCGCCAGGCTGGCGATATAAGAGAGCCCGAGAAACGTTTTCAAGAACAGCCCGATGGCGACCATCTGGGAAGCGGCGAGCATGACCATATACCAAATGATCAAGACAGATGCAAGGTGGCGGACGAGACGGCCGTAGCGAAGCTCGACGAGGTCGGGAATAGTCAAGATCGGGAGGCGACGGAGCGGCCCAGCGAGAAAAAGGGCGAGAAGGATGACCGTAGCGACAGCCGGCATTCCGACGATCCAGAAGGCGCTGACACCCGTCTTCAACGCTTCATCCGTGGAGACGAGGATGGACGTCGCCCCAAACCAGGCGGCCGTGAGCGAAAGAAAAATGAGGCCGGCGGACAGGTTCCGGGAGGCTAGAAAAAAATCCTCAAGGCTCTTCATCCTTCGGGCAAAGACCAGACCGGCCCCAAGGACAAGGGCAAAATAAACCGCCAGGAAGACGAAGAATTCCGGTTTCATGCGGGGCGATTATATCAAAGAAACGGGCTAAGCCTACACTTTTAACAGATTCCACCTCTCATCGCCATGACCGAGGCAAGCGCGGCGATCATAATCTCCCCATGCTCCCCTCTAGCAAAGCGGGGAGAGGGGGGATTATCCCTGACCGTATATCACTTTCAAATGCAAGGGGGACACGATACCCTGTCCCTGTCTGGTCGGGAGCGCCCCAAAGGACGACACCGTTGAAAACCGCCAGGGACAGGGAATCATGTCCCCGAAAGTGATATACGGTCAGGTATTATCCATGTTGACCCATTGTGTTATAATTCGGCCGGAATGAAGCGAATTGGATTTTACGTTGCGATGATGGCCGTTTCGACCATTCTCTATTCCGCCCCCCAAACTCCCCTGGACATTATCGCCAGGCTCGAAAAAACGCTGTCATCTTTGGACTCCTTTCAGGCCGACTTGGTCCAGACAACATTTTCGACTTCGATCTCGAAGCCGCTCCAGGAGAAAGGCCGGATCTATTTTAAAAAGCCGGATTTGATGCGCTGGGAATATACCGATCCCGAGACATATACGTATGTTTACGGGGAGGGAATGCTCCTCTCCTATTTCCCGGAAGACAACCAGCTCTGGCGGCAAAAAATCTCTCCGGAGCAATACGAAACCGAGATCCCGGCCCTGCTCGCCGGGAAGGCCCACCTCGCCGAAAAATATGTCATCGAGCCCAGCCCGTTTCCGGGCGCGGGACCCAATGCCGCCCAGTTGAAGCTGACCCCCAAGGAAGAGGGAGAAACAGATTATATCCTTCTCGAGATCGACCAGAAGAGCGGGATGATCCAGCGGGCCATCCTCTTCGACTGGGCCGGCAACAAGACTGAATACGGCTTCAGCAAGATCAAGACGAATCCCCGGTTCTCCAAAGACCAATTCGAGATAAAAGTCCCTCCGGACTGTGAGATCATCGAGGATGCGGCCCCCCGGAAAAAATAAACTTTTTCGCCCCCCGTCCGTACAAGTCCGTGAGGACGATGTGTCCTCCATGGATGAAGACCAAGAACTTGTCCGTCGCACCCTTAGAGGCGATCGAGGCGCCTTCGAGATGATCGTCCGCCGCTACCAGCAGCCCATTCTCAATTATATCGGACGCATGGTCCGGGAACGGGAGCTCGCCCTGGATTTCAGCCAGGAAGTATTCCTGAAGGTCTATGCCTCCCTCCGCTCCTACCGGCCTCAGTTCAAGTTCAGCACCTGGCTGTTCAAGATCGCCTCGAATTTCATCATCGACCATTGGCGAAAAAAGAAAATCCTCACTCTCTCCATCGACCAGCAGCCCGAGGGTGACGACGACTGCCTTCCGGTTCAGGTCCCGGACGATGAGCCGACAGTTGTCCGGCAGTACGAGCTTCAAGAACTGCGGGCCAAAATCGACGCCGCCATCGACAAGCTTCCCGCGTCGCTAAGAGAGCTGTTCGTCTGGCGGCATATCAACGGGCTGAGCTACGAAGAAATGGCCGAAATCAAAGGTCTGCCCTTGGGCACGGTCAAAAACCGCGTCTTTCAGGCTAAAGAGATGCTGAAAACGCTTCTCGAGGAGCAACCATGGCCTGCCTGAATTTGGAGCGACTGTATTCTTATTTGGAAGGAGAGCTCGAGGCTTTGGAGAAAAAAGACTTCGAGGCGCATTTGGCCTCCTGCCCGAAATGCCAGGACGCCGTCGAAGAGCGGCGGCGTCTCGTCGAGGCCGTTCGAGCGCTCCCGCCGTTCGAGGTGCCGGCCGACTTCGCCCAAAAGATCATGGACCGGATCTCCCCGCTTCCGGCCAAAGTCACGCTCTTCAGCTGGCTCGCCGCAGCGGCCGCAGGGCTGGCGACATTCGTCGTCATGCTGACCGCGGCAACTCTCCTCACCGGCCACAGCCTCTCCCAGCTCTTGCTCGGCCTGAGCCGGTTCACCTGGAACAATATCCAGAGCCTGGCGTTTTTCCTGATCAAAATCGCCAAATACATCCTCCTTGTTTTCAAGATCCTGGCTCAATTCTCCAGAGAGATTATCGAGGGATTTAAAGTCCTGACATCTTTCATCAGCCCTGAAGTGCAGATGATCTTCGTCTGCGTTACATTCATCCTTATCATTACCGGCGGCTTTTTATGGAGCCGGAAACTTTCTGTGGAGAAAGACTATGAAAAATAAAAAAGGCTTGGCCCTTTTGGCGTCCTTGCTGATCTTGGGATTTCTGCCCGCCGCGGGCGGCCAGAAGAGCAAAGACCAGGTCGGTTACCGCGATACCATCGTCGTCTCGCCCGAAGAAACGCGCGATAACGTCGTGACCTTCGGCGGCGACATCATCGTCGAAGGCAAAGTCCGCAAGAGCGTCCTCGCCGTCGGGGGGACCATCACCGTCAGCGGCGAAATCGGCGACTCCGTGGTCGGCATCGGGGCCAGGATCAGCCTGAAATCGACGGCCGTGGTCAAAGGCGACCTGGTCGGACTGGGGGGCACGCTCGAAAAAGAGCCCGGGTTCCGCGTGGACGGCGATACGGTCTATTTCAAGGGATCCGACATTTCGTCCAAGATCGTGAAGGAAGGTGTCAAGGGCATTCTCTCGTTCTCGCTCCTCCCGATCATCCTGATTTTCAAGTTGATCAACATCTTCATCTGGTTTCTGCTCGTCCTCCTCGTGGCTTCGCTCCTCCCCAAACAGGTGACGCTCGCCTCTGACCAGGTCCGAAAGTCCTTCTGGCCCACGTTCGCCACAGGACTCGTGGCCATTATTCTTTTTACGTTTTGCGTCATCGTTTCGGCTTTTCTGTGCCTCCTTCTCATCGGGATCCCGATCCTTCTCGCCCTGATGCTGGCCGGACTCGTCATCAAGATCTTCGGCAAGGTCGCGCTTTTCTATTTCTTTGGAGAGAGTCTCTCCAGGGCGTTTCACGGGCAGAAAGTCTCTCCGCTCGGCGCGGCCATGCTCGGCCTGCTGTTCTTGAGCTTTATCGGCTTCATCCCCGTCCTCGGCTTCCTCGTCTCCTTCGTCCTGAGCATCCTCGGCTGGGGCGCAGCCATCCGGACGAAGTTCGGCACGACGGAGAATTGGTTCAAGAGACCGACGCAACCTCAATAAGATCGCGCGGTCGGGGGATTATTTATCCGCGTTTTAGCCCTTCTTTGACCCGCTCCGGTGTCATGGGAAGCTGGAGCAAGCGCACGCCGGTTGCGTCGAAGATCGCATTGGCGACAACGGCGCCCATGGTGATGATGGGCGGCTCTCCGCCTCCCGAAATGGGAACTTCCGGGGAATTTACCAAAACCGTATCGATTTTAGGCAGCCACGAAAAGCGCGGCAATTGGTACGTGTCGAAATTGAGGTCCTTGACTTCCCTTCCCCTGAAATGGACCTCTTCGGTCAGAGCGTAACCCAGCCCCATTGTGATGCAGCCTTCGATCTGGAGCGTGGCCCCATCGGGATTGACGGCCACACCCATGTCCTGGGCGCAGACCACTCTCTTGACCTGAACAGCGCCCGTTTCCTTGTCGACTTCAACTTCGGCCATGGTCGCAAGATATGTCCCCAGATAATCAGCGCAGGCGAGGCCAAAACCGCGCTTGCTCGGCGCTTTGGCCGCGGTCCAGCCGAATTTACCGGCGGCGGCTTTCAGGATGCGCTTCATCCGTTCGTCGTTCAGATTCATCAGCCGAAACTCCAACGGATCGATCCCAGCTTTGGCGGCCATGATGTCGATGTGAGATTCCCGGGCAAACGTATTCGTATTGCTTGCGGGCGCGCGCCACGCGCCGACGTCGAACGGATGGCCGCTTTCCCCGCCGCCTCTCCCGCCGCCCCACTCCCCGCGAACGACCGTCCGGTGATGCGGGATGCTGTAGAACTGCTGGGAACTCCGCTCGCCGGCCCACAAAACTTCATAATCCCAGAAAACAATCTGTCCCGAATTCGAGACGCCGGATTTTATGTTGACGACGGCCGCCGGCCGGAACGTGTCATAAAAGAATTCATCCGCTCGGCTCCAGGCGACCTGGACGGGCTTTCCGGCGATCTTCGCCAGCCGGGCCGCCTGTACGGCCTGCGTGTTCCGCGTCTTTCCGCCGAATCCGGCTCCGACAAACGGCATGATGACGTGGACGTTCTGAGCGGGAATTCCAAGAGCTTGAGCGACTTCATCCTTGGCCCTGAACGGAGCTTGGGTGGAAGCCCAAACCGTAGCTTTGTTGTCTTTAAATTCAACGAGGGCGGTATGCGTTTCGATCGTCGCGTGGGCGACGTAGCTGTTCAGGTACGATCGCTCGATCGTGGACGCGGCCAGCTTAGCTCCCTCGTCGAGGTTCCCACCCTGGGCAACGGCACGACCGGGAGGAGCGACTTTGCTCAAGTGACCGAAGATGTTCGTATCGTTCAAGACGGGTTCGGGAAGGTCATAGTCGGCTTTGATCTTGGCCAGGGCGGCCTCAGCCGCATCCGGATATTCATGGAGAACGGCGATCATGTCGCCGTCGCGAATAACCTGCACTCCGCTGACCGTTTCTGCGGCGGACGTGTCCAGGTTTTTCAATTTTGAGCCGTGGGCCGGCGGCCTGAGAATTTTCCCGTAGAGCATGCCGGGCAGCCGGATATCGCCCGCATACTGAGCTTTTCCGGTGACTTTGTCTCGCGCGTCGCGCCGCGCGGCGGGCTTTCCCATGACCTTGAATTCAGCCGGGGTTTTCAAGGCCGGCTTCTGGGCCGCGTGCCGCTCGATCGTCTTTCCCCGGGCGAGTTGGGCGTACGTGACCTTCGTTTGGGGACGGTTCTTATCGAATATGACGCCATCCTTGGCTTGAAGCCGCTCGGGAGGGAGGTTCAATTTCTCGGAGGCCAATTCAAGCAGAACGATGCGCGCCTCGGCAGCCGCGGAACGAAGAGCGGGTCCGAATGACCGGATCGTCTGCGAGCCGAACGTCCCCATGTCATAGGGACAAAGGTCCGTATCGCCCAGGATGATATCGACCGTGTCTGGAGTCACTTCGAGCTCTTCGGCGAGCATGAGCGGAAGGGCGGTCATAGGACCCTGTCCCATTTCGATCTTGCCCGTGAATAAGGTCACCCGCCCGTCTTCGCCGATCCTGAGGAATGCGTTAAAATCCGTGGGAAGGCCTGGTCGTCCTGCTTGAGAGCGAGCCGGCTCCTGGAGAAATAATTCGTCGCCTGCAGAAAAAAAGATGAAGATCCCGCCGCCCATGAGCTTCAGGAATCCGCGGCGGCCGAGTATCAAGGGCGCCCCAACCTCAGCCAAAGGTTCAACAGGATATTTTTCACTCATCTCTTTACCGCTCCTTTCATCTCATCGGAAGCCGTTTGGATGGCTCGGACGACGCGCGTGTGTGATCCGCACCGGCAGAGATGATCTTCCATTCCGTCGATGATGTCTTTGATTGACGGCCGGGGATTTTTGCGCAGCAAGCTGTAAGCCTCGAGGATCATGCCCGACGTGCAAAAGCCGCACTGCATGGCTTCGTGTTTGACGAAAGCCTGCTGGATCGGATGGAGGTTCCCGCCCTTGGCCAGTCCTTCGACCGTGATGACGTCTTTGCCCTTGACGTTCTTGACAGGATATTGGCAGGAGCGGACGGCCTCGTTATTCACGAGCACGGTGCAGGAGCCGCAGAAGCCTTCCCCGCACCCGTACTTCGGACCCGTCAATCCGAGGTCGGTCCGTAAGACCCAGAGAAGCATGCGCTCCCCGTCCACCTCGAGACGGACAGACTCATCATTGAGTTTAAATTGGATAGTCTCTTTCATGCCGCCCTCCAAGATCGAAATCAATCCCAGGAAGAAAAATATCACACGGATTTGGAGAAGTCAAAGCCGGAAAGGACTGACCCTATATCACGAGCGGCTCCGAGCGGAACGCTCTGAGTCCCTAGATCTGCATGATCTCTTTTTCTTTGGCCGCAGCGACCTCTTCGGTCTTCTTGGTGTAATCGTCGGTGAGCTTCTGGAGCTCTTCGAAACCCTTGAACTTATCGTCCTCGGAGATCTCTTTTTCCTTCTCAAGCTCTTCGATGAATTCCTTGGCCTCCCGGCGCATGTTGCGGAGGGCGGTCTTTTCGTCTTCGAGCATTTTCTTCACGACCTTGACAATCTCACGCCGACGTTCCTCATCCAGCGGAGGAATGGGGATCTTGAGGACCTTGCCGTCGTTAATCGGGTTGAATCCCAGGCCGGCGGCCTTGACGGCCTTGTCGATCGCCTCGAGCAGCGTCGCGTCGTAGGGCTGGACCGTGATCAGGCTCGGATCGGGAATGCCGATCTTGGCCATCTGGTTGACTGGCGTCGGAACTCCGTAATATTCGACCTTGATATCTTCAAAAATGTTAAGGTTGGCCCGTCCCGTCCGGAGCTTGCTCAGGTCCCTGCGAAAATGTTCCAAAGACGTTTTAAACTTCTTTTCGAGATCTTTTAAGACATCTTTGACCATCGTTTTCTCTCCGACCGTTTATCCCCCCTTAATTGTGTAAGGGGGTAGGGGGTTTAATATCACTAAGATCAAGTCTTGTTTCATGCTATCTCTTTATCCCCCTTTAATTAACTAAGGAGGCAGGGGGATTATTCAATAGACTTTGGTACCGATGTCCTCGCCGAGGACGGCGCGCTTGATGTTCCCGTGCTTTCTTAGGTTGAAGATGATGATCGGGAGGTCGTTGTCCTTGCACAGAGAGATGGCCGTGGCATCCATCACCCGGAGGCCTTTTTTGAGGACGGCCATGTAGCGGATGGAGTCGAACTTCTTCGCCGCTTTATCCTTCAGGGGGTCGGCTGAGTATACGCCTTCCACCTTGGTCGCCTTAAGGATCACCTCAGCCTTGATCTCCAGCGCCCGGAGCGCGGCCGCAGTGTCCGTCGTGAAATAGGGGCTTCCGAGGCCGGCGCTGAAGATGACGATCCGGCCTTTTTCCAAATGCCGGATAGCCCGCCGCCGAATAAAGGGTTCGGCCATCGCCTTGATCTCCAGCGCCGACACATGCCGGGTGAAAACTCCCTGTTTTTCCAGGGCGTCCTGGAGGGCGATGCCGTTGATGATGGTGGCCAGGAGGCCCATCTGGTCGGCCGAGACTCTGTCCAGGCCTTCGGCCGTGCCGCGGATCCCCCGGAAAATGTTTCCCCCGCCGATCATGATGGCGATCTGGACGCCCAGGCCATGGACTTCCTTGATCTCCTGGGCGATGGACAATGTGGTTTTGATATCGATGCCGTAGGAGAGCTTCCCGAGGAGAGATTCGCCCGAAAGCTTCAGCAGGATCCTTTGATACACTGGCTTCGGCGCTGACATGGTCGGCCTACTTTCCGATCTGAAAACGGGCGAACCGGCCTATCTTGGTGTTCTCTTTGAACTTGGCGATGAAACCTGCGAGCAGGTCCTTGATCTTGATCTTGTCATCCTTGATGTACGGCTGTTCGAGGAGACAGACTTCCTCGTAGAATTTGCTCAATTTCCCCTGGACGATCTTTTCCACGATCTCTGCGGGCTTTTGGGAATCCTTGAACTGTCCGCGGGTGATATCCTTTTCCTTTTCGAGGATGTCCGCCGGAATGTCTTCGGAGCCGATGTAAAGCGGATTGGCCGCGGCGATATGCATGGCGATGTTCTTGACCAGCTCTTTGAACTCTCCATTGCGGGCGACGAAATCCGACTCGCAGTTGACCTCGACGAGCACGCCGATCTTTCCGTTGGTGTGGATATAAGTCCCGACCAATCCTTCGCCTGTGGCCCGATGGGCCTTATCTTTCGCCCGAGCGTGGCCTTTCTTTCTCAGGATCTCGATGGCCTTATCGGCGTCTCCGCCAGCCTCCTCGAGGGCCTTCTTGCACTCCATCATGCCGATGCCGGTGCGTTCCCGCAGCTCCTTGACCTGTTCGGCCGTAATTCCCATAGTGTACTCCTTTGTTGAATCCGACTCCGGAAGCGGATCAGCCCTTCTTCGCGTCCTCTTCAGCGTCGTGAGATGTCTCTTCGTCGGACGGGGTTTCCCCCTCTTTCTTGCTTTCAAGCATGCCTTTTTCAATCCGGCTCTTCTTGCCTTCGAGGATCGCCTCGGACACTTTGTTGGCGAACAGCTCGATGGCCCGGACCGCGTCGTCATTGCCGGGGATCGGGTAGGTGAGGTTTTCCGGGTCGCCGTTGGTGTCCACGATGGCGATGATGGGGATGGTCATCTTCTGGGCCTCGGCGATGGCGATCTCTTCGTTTGAAGAGTCGATAACGAACATCGCGCCCGGGACGCCGGACATGGACTTGATCCCGCCCAGGTTCTTAGCCAGCTTCCGGTAGACCTTGTCCTGCTTGGACTGGTTCTTCTTGGATAGCAGGTCCCATCGGCCGTCCTCCCGCATTTCCTCGAGCTCGATGAGCTTGTCGACGCTGCCCCGGATGACCTTGAAATTCGTCAGGAACCCGCCCAGCCAGCGTTGGTTGACATAGCAGGATTCGCATTTGGACGCAGCATCCTTAATGATGTCCTGCGCCTGTTTCTTCGTGCCGACGAACAGGATCTCCTTGCCGTTTTCGGACAAGGACTTGATGAACTGGAGGGCTTCCTTGAAGACCTTGATCGTCTTCTGGAGGTCGATGATGTAGATGCCGTTGCGCTGGCCGTAGATGAACTCCTTCATCTTCGGGTTCCACCGCTTGGTTTGGTGTCCGAAATGAACGCCGGCTTCTAAAAGTTCCTTCATAGTGACTTGGACCAAGTGCTTCCTCCGTTCGCCTTAACGTTTATGATACTGCGGGGCTTTTCGGGCGCCGAGCAATCCATATTTCTTGCTTTCTTTTTTGCGCGAGTCCCTGGTCAGCAGGCCGGCGGCCTTGAGCGTCGGCTTGAGCTCCCGGTTGAATTCAAGCAGAGCGCGGGAGACACCGAGCCGGATAGCCTCGGACTGGGCGCGCACGCCGCCGCCTTCGATGCGCAGGAAGATGTCGAACTTGTTCTCCGTCTCGGTCAGCATGAACGGCTGTTTGATGGTCAGCTTGTGGGACTCGAGATGGAAATAATCATCGAAGGGGCGGACTTTTTTATTCACGAAGAGCGTGACCTCGCCTTTTCCGGAGCGCAGAAAGACTCTGGCGATGGATGTTTTCCGTTTTCCTGTTCCGTAGTACTGGATTAGACTCAAAGGGCCTCCTAAAACGTGTATTCTTGCGGGTTCTGGGCCTGGTGCGGATGTTCGGAGCCGCGGTAGACTTTCAGCTTCTTATAGACCGCGCGGCCGAGCTTGTTCTTGGGAATCATGCCCCACACAGCTCTTTTGATCGCTTCTTCAGGCTTTTTTTCAAGAAGTTCCTTGAGAACCTCGGTTTTCAGCCCTCCCGGATACTGGGAGTGTGAATAATATTCTTTCTTCGCAAGCTTCCGGCCTGTGACGCTCACCCGTTCGGCGTTGATCACGATGACAAAATCGCCGGTATCGAGAAAATTAGAGAATTGCGGCTTATTTTTCCCACGGAGCAAGATCGCGATCTCCGTGGCCAATCGTCCTAGGATCTTGCCTTCGGCGTTGACCAGCCACCACTTCTTTTCGATCTCATCCTTTTTTGGGACAAATGTCTTCATCCTTGGATACCTCAAAAAAGATAAATTTTTAAACGACTTACGAGTTTTCGTTTAAGTTTAAAGGCTGCAATAAGATACTAAATTTCAACTCTAAAGTCAACTTGGAGGGGGTGTCAATCCCTTCGGGACTGCAAATCGAAGCCGGCGGTGAAAAACCGTGATTAGCCCTATCCCGACCAGAAAGCCGCCGACATGGGCGAACCAGGCCACCCCTCCCCCCAGTCCGATGTTCAGGACCTGCATCAGGAACCACAGCCCGAGGATGATGGCCGCCGGGATGGGAATGACCCTGATGAAAAAGAAAAAAAAGACTAACGTCATCACCCTGGCCCTCGGATAGAGGATGAAATGCGCCCCGAGAACTCCGGCGATGGTGCCGATCATGGGGACCGTGGAATGGGGATTGAAGAGGATGTGGGTCAGGGCGGCGCTCAGCCCGCCCGCAAGATAAAAAGAGATAAAGCGGATAGGACCAAGATAGTCCTCGATGTTGTTGCCAAAGATCCAAGGGAGGATGAATGTGATCAGGTCAGCGTTAGGGCCGGACTTATGGGATTTTCTTCAATTCTTTTTCGAGCTTCAGCCGCTCGACCTGCCGCTTTTTAGCTTCATCATATTTCAAGCCATATTGACTTGCCATTTCCATATAACGGCTTTCCTTTTCGGGATAGATCTTGGCCTGAATATTGAGGTATAGAATTCTCATCCAGACGTAGGGCTCGGGCCAGCTGGGATCTAGATCTATGGCCTTCAGAAGGTTCTGTTCGGCTTCGGCTGCGATCGCTTCTTTTTCCTGCTGGGGCAGGAAATTCTGAAGCGTCCAGACTTTGCCATATCGGTTGACGCCGATCGTGTAATACACGGTGGCGCTGTTCGGTTCGAGGACTTCCCGCTTTTTGACATAAGCCAGCGCGTTGTCGAATTTGTCCTTATATTCGGTCGGCGGCAGTTTGTCGAAATAGTCCGCCATGTAGGCATAGCCTTGGACATTCTCAGGATCGGTTTCGATTCTCCGCAGGTACATGTTCTCGGCCTTCAGCTTCAGCTCCTTCTTTTCGGCAGCATAGCGCTTGTAGAATTCGGCCACGACGTAATAGTTGTTCATGTTGCCCGGTTCGAGATCGACAATCCTGAGATACATTTTCTCGGCCTCATCGAAGTTCCTCAGCTTGTCGTACATGTCGCCCAGAGAATAAATGACATCCTTACTGTTTGGATCGATCTCGAGGGCTTTTTTCAGCGCCTCCAGGGCATTGCTCGCTTTTTGCTGGTTTTCAGGGGTGTCTTTCCCGGGGAGATACAGATTCTTGTAGCTCTCACCCAGGAAGCGGTAGGCGTCTTTTAAGTCTGGATTATTTTTTATGGCTTTTTCGTATTCGACGATGGCCTTGGTGTATTTCCCGTCCTTAAAAAGCTGGTTGGCCTTGGAGAAGGCGTAATTGGCGCTTAATTTTTTCACACTCAGTTTTTGGCAGCTCACGAAAGCAAAAACCACCACGAGGGTGAGGGTCCAGACAAGCAGGCTAGAAGAGCGTTTCCGAAACATCATGACCTCCTCAGACATCTAGTCCTTTCTTTTGAATAGATTAAATTTATAATAGAATACCGCCGTAAAGTCAAGAAAAACGAGCGCCGTCCGGAGGGAACTTTCGGCGGTGAATAATCGTATATCCACATGTTGAAGATTTTTTTTATAAGGGGAATGAAAATGACGAAAGCCATCGGTTCGCGAAAATCAGTCAAGCGCCTTTTCATTTTTTGCCTTCCTCTTCTGGCCCTTCAAGTCCCGCTCCTTGCCCAGGAAAAATCCGAGACCATTGAGAAATCCTTCCGGATGGACGCCGCCCGTCCGGCAGCGCTGGAATTCCATGACGTGGACGGAAACCTGTATCTTTCGCCCTCGGCCGACAACACCATGGCCGTGAGAATCAAGAAAGAGGTCAGAAGCCGCGACGGGAAGCGCGCCGAGCGTCTCCTCCGGGAGACGAAAGTGGCAATCGATCAGCGTGGAAATACCCTATCGATCCGGATCAAATACCCCCGTTTCCGGGGCTTCTTTTTCTGGCTCACCGACAATCAGAGAGTGAAAGTCACATCGGAGATCTCGGTCCCGGCCAATACCCGCATCAAGGCCGATCTCGTAGACGGCTCCATCTCCGGAGACGGCCTCCAGGGAGACCTGGACCTGAAGATCGTGGACGGGGACATCCGGCTCAGCCAACTGCGTGGAACGATCAAGGCCAATGCCGTGGACGGCCAGATCAACGTTTCCGGCGACATGAAAGGCCTGGAGCTCCAATCCGTGGACGGAGACATCCGGGTCAGCCTCTCTCCGGCCTCGGCCATGGCCAAGGACTGGGAGATCCGGACCGTCGACGGCGATGTGGAAATTTCTCTGCCGGCCGATTTCTCGGCAGATCTTGGAGTTCAAACGAGTGATGGACGCATCGAGACCGATTTTCCCTTGGGCGTGACAAAGGGGATCACGAAGAAAAAACTCATTGGTAAGCTCGGCGGCGGGGGGTTTCTCTTCTCGATCAGGACAACGGACGGCCGCGTCTCGCTCAGAAAAAAGTAGCCCCGCTGCGAAGTTCTCCTTATCCAAAGGATGGGACGCCCCCGTCGGCGTCACCCGCGTTTCTTTTTAAATAAAAAGGCCGATTTTTTTCTTCGCTCGTCAGAGGAAGCTTTTAAAACGAGCTTGATCGGAGTGCCCCAGAGGTCGAACTCCTCCCGCATCTTCTGGACAAAGAACTTCTCGTAGGCCGGGGCTAAAGATGTTTTGGCATTCGAAAAAAGGACGAAGGTCGGCGGGAGGATCCCTTGCTGGGTCATGTATTTGATTTTGATCCGTTTCCCGGACTTGAAAAGCGGGAAATCCGCGGCTTGGATCGAGGCCAGGAATTTGTTCAGGCGCGGTGTGCTGACCTTTTTCTGGCCGGCATGAAAGACTTTTTCCGCCAGGTCAAAAATCCGCGTCGCCCTCTTCCCCGTCAGCGCGGAAACCGTGAGCAATGGAGCGTAATTGATGAAGTCGAGCCTTCGGAAGACGATGCCCTTCACCTCTTCGAACGACACCTCGTCCTCGCGAACCAGGTCCCATTTGTTCAAAGCGATCAGGAGGGGTTTTCCCGATTCATAGGCCAGCTGCGCCACGGCAGTGTCCTGGCGCGTCGGAAATTCCAGGGCATCCAGAACGAGGCAGACCACATCGGCCAAGGGGATGTTCTTTTTTGCCTTGATGACACCCGCGCTCTCCCGCTCGTCCGAAACCCGACCGAGTTTCCGGATGCCGGCGGTGTCGACCAGAACATAAGATTTATCGCCCCTTTGAATCAGGACATCCGAGCTGTCGCGCGTCGTCCCGGGAAGCTCGCTGACGATGAAGCGCTCCTCACCGCAGAGGCGGTTGGCCAGGGACGATTTCCCGACGTTGATCCGGCCGACGATGGCGATCTTGAGCGGTTTCGGCTCTGCAACATCCGTTTCTTCGACCTCTCCCATCGGAAGCGCATCGGCGATGGCCCTTTCAAGATCCGACAGCCCGAGATTGTGCTCCGCCGAAATAAAAAAGAGCCTCTTCTCCCCAAGACGGTAATAATCGCCGAGGCTCGCCGTTTGAGACTCATTGTCGATCTTGTTGACGACGACGACGAGCGGCTTCCCCAATTTCCTGAGCGTTTGATGAAGATCTTCTTCGGCGGGAATAAGCCCCCTTCTTCCATCCAGGATCAAAAGCAAAACGTCGGCCGTCCGGGCGGCTTCCCAGGCAACTTTCTTGACGATGGACGACAGCGGCTCGGCCTGGGAATCGAGAAATCCGCCGGTATCCACGAGCTCGAACCGCTTGCCATGAAGAACGCACATCGCCGCGACGCGGTCCCGCGTCATTCCCGGAAGCGCATGGACGAGCGCTTTCTTCTGCCTCAGCAGGCGGTTAAACACGGTGGATTTTCCCGCGTTCGGATAGCCGACGATCACGACTTGACGCATTTAGCGTTTGGCAACGAGGGAATAATCGGGAAGGAAGGGCCGGTCAAGGCTGATATGACCGCCCAGTGTTTCTCGCTCTTCTCCTTCGATGAGAATAAAGACTTTTTTGATGGGCTTGAAGTTATAGGTTAGGGAATTGACGATGGTATACACCGTGGACATCTCCGCGGCCGTTCCGGACGGATGATAATCCACGATGTCCTTGGAAACATCCACGTAGGCCGTCCCGTCCTTGGTGATGAAGAGTTGTCCAAGCTTCGTCTCGGGCGGAAGAGGGGAAACAAGGTCGCCGCGCGGGCCCTTGATGAGCTCGGAAATGACCTCTTTGGCTTCGCGGACGAGCGAGGCATCCGCCGCGATCTCCCGCTCTTCGGGGACGAGAAGACCGTCCTCCTCCCGAAGGAAAAAAAGCGACACTGTTTTCATCTGCTTTTCCGCCGTGTTTTGAACGGACGCGGAAGACGATGAAACATCCTCGGACCTCCTGATTTGCTCCTTTCCGCTCGTCCTGAAAAAGACAACGACGAGGACCGCGAGAAGAACGAAAAGGGCAGCGGCAAGAACGTTCTTTCTTTTCTCCATGAACGAGGTTACCTTTGGAAGGTGAGCTTGATGTACTTAGCCAGCCCGCCGTAAATGGCCTGGGCGACATGGGTTTGGAATTCATCCGAGATGAGCTTTTGTTCTTCCCGGGGGTTCGAAATGAAGGCCGCTTCAACAAGGACGGCCGGGCAGGCCACGCCGGTCAGAACCTTGAACCGCGCCTGCTTGACGCCCCGGTTCTCTGTCCCGATCAGCGGATTCGAGGAGAGCTCCTCCTGAATAAGCTCCGCCAGCCGGCTGCTCTGTTTGATGTAGGCCGCCTGGGCCATGTCCCAGAGGATTATCTGGACGTCATCCTTGGCCTCGCCGGCGATGCGGGTTTCGAGCTCGGAGGAGTTATTTTCGAAGTAGGCCAGTTTGCGGCTTTCCTCATCGGTGGCGGTCAGGCTCATGAAATACGTTTCGGCGCCCTGCGCGTTTTTCCGGAACGAGCCGTTCGTATGAATGCTGATGAAAAGGACGGCGTCGTTGTTGTTCGCCAGCGCCGCTCTGTTCTCGTTAGAAACATCTATGTCTTTGTCGCGCGTGAGGATGACCCGGAAGGCCATGTTCTGTTCGATGAGCGATTTCAGTTTAAAGCTTATGGCGAGGGTGATGTCTTTTTCTAAGCTCCCGAACTTGCCTTTCGCGCCCACGTCCAGCCCGCCGTGACCCGGGTCGATGACGATGGACCGCTGTCTTTTGGTTTGGGACGCTGCGGAAACCGGCGGGAGGGCCGAAACGAGGACCGCGAGCAAGGCGATCAAGCCCAGATAGACGATCCTTTTTCTTCTCAGCATCTCGAATAAATTTTTGGAGGCGGCGGGAATCGAACCCGCGTCCGAAGACCTTCAGCAGAAGCCTTCTACATGCTTATCCTCTTCCTTAATCTCGTTTCGCGGCTCCCGAAGAGGAAGGGCACCGTGAAACCAGCCCTGATTGTGCTTCGCTCGCCGGGCTCAAGGCTGACCCGGTCCGCTGATCCTGCTTGTCCACGCTTCTCAAGAGCCGCAGGAGTGAACCTGAGAAACGGCATGCCTTCCTATTAGGCAGCTAAGGGCAGTGGTTCTGCACTTACTTGGGTCCACCGTTTTACGAGGTGGATGGGATCTCGACATGCGTCTTCTGCTTCACTATCTCCGTCGAATCCGTTCGCCCCCATATCCTGCGTCTGAGGTCGGACAGGGAAATTATAAGGGAAGGGAGGACATAAAGTCAATTTGGAGGGGGAACCCCAAAATTGTCGATAGAAAGCAAGACGGAATTCCGGGACATGACCGGAAAATTCGGGACATAACCCTTTTCTCTCGAAAAGGGATTGTGTCCCATGAATTTTCCGGATCGTGTCCCTGGAATTCCGGACTTCACCCCTATTTTTGATCTGATCAAAGAAGAAAGAATCCTATCGGCAATTTGAGGGGGAACCCGCTTCGCGTTTCCCCCTTGATCCTGGGAAAATGCGGGAACAGCGGAAATAAACGCGAGGATCGCGAAAGCAGCCAGGATAATTCTTCCGCGTCTGCAGAACTTCTAAATGGTCGTTGTCCCCTCCTAAAAAGCTGCGCCTATTTGAAAACCTACGGCTCTAAACTTTGGAATCACTCCCGCACTTAAATATCCTTTTATTTGGCCTTCGTTTTTTATTAGAGATACTTGGAAAGATCCTGATGTCAATAAAGCAAGACCGCCGGCAAGACTAGAAATGCCTAAAACATCGCCGAGAATCACGATCCCCCACCCTCCACCTGTAAGAATTCTTCCTTTTTCAACATTGCTTGGCCATTCATTATAAAACGTGTAAGTTGCTGAAACTGCTAATATTGCTACGCCGACCAGGCCAATAATTGCTCCCGTGGTAACTTTAGCCTTCGCCTTTGACAAGCGTTCAGCCCAATTAAGGTAATTCTCCTCTCGAATTGGAGCTCTTTGATTTATCTCCAAATTTGGAGGAGTTGAAATGTTTTTTTTCGGGGATTCGACTCCAGGATTATATTCGACATAGGACAAATGAATATAGCCGGTTCGAATGACCCCATCCTTATTAGAAGGAAGCTTTATTCTTAACCATTCTCCGACTCTTTCTTCAACATCAAATTCTGAACCGAGGGGTGCTGATAATATGCTCTGGCTCTCCATGCTTGGCTTAAGTTTTACTTCAGCTCCCTCATGAATTACTCTTGCTTTTATATCGTTGGAAAACGAAATTTCCGAAAAAGATAAAATTGAAAAAAAAGTCAAACATAGGACGAGAAATTGAAAACAAGAAATTTTTTTCCTCATCTCCCCTCCTTATGCTTGTTAATTAGATTATAAAGGATTGTCAATGTCAAACGCGAAACATATCTATTTCCTCCCAAGCTCACTATCGCTCAAAGGCCCCTATGCCCCAAGAAGTATCAGAGACATGAAACAGATTTATCGATTGATTCACCTTGACTTGAGGGGCTATGGGTATCCCCTGGGCACCCGTCTCTCGTCCAGGGGATCGGAAAACACAGACCCCTCCCCGTGTCACGCCGGTATCACAGAATTTGCTTAAAATCGCTTAAACTTGGCTAATGGTGCTTAAAGGGAAAACACTGAAAATATGGGGAAAACTGGCGGGGCCGACGAGACTCGAACTCGCGACCTCCGGCGTGACAGGCCGGCGTTCTAACCAGCTGAACTACGACCCCGCCTAAGGGCTGTAAAATTATATTCGGAACGCCGCGGATTTTCAATATGAAAATGACATTCAAAATTCCCAGGCGACGGGGACGCCGCGAAGAAACCCGTCCGAGGGCGAAAGCGGGCACGGACAGAGACGCATCCTAAAATTAGCGATATCAATCCCCCCTTCCCCCCTTAGGCAATCAAGAGGGGGCACGAAAGCTGGTATGCATCTCTGGAATCGTCGGAGGTCGAGCGGATTTTCCTCACCGGGGAAAATCCGGCTGGTTTCAAGCGGTATGCCCCGAGCTTTTTACATTTTTTCCAGAGCCGCGATGCGCTCTTCGATCGGCGGGTGGGTGCTGAAGAGCTTGTTGACCGCGCCCTTGAGGTCTTTCAGCGGATTGACGATATATAAATGCGCAGTGGCTTTGTTGGCCGCCTCAAGAGGTTCCGTGTCGGCCGAGATCTTCCGCAGAGCGGAGGCCAATCCCGGGGGATAGCGCGTCAGCATCGCCCCGCTCGCATCGGCCAGGAACTCGCGCTTCCGCGAAATGGCCAGACGGATGAGCTGGGCGATGATCGGCGAAAGCGCGGCCAGGACGAGCCCGACGATGAGGAAGATCGCCCCGGCGCCGCTCTTGTCCCGGCCGCCCCGCCGACGCCCGCCCCACCAGAAACTCCGCATGATCCAGTCGCTGAGGAGAGCCACGACGCCGATCATAATAACGGTGAGGGTCATAAGACGGATATCATAGTTTTTGATGTGTGACATCTCGTGGGCGACAACGCCTTCGAGCTCGGCCCGGTTCATTTTTTCGATAAGTCCGGTCGTGACACAGATGACAGAATTTTGCGGGTTGCGGCCTGTGGCGAAGGCGTTCGGCGCCGTATCGTCGATCATATAGCAGCGGGGCGCAGGGACGCCGGCGGCAATGGCCAGGCCTTCGACGACATTATACAAATAGGGAAAGTCCTCTTTGGCGACAGGACGGGCATGGCTGATGGCCAGCACGACCTTGTCGCTCGCATAATAGCTGATTAATGATATGCCGCAGGCGATGGCGACGGCCAAGACAAGCCCCCCCTCGCCCATGCCCGTGAGCTGCTCGAACACCCAGGCCAGGACGAAGATGAAGGCCAGGAAAAACAGCACAAGAACGAACGACTTCCGTTTATTGCTGGCGATTTGTTCGTACATCTCAAACCTCTTGCGATTAATGCGGAGAACGCGCGATCGTCACGGGAGCGGGTGGCGCCAGCCAGGCCGGCCAGACGGCCGCCGTAGTTCCGCCCCGTCCATAAGCACACGTTAAGGAATTCATGGTAACATGCTCCAAGGAAAGGAGGCAGAGAATGAAGCGATCGTCGGAGGGAAATCCTCTCGAAGGATTTCCCTCCAAGAGTGTCCGATAGAACCCACGCTATCACGTGACTCGCGCGTATCCGACCTAAAACGAAACCTTTACCGGTTCCTTAGCGGCCGGCTCTTCCAGCACGAAATATTCTTTCTCTTTGAAGGTGAACATCTTGGCGATGATGTTCGACGGAAAGATCTGCTGCTTCTGGTTGAACTTCATAACCTGGTCGTTGTAGAACTGCCGCGCGTAGGCGATCTTGCCTTCTGTCCCGGCCAGTTCTTCCTGGAGCATCAAAAAGTTCTGGTTGGCTTTAAGATCGGGATAGCTCTCGGCTACGGCGAACAGGGTTTTCAGGGCCCCGGTTAACTGGTTCTCGGCCGCGCTCTGGTCCTTGACCGTCGAGGCGTTGATCGCCCTCGTGCGGGCTTCGGTGACGTTCTGGAAGACCTCGCGCTCATGCTTGGCATAGCCCTTGACCGTTTCCACCAGGTTGGGAATGAGGTCGTACCGCCGCTTGAGCTGGACATCGACCTGCGCCCAGGCGTTGTCGCAGCGGTTCCTCAATTGAATAAGGCTGTTGTACATGCCGACGGCGATGAGGAACAGCCCGCCAATGATGATAAGAAAAATGATTAGCGCTCCCATGTTTCACTCCTTTGAAAGATATTCTCCAATTTTCCCGGCTCAAAAAGCATAGCGGCAGAAGTCGAAAAAATCAAGCGAGAAGTCGTCCCGGAGCGCTTTTCGCGGCCGATTTCCTCACCTTGCGATATCTTCATTTCATTTCTTCATTGACAGGCTTAAACAAGCATGTTATATTTTTTGGGCTATTAAGCCGTAAGGCGGACTGAGACTTATAATTTTATACCAAAAGGAGGTTTCTGAATGGCTTCATTAAAAGAGCATTTCATGACCAAGATCGGCCCCATGCGGGAAAGGATCCAGAAGCTCAACAAAGAGAAAGGCGCGCTGGTCGTCGACGACGCAACAGTATCCCAAGTCATCGGCGGAATGCGGGACATCCGGTGCATGGTCTGGATGATCTCGGACCTGGATCCGCAGGAAGGCATCCGGTTCCGCGGCTACACCATCCCGGATCTTCAGGCGAAACTCCCCAAGGCTCCCGGCGGCGAGGAACCCCTCCCCGAAGGCATTTTTTATTTCCTCCTGACGGGCGATCTTCCGACCTACGATGATTGTGTCGCCATTACGGAAGAATGGCGGCGACGCAGCGTCCTGCCGGCTCACCTCATCAAAACCATGGAATCTGTGCCCGGCGACACACACCCCATGACCCAGTTTGCCATGGCTATCCTGGCCTTGCAGCGCGAATCCAAGTTCGCGGCCCGCTACCGCGCCGGCCTGTCCAAGATGGACTACTGGGATCCCATGTACGAGGACGTCATGGACCTCCTGGCCAAGCTGCCCGAGATCGCAGCCCGGATCTACATGCGCTCCTACAAGGGCGGAAAGTATATCGCCCCGAACCCGAAACTCGACTGGGCGGCCAACCAGGCCCACATGATCGGGATCGACAAGCCCGAATTCTATGAATTGCTGCGGCTCTATCTCGTCATCCACAGCGACCACGAAGGCGGCAATGTTTCCGCGCACACCTGCCACCTCGTCGGCTCTGCCCTTTCGGATGCCTACTACTCGCTGTCGGCGGCCATGAACGGCCTGGCCGGCCCGCTCCACGGCCTGGCCAACCAGGAAGTCCTGCGCTGGATCATGGATGTCATGAAGGACCTCGGCGGCGTCCCGACAAAGGAGCAGCTCCATAAATACCTTTGGGACACACTGAAATCCGGAAAGGTCATCCCCGGCTACGGCCACGCCGTCCTCCGCAAGACCGACCCCCGCTATGTTGCCCAGCGCGAATTCGCTCTCAAGCACCTCCCCAACTACGACATGTTTAGAGTTGTGAGTGATATCTACGAGGTCGCCCCCAAGATCCTCATTGAGCAAGGCAAAGCCAAAAATCCTTGGCCGAATGTCGACGCCCACTCCGGTGTCCTCCTCTACTACTACGGCCTGACCGAGTACGACTTCTACACGGTCTTCTTCGGCGTCTCCCGGGCCATGGGCATCCTCGCCCAGCTTATCTGGAGCCGCGCCCTAGGCTTAGCGATCGAGCGGCCGAAGTCCGTCCTTCCTGAGTGGCTCGAGGCGCAACAACCGAAGTAAGGACGTCAGTTATCAGGACAATCTGATCGGCAAAAAGACAAAGGACGGTTCCTTCGGGAACCGTCCTTCTTTTATTTAGAAACAATTTCGGGGACGCATCGCTTCATCCTGAATTATTCATGAATGACGTTATCTTTCCCGGTCGTGGATTTGCAGACGGACGCCGAATTCAAGACGAGGGGGACACGATCCCAAATTCCGGAGAATTTGGGTCATGCCCCCGAATTCGGCGCCATCTGCGAATCCTCTTCTCGAGAAAACGACGCAATTTATGAATAATTCAGGTTAATACAAACGCAATAAATAAGGTGACAATGTATGAGCGGCGCCTAGGCCGCCCGATCGGGGATGTCATTTTAATTAATGCGTTGATATTAGTTCAAAAACGAAGGAAGAGACATCCCGGAATGTTGCGGAGCTATGAAGTGCTGTGTCCCCAAAATTTCTACTGGCGGGACAACCGGAACAATTTCAGCATGTCCATAAAGTCATCGGTCGTGAAGGATACCGTGTGTTCATCCTTCCGGACCGCGCCGGGGATCCAAGTCGCTTTCTGAGCGAGAGCTTCGTCGGCGAAAGCCACATCAAGCATGTAGGGCGGATTGAACTTTAGGGGTTTGAAATCCTTCAACCGTTTGAGCGCGGCCGTCGTTTTCTCCCGAATCATATCCCGGGCCTTGGACGGATGGAACATGATGGCCGCCGTGGAG
>Ga0256868_10000131_pt1 | contig 43343 bp, 36 predicted proteins | sample RVTome_13_FD_187341 | JGI IMG/M metagenome (GOLD analysis project Ga0256868, IMG submission 187341) | Soil microbial communities from uranium-contaminated site in the Upper Colorado River Basin, Wyoming, United States - RVT92D227 HiSeq ...
GGTTGGGCTCAATTCGCCGCACAGAGGTACCATATTCTTGCCGATATCTATCGAAAGCCCCATGGCCTTGATATTGTCCTCCCAGAAGGGGTCCAGTTCCTCTATGACATAGACCTTATCGACCTTGCTGATGAAATCTCGGATCATCCTTTCTGGCAAAGGCCACGACATGCCGAGCTTCAAAAAGGAGGCGTTCGGGAATATCTCCTTTGCATACTGATAGGAGATACCGCCGGTGATAATGCCAATGACCAAAGGGTCACCTCCGGCTGATGTCTCCTTCATCTCCACTTTATTCCCCTCAAAGGTCTCGGCAAATGCCTTGAGTTTTATCAACCGCTCTTCTATTACTTTGTGTCTTTGACGCGCGTAGGCGGGCAGCATCACATATTTAGATTGGTCTTTTACAAAACCGATAGGGCGATTCGGCACCGTGCGCTCACCCAATTCCACCGGGCTTTTGGAGTGGGAAATCCTGGTTACCGTCCGCAGCATAACCGGGGTGTCAAACGCCTCGCTGATCTCAAAGGCACTTTCCGTAAAATCCTTGGCCTCCTGGCTGTCGCTCGGCTCCAACATGGGCACCTTGGCAAGTTTGGCATAGTGGCGATTGTCCTGCTCGTTTTGGGAGCTGTGGAGTTCGGGGTCGTCGGCGGTAACGAGGACAAATCCTCCATTGACGCCGGTGTACGTCACCGTTAAGAAGGGATCAGCTGCAACATTTACCCCCACGTGCTTCATGGATGCCATGGCCCGCGCCCCTGCCAACATTGCCCCCATCGCCGACATGAAGGCATCCTTTTCATTGGGAGCCCACTCTGCCTTGATCTCTTTATAAAGGGCGAGAGTTTCGAGGATCTCGCTGCTCGGCGTACCTGGATAGGACGAGGCAAAGAGCACCCCAGCCTCCCACGCGCCCCGTGCTATTGCTTCATTGCCTGAGAGTAACGTTTTCTTTTTCATAGAGCCGTCCAGTAAATCGCCTTTAGTTTGATCTTTGTCCTAAAGTCCCACCTTGTGCGGGACAGTTTACTTATATCACACGCATGGCCTATGTCAAAGCCGGAGCAGATGATGCTAAGTCAGAAAAGCCGATGAGCTGAATGCCTTGATCTTTCACCGTGCTCATAAAGAGGGGGTCCATGAGCATCTCGAAATCTCTCTGTCGCCATTTATCCCCCTCCATGCTGGGATGCACCATCAGTTCCGAAACCCCCGTCGGGATTTCCTTGAGGGCAAAAGGAAAGAGGGGATCGATAAGATGATGGGGATGCAAGATTCCCTTTTTGCGCAAGGCATCCTCCATCCCTTGAGCGTGCACCGCTGTGATGGCGATCTCCTCCCGGCCCAATAGGGAATAACCTTTTTTACTGAAACGGATGGCCTTTATGTCATACTTGTCCATGACTTCAACAAGAGGCTCGAAGATCTGCGGGAAGCCATGGACATGGTGGTGGGTATCGATATGGGAGGGGATCAACCCTTCCTCCAAAAAGGCGGTCACCTGTGTATCGATCTCCTTTTTTACCCCAGTGATGAAATGGGGTTCATTCATCATCTCTAAGAGTTTCGGGCGGGGTAATTGCTCTATTCCTGGCGATTCCCAACCCAGCAAGGGATCGAGATCTATGTGGATGCCTACCAGAAAAGAAGGGTTTTTCTTGATCATCTCCATTGCCTGGTGTACAAAGGGCCCTTTTATTAACAGGGATGAATCGGTAACTACTCCTTTTTCATAGGCAATAAATATCCCTCGATTTACCGCGGGAGAGATGCCTAGATCATCGGCATTGATGATGAGGAAGCGGGATGGGGTCATAAAAGATTCGACGGCAGATGGAGCCGGCGGGGAGGGTTGAACTCCCGACCTACTGATTACGAATCAGCCGCTCTACCACTGAGCTACGCCGGCTCAAGCGTTCATAAAATACACCTTGGTAGGAGGGGTGTCAAGATGACTTGGGTAGTTCTTTAAAGACTCGATATCTCCTTGTCCATGGATTATTATTGTGTTATTTTGAACTCAAATTTATGAAACAGAACCTAGAACCCTGCCGCCAGCGGCATCCCGATTCCGTAAATATATATTGTGGCCAAAGGGCCACCTTCGGCAGTGCGGGATTCAATCCTCGACCCCTCGACCCCTTTAATGGTATGCTCATGAGCAAAGGTACAGCTAACGGCAATTGCCCTGGGGGGAGGTAAATGTTAGGCAAGCGGGTTTTGGTCATCGATGATGAGGAGAACCTGAGGCACTACCTCCAGCTGGTCCTGGGGGAAGCAGGATACCAGGTGGAGACTGCCTCTGATGGCGCAGAGGCCCTGGAGAAGATGCAGCAACACACATGGGATATCGTTTTGTGCGATATCAGGATGCCGCGAATGGACGGCATGGCCTTTCTCAAGGAGGTGAAGGCGAGGGGGTTGGAGGGGACAGTCATCATGATGTCCGCCTATGGCACGGTTGACACGGCAGTAGAGGCGATGAAGATCGGGGCCTATGACTATGTCTCCAAGCCCTTTAACGCCGATGAGATCATCCTGACCATAAAAAAGGCGGAAGAGCGCGAGAGGCTCAGGGAAGAGAATGTCAGGCTCAAAGAAGAGGCCCGGCGCGACTACGACCTTGAAAATATCGTGGCCAAGAGCGAGGCCATGCGCAAGATCTTCGACCTCATCAAAAAAGTGGCCAGGTATAAGTCCTCTGTCCTCATCACCGGTGAGAGCGGGACCGGTAAGGAGCTGGTAGCCAGGGCGATTCATTATAACAGCGACAGAAAAGATAAACCTTTGATTTCAATAAATTGTGGTGCTATACCTGAGAATTTACTTGAGAGCGAGCTTTTTGGCCATGTCAAAGGTGCTTTTACCGATGCCGTGAGGACGAAAAAGGGGCTTTTTGAGATGGCGAATCAAGGAACGATGTTTCTCGATGAAGTAGGGGAGCTGCCGCAAAGCCTCCAGGTTAAGTTATTGCGCGTGCTGCAGGATGGCGAGATCAGGAGGGTAGGGGATACCGCTTCTTTCCAGGTTGATGTCAGTCTCATTGCCGCTACAGCAAAAGATCTTAATGACGAGGTACATAATGGCAGGTTCAGAGAAGACCTCTATTACCGCCTGAATGTCCTGCCGATCCATCTGCCGTCTTTGCGGGAGAGAAAAGAAGATATTCCTGCGTTGCTCGAGCACTTCATCGCTTTGTATAACAGAAAATTAGGGTTGAGGATTACAGGGGCGTCTAGGGAGGCGATGGCGTGGTTCCTTCAATATTCATGGCCGGGCAATGTGCGGGAGTTGGAGAATATCATCGAGCGCGGCATGATCCTGGCGGAACAGGATGCGATTGGCCTTGAGGCCCTGCCCATGCACGTGCAAGAAGGGTCACAGTCAACTCCCGTTTCTTCGGGGCTATCTATAAAAAAAGGCGCCAGGGAGATGGAGATCAGGCTGATCAAGGAGGCCTTGAACAAGACAGGAGGTAACCGGCTGCAAGCAGCGCGCATCCTGGAGATAAGCCACAAGGCCCTGCTCTACAAGATCAAAGAGTATGAGCTGGAAAATTATGGAAAGGAGGTGAAAGGTAAAAGCTCACTGCCATATCACAACAAAAAAAGAAAGGGATAATCTTATAAAGTTATAACAATCTCTACTCTGGCACTGGTTTGTTTAGGGGGAAAGGGGTGCTTAGATGATTAAGCGGGGGGAGGGAGGGGTTACCCTCATCGAGTTGGTCGTGGTGATGTCGATTATTGCTATCATGGGCGTCTGTTTAGCCCCGGCCATAGGGGAGTGGCTGGAAAACTTTCGGATCAGGCAGGCGGCAAGGGATATAGCCTCTAATCTTCAATATGCAAAAATGAAAGCAATTTCCTGCCGTATGGAATACAGAGTGCGCTTTGATTTGGCAACTGAAGAGTACCTGCTCGAGAAAAATAACGGCAGCTGGACGCAAGATGGAGGTGTGTTTCATGTGCCCAGAGATGTTGATATCGCCAGTGCGACGGGATTTGGCACTCCACCAAGGATCGAATTTAATCCCAATGGAACCGCTTCGAGCGGGCATATCACGATAAATGATGATCAAGGAAAAACTTATAAAGTTTTTGTTCACCGTACCGGCAGGATAAGGATCGAAGAGTAAATATTTTGACTATGCATATTTTTCATACTCTTATGGAATAATTACATAACTACTGAGCTTTCACCTAAATAAGAAAAAATAAAAATCATTTAAAATCAATAAGTTATAAATTCTCTATCCTGGCATAGATCTTGGAGGCATTCCTAGAGAGGAGTGAGAAGGAGGCTTTTTTGCGGATCTTGAGCATGGCTAGAGGGCAAAAAGGGGTTACCCTCATAGAATTGGTTGTGGTGATGGCCATCGTCGCCATTATGGCCCTCTTTATGGCACCAGCCATCGGAGAGTGGCTGGATAACTTTCGCATCAGACAGGCGGCAAGGGATATCGCCTCAACCCTGCAATTGGCTAAGATGCAGACCATATCCACCCGTCAGACACATTCGGTGAACTTTGATACGGATAATGAGACATATCAAATGACACCGGGAGGAAATGTGAATCAGGTGCCGAGAGGGGTAAATATCGTGTCCGGCAGTACGATTTCGTTTCGCGCCGATGGTACAAGTACGAGTAGCGGAACCATTGCGATAGATAATGCAAAAGGCAAGCAGTATCAAGTATCCGTCTCCGCTACGGGAAGGATACAGATGCAGGAAATAGGAGGATAGTATGTCTTTTTTTCGTCGGCTATCAAAATCTACTAAAGGCTTCACCCTGATAGAGGTAATGATCGCCCTGGTCATTTTGGCTACCGGGCTGCTGGCCTTGATGACGATGCAAATAGTGAGTATAAAGGCCAATGCCTTCAGCAGCGAGATGACCTACGCCGCCATGTTGGGGCAGGGTAGGTTAGAAGATGTAAGAAATATGGATTATGATGCGGTGACTGCGTTTGCTCCTGTTACGCTTCCCGTAGATCCAACGACAAAAGGCGTTGCTTACCGCATAGAAAGACAAGTGCAGGATAATACTCCTGCAACCGATATGAAGACGGTAACGTTGATAATAGATTGGCTGGGTTCTCCTGCAGGCTCTGCTACTGGAGAGACTACGGTCTGGTTTACCACACGTTTCAGCACGGTGATAAAGAGGTATTAGCGGACATGATTGCGACGAAAGGGGAAAAAAATAGGGGTGTCACTCTTATCGAGCTGATGATCGTCCTGGTCATCGCCGCCGTCCTGGTGGCGGGGATCTATACCCTCTTTATGACCCAGCAACGGTCATATACCGTACAGGATCAGGTGGCAGGTGCCCAGCAGGATGCCCGAGTTGCCCTCGACGTTGTGGCTCGGGATATCAGGATGGCAGGTGCCATGATTGGAGCAGGAGATGCCTCTGGTTTTACCGATGGTACATTTTTTTTCCCTGTTGGCAGCTATTATTTTGCAGTAGTCAGTGTTGTAAATAATGATAGTGATTCAGGCAATAATTGCATGGATGGTACTGATGCTATCGGCATCGTATATGCCGAGAAAGAGCTAGGTCTCATCACGAACGATCCTCCTACAAACCCATTACAACTGGACCAGACGTTTGACTGTCCTGTTTCTGCGTCGTTGTTTGTAACGTCTGAAATGCACGCTGGAAAAGTTTTTCAGGCAAGTTGCACACCCGGTAATACCAACCAATTAACTGTGACTAATTTTCCTGCAAGCGGCTTTATCAAAAATGAAAAGGTCTTTGCGGTAAATGCTGTTGAATACAGAGTTGGGAGAACTAATACCCCCAGCGATTCATACTTTGTTTTACGCAGAAATGGTGATGCTCTTATAGGCGACAATAATTTACCCATTGTCGAAGACCTCCAAATCGCCTATCAACTTGCGGGGAGTAACGATTGGATCTATGATCAAGCCGGCGATTCCTGGCCGGCGGGCAAGAACTCTGCCGACATCAGGATGGTCAGGATAAATATTACGGTGAGGACCGCTGTACAGGATGCCGCTGTTCAGGATGCTTCGTTGTCAGCTCAATTCAATCAACCCGAGTTAGAAGATCATACTGCCGGTCTCAATGGGCCAGACGGATTCCGAAGAAGGGTCTATACAACCGTGGTCAAAGTGAGGAATCTTTAATTGAGAGCGCCATCTTAGAACTTGAGGAGATTTATGATGAAAGCACCGAAAAAAAGAATCACAAACTTTAGTTTAAACCGGCAGGAAGGAGCGGCACTGGTCATAGCCATCATGATCCTCTTGATCCTGACTGTTTTAGGGATCTATGCCGTGACTACCTCGACCTTAGAGACAAAGATGGCCGGCTCCGAGCGGTCATACAAGGTAGCCTTCTATACCGCCGATTCCGGAGAGCCTGTCGGGGTCAATATCATAAAGGCGATCATACTGAATGTCCCTAGCGATAAAAGTCTTCTTCCCGCACCTTGGAAGGATATCGTGCTGGATAACGATCTGGTGCTCAGCGAGATATTCACCGATGGACGACCAGATCCGGATGACAAACCTGACACCGCACCAGACGTAGATGCATCGGGAAATGACCTTGGTCTTCCCGAGGGTGGTAATGTGGAGCTCAGTATGGATATAGACCGCCTCAGCGCCTATCAAATGACAGGTGGCGCAATACAGTTTGCCTCAGGGTACGAAGGGATAGGGAGCGGAGGGGGAGGCAGTATAGGGGTGACCTATGCGATAGATTCCCTCGGCCGGTATACCTTAATGGGGTCGCAATCCAGGATCGAGGCGGGGTATCGTTATGTCGTAGGCACTCCCGGAGGAGAATGAGGAGGATAAAGGAGAGGTGCAAAAAATGAATAAGCTATTTTCTGCTTTTCTGATCGCCATAGGAGCAGTTTTGTGCGTACCTAATGGCCCGGCTTTTACTCAGGACATGACTGATTACTGCGCCATCCCGCCCTTTATCTCGGCGAAAGGGCCACCCCTGGTCATGTTGGTCATATCGAAGGAGCATAAACTATTCATGGAGGCATACACGGATTACAACGATATAAGCTCACCGAAAGATGGTATTATTGATACCACCTACGATGACGGAATTACTTACTATGGCTATTTTGATTCTTATAAAGACTATAATTATGACGAGAGCAAGTTTGTCCCTGTCGGCGCAACAGTTACAGGCACGCATAAACGTTCCACTGGGCAATGGAGTGGGAACTTTTTGAACTGGGCCACCATGTCCCGAATAGACACCATCCGCAAGGTACTGTATGGAGGGTATCGCTGTGTCGACCTGGAAAATAATACTGTCCTGGAAAGGGCGGCCATACCAACCGATGCCCATAGCTGGGTCAAGGTCTATCCGAAGGATGCCACCCATAACCCTGTTGATTTCACACCCTATGATGAGACCATAACCTTGGGTAATACGACCTTGACCTCGGGTGGCCTTCCGCTTTTGCGTGTCGCTACCGGAAATGAGTCGGCTAGCACGGTCGGCTGGCCCCGCTGGGCCGCCAATGAAAGGTGGCAGTGTGTTGGGCGTACTGATCATACTGATGACGTAGATTTTAAAATCCCAGCTACTATTGCGAAGGACTATACAGTTAGGGTTCAAGTGGCGGTTGATGGTAAGTTGGGAACGGAGAAGGTAAAACAATACCCACCAAATAATTACTATAAGCCCATAGGATTGCTGCAAGAGTACGGAGAAGATGACACGATCTACTTTGGTTTAATAACAGGCAGTTATAGAAAGAATAAGTCCGGCGGCGTCTTGAGAAGAAATATCACCAGTTTCAGCTCGGAAGTAAATTCTAATACCGGCATATTCACCGGGGTATCCGGAATAGTCAAAAACTTGAATGCGATTAAGATTGTGAATTATCAATATACTGACGGCAGCTATGGTAGTACCTGTACATGGGGTTTGTATAGCTTCACCGATGATCAGTGCCGGAGTTGGGGCAACCCCATTGGGGAGATGTATTATGAGTCCCTGCGGTATTATGCCGGGAAGGGTTACACTTCTGACTATGTGGCCGATGACAGTAGTTACGGCCTCACCACGGAAGCCTGGACCAATCCTTACAGCGTTTATCCGCGGTGCTCCCAGCCGAATATCTTGGTGATCACCGATGAAAACCCCAGTTTTGACCGGGATAATTATCCAGGGATTAGTGACATCGGTATCACGAGTGTAACAGATTTGACCAACGCTATAGAACAAGGGAATCTATCGGGAGATTACTTTATCGGCAACAACGGCACCACCAATGACAACCAATGCACAGCCAAAACCATAAGCGGATTGGGAGCGGTGTATGGATTGTGCCAGGAAGAGCCCCGTCGGGCGGGAAGTTACTATAGCGCCGGCTTGGCCCACTATGCAAAGACGCATGATATCAATTCTGTTCAGGGAGATCAAAAGAGCATTACTTATTCGGTGGTATTGAATACCAAGCTGCCGGAGATACTGATCCCGGTGGGGGGCACCACGGTAAAGTTAATTCCGGCTTGCAGGACATATAGCACCGATACCCCTCACAGAGTAATAAACGGTTCCCTGGTGGATTTTCGTGTTGTCAGTCAGGACGCCGCCTCAGGGAAATTCTACGTCAATTGGGAGAACTCTGAGCAAGGCGGTGATTTCGACCAGGATTGTGACGGCTATCTCTCCTATCAGGTGAGCGGCAACCAAATCACCGTTACTGCCCAGATCGTGTCCCACTCCGCTGGTCGGCGGTTTGACTTCGGATACATCTTGAGCGGCACGACGAGTGATGGATTGCAGTTGCCAATTAATTCCTGCAATGGTTGTAATTATCAAGTGGATGCTCCTACTACCCCCCTGAACTATCAGTTTTTCAGCGATGCTGACGCTGATGCTACGAATCCTATGCTAGAAGCATACCGACCGTTGGCTCCCAGCTATTGCGGGGATTGCAGCAAATATAAGGCTGCCTGGCAGTTTCTCTGTCACGCGGATACCTACACCGCAGGCACTACCGCTGCCAAACTCTTGAAAGACCCCTTCTGGTACTCAGCGAAATGGGGCGGTTTTAATGATATCGATGGCGACACTATTCCCGACGACAGTCCGAGCGAATGGGACAGGGATGCAAATGGTGACCCTGATACGTACTTCTACGTACAGAACCCCTTACAACTCGAAGAGCAGCTGAACAAGGCGATCGGCGAGATCCTCAAGCGCGTCTCCTCCGGAACCGCGGTCTCGGTCCTCTCCACCTCTGCCGCAGGCGAGGGATCGCTCTTCCAGGCCTATTTTAACCCCTCGGTATACACGCTAGTCGATGGGAAAATACAGGAGATAACGTGGGTTGGATATCTCAATTCCCTGTGGGTCGATCAATACGGAAATCTAAGGGAAGATAACGGCGACAAGCGTCTCGTCCTGACGGAGGATCCCATCATCGTCTTCGATCTCGATACCAATGGAGACACCATTGTGAGGAAATATAGCGATACGAATGGCGATGGCGTCGCCGATGCCTCACTGGGCGCCTATTCGTTGGCTGACCTGCAGCCGATCTGGGAAGCCGGGAAAAATCTGGCCTTGCGCACAAGCACTCGTAGGATTTTCACGTTTATCGATGAAGATAACGATGGAGTGAAAGATAGCACCGAATGGGGCGACGACAAATTTGATACAGGTGATGCAGGAGACTTAAGACCCTATCTTGGCGCTGCCAGTGATCTTGAGGCCGAAAATATCATCAGCTTTATCCGCCAAGGGACCTATTCCGGCTGTCAGAGGGAGCGGAGGGTCGACGGCAGCCATTACTGGAGGCTCGGGGATATCGTTAATTCGACCCCCACGGTGGTGGGGATGCCTATGGATCAGTACCACCTGATCTATGGAGATACCACCTATCTCGACTTTGTGAGAGATAAAAAAAGCAGAAAGACCATGATCTACGTCGGGGGCAACGACGGCATGCTCCATGCCTTCAGCGCCGGCACGTATCATGAGGGAAATGATGGCGGTACCCCTGCCATCGAGACCGGCTGGTACGATGACGATGAATACGTCGGCAAGGAGCTTTGGGCCTACATCCCCTATAACCTCCTTTCGTCCCTTAAGTGGCTGGCCGACCCTGCCTACTGCCATGTCTATTATGTGGATCTCAAGGCGAAGGTGGTGGACGCACGCATTTTTAGTGACTCTGGGGAACATGGGGACCACCCCCGTGGCTGGGGCACTGTTCTGATCGGCGCCATGAGGCTCGGGGGAAAAGGGATCACGAGAACCGATACCTTTTACGGAACCACTTCCGAAGAACGCACGTTCCGTTCCGCCTACTTCGCCATCGATATCACCAATCCCGATACCCCTGACCTCCTGTGGGAATATACCGACGACGACTTGGTCTCAACCGATGACCGCTTTACCACGTCTTATCCCGCCGTTGCCAGGGTCGGAGAAAAGGATGTGGCTGGCAATTGGTACGTCATCTTCGGCTCCGGACCAACGACATACGACGGAGCCGGCGCCGCAACCGGGCATGTGTATGTCCTTAACTTGGTAGACGGACAGGAACAACGTAAATTTGATATTTCTTTAGGCAACCCCAGCTTTATGGCGAGCCCTATCACCGTTGACCTGGGCCTTGATTATGGTGTTGATGTAGCGTACATCGGGGCGTCCTACTATGATTCAACGGACTTACGATGGGAGGGGAAGATATATCGCATAGATATTAGAAACTTAACTCCTGTTGACTGGACAGGCCCTTCAACCGTAATCTCCTTTAACCAGCCGATAACCGTGGCTCCTGTTGCCGCGCTTGATCCCGCTAACCGTCTATGGCTCTTCTGGGGAACAGGTCGCTTCTTCTCCATTCCGGACAAAACCAGTACCTCTGTACAGAGGCTCTATGGAGTGTGGGATCCGGGTGCATGGGACTCCTCGGGAACCGAAATATATACAACGCAGCTCAATCCTGTTAAAGACATCTCTGTGTATCAACAGGGTTTTATGAATACAAGTGGTCTTACTTTTCAAAACTACCTTGCTGCCAAAAGGGCCGAATATAGTTCTACGACAGATCCAAAATACGGTTGGTATTTGACGATGACATCCCCCATAGGCATTGATGGAGAGAGGGTTATCAATACCCCTACCTTGCTCGGGGATATAGTCCTCTTCCCTAGCTTTAAGCCAGAGGGAGATATTTGTCAGTACGGTGGCAATAGCTACCTGTATGCCCTTTATTATGAGACTGGCACGGCCTATGAGGAATCGGTTATCGGGACTACCAGCGAGGACACACTGACAATTGGTACCAATACGTATGAGAAGATTCTGAACAGAACACTTTTAGGCTCTGGCATGCCGACCAGCGTCGTCATCCATGCTGGCAGGGAGGAGGGTGTAACAGGAATGGTACAGTTGGGGACCGGTGTGGTGAAAGAGATAGATATCAACCCCGCGACGTCGCCACAAAGTAAGGTAATCTTCTGGAGAGAGAAGACAGAATGACGTAAGCGTTAGAGAAAGGCATGGTACCAGTATTGTAACCGTTCCATTATCGTAGAGCTGAAAGGCCCACCATATAAGGTGGGCCTTTTTTAGTGTCGATTTTTGTCAGTTTTGCCGGGGAGAAATTGTCTGTTTTCGTCTCCCTTCGTATTATCACCTTTGTCCTCAAATTATTCCCTTTTAAAATCAATATGTTATCTTGATTTTTCCGTGGTGTTCTTGGCACCCATTCTGCATTGATTATAAGTAAGAGAAGTCTCCGTCTGGGGAGGATAAGGTATGTCAGGACGAGAAGCTAAAAGCAATGCGGAAAAAGGCGTGACGCTGATCGAGCTGATGGTGGTGCTGGCCATCATCGCCATCATGGGCCTGTTTATGACCCCGAGCATTGGGGAGTGGGTGCAGAACTACCGGATCAAGCAGGCAGCCAGAAATATGGCCTCGGATCTACAATCCGCCAAGATGCAGGCGATCAACATCCATAAATACTGCACCGTGTCATTTAATGCAAACGGCTATGTGATCTTCCCCGATTATGACAATGACATGCAATTAGATACCGGAAGTGAGACAACAGATATCTATAAGACAGTTGTATTCAGCACTGAATATAAAACCGTAACGTTTGACACCTCCCAGACAGGAAACGGAATAGATTTTACCAACAACATGGTCGCCTTTGACAGCCGGGGCCTGCCGAGAAATAATGCTGGAGGTTTCGAAGACGGCCATGTCTATCTTATAAACACAAAAAATAATAAGGCGCGCAGGGTTGATGTCAGCCCCGCCGGAGCGATCAGCATCGCAGAGTATCCATAAAGATGCAGTAGGCAATAGGCAAGAGGTTAGAGACCAAAAGAGGCAAGAGAAAAGATGCAGAAGAAAAAGATGAGATGTCCCCTTCCAATTTGTATAATGATGCTCCTTTAAATCTTTTAAGGACATCATGCCGCAAGGCGGCAAAGTATAAATGAGGGGATGTATCGAAATGCGACATCCCATCTATAGAGATATCAAAAATGGTTTGGGATCGCAGAGCGACACAGGAGACAGGAAATATGAGATGCAAGATACTACAAGGCCTTTTGGTAAAAAGAAGTGAGGGGTTCACCCTTCTTGAGGTGATGATTGCCCTGGTCATCATGGCTGTAGGGCTTCTCGGGCTTGCTGCCCTGCAGCTGGTGGCAGTCAAGAGCAACGCCTTCAGCAGCGAGATGACCTACGCCACCATGCTCGCGCAGCAGCACGCAGAAGTGCTTAAGGGCCTCCCGTTTACTGACACCAAGCTGACACCCGGATCGCATACGGAGCTGGGAAGCAGCAAGGGAGTTCAGTACACCGTTACCTGGAACGTAACACCTAATGTCCCGGCGAGTGATATGCTATCTGTAAACCTTACCGTACAATGGCAGAGTCTCAGACAAGGTGCCGCTGGACAGACGGCACAGCAACAGACAGTCACCGCCAGTTTGCAAACCATCATAAGTAATCCGTCGTAAGAAAGTCCCCTCCCTTTTTTGTATAATGATGCTCCTTTAAATCTTTTAAGGACATCATGCCGCAAGGCGGCAAAATATTAATGAGGGGATGTCGCAGAGCGACACAGAAGGAAAAGATGAATAAGGCCATGCAAGACCTTTTATTGAAAGAAAATAAGGGTGTTACCCTGATCGAGCTCATGATCGCCCTGGTGATCTCCGCCATCCTGGTAGGGGGCACCTACTCCATTTTTGTCAGCCAGCAGCGGACCTATATTTCCCAAGACCAGATAGTTGGGGCACAACAGGATGGTCGCGCTGCGCTCACCATCATGGCTAAGGACATCAGGATGGCAGGGATGTTGACGGGGGTGGATGGATTCAGCGTCTATGGAGCCACAGAGGCCATCACCCCAGGAAACAGCAGTACAGGCCCTGACCAGATCAGGGTGGTCTATGCTGCTGAGGAATTCAGCTCTGGGGGGAGCTCTGTTACAGTAACAGGAGTTAATGGATCGCAGGTTACCCTCGGTCAACCTATCGGCACTTTCTTCAATTCCGGCGGGACCCCTAACAGGAGTTATGTGGCCTTTGAAGGAGTGAATCATGTATATGTGATAAGCAGTGTAGCCGGGAGCATTCTTAACTTGTCTGAATCTCCATCTGCTAATCTGGCGACGTTCAGTGCCAGGGTTCTTCGCGTACGGGCCATCACCTACAGCGTAAGCGGTACCACGCTACAACGAAACGATGGCGAGGGGGTACAACCCCTGGCTGGTTCGACCAATCAATGCCAGGTGGAGGACCTACAATTCGCTTACCAGGTAGCAGGTGACACCGTGAATTGGTACAACACCACGCCTTCCGGCAAAGCCAACGCGGACATCAGGGCAGTCAGGATAAATCTCCTGGTAAGGACACCGATAGCGGATACTAAGGATCAAAGCTATACAAGACAACAATTGGAAGACCGTACCGGCTCTACTACACCGGATGGCTTTCGCCGCCGGGTTTACACGACAGTCGTGAAACTGAGAAATTTTTAGAAGGGGTATCAAATGTTTACTTTCGCAAAAATACCTAGAAGAGTTCATGCTGATTCCCAACGCGGGACCGCCATCATCATGGCTATGTTGATCCTGTTGGTATTATCCGTCATCGGGGTCTATGCTGTATCCACCTCCACGGTGGAGATGAAGATCACCGGTCAGGAGCGCGGTTTTCAGGAGGCCTTTTACACGGCCGACTCGGGAGAGCCCCTAGGGATATATGTGACGAATCTCATCATCCACAATAATTTCGATGATGCGACCGATCTGGTGGCACCCTGGAGCAATGTAGTGCAAAATAGTACGTTCGCAGAGCTTTACAACGCTACCAGAAATGCGAACACCATCTATGACAGTTCAGCGGACATAAACATCAGCTCGGCAGGGCAAAGCACCGCCCTTGGCCTTCCCACGTATGTTCTCCTCCTCGTCGACATCGATCGCCTGCAATCCCAGCATTTGCCAGGAGGCGGCGTCGAATTCGCCTCAGGATATGAAAGTATCGGGCAAGGTGGTGGCGGAGACGTAGGGGTGCTCTATGCAGTGGACTCGGTGGGTCGATTTGGTTTAAGGGGAGCGGAGTCGAGGGTGAATATCGGTTATCTCTATGTCCCCGGACTGGCAGGCGGTGAATAGCAATAGCTTCTTTAGGGTTCAAGGATGCAAGGGTCAATCCCGCTCTGTCGCTTTGCGACATCCCCTCATTTTGATTGTTATACAAAGCGGGTGGGGACTTATTTAGATTTTATGGACAGCGGGATGCCGCAAAGCGGCAGGATTCGAGTGAGCAGCATGCAATCATTTTTATACTAGGTGAAACTTTCAGGGCTTTAATGTTATTCAGTTAGAAAGTCATAAGAGAGGGAAAGATGAAAAAGGCTATAGTTTTCATCGTCTGCATTGTTGCGGCAGGTGTGTTGATTTCTACCATCTGTAATGCCGATGAGATGGTCTCCGGGGTCACAAAGAGCTTTGATGCAAAAGTGGGAAGATTGGTCATGCAAACGGCGTCTCGAGGCGAGGCCACCTTCTCTGTCCCCCAATCGGTGAAGGTCCTTCTCAGGGTTAGGGGGAAAGATACCGAGATTGCAGATGCCTGGAATTTTTTAGAAAACAATCTCAGGAAAGGCACAAAGGTCCAGGTACTCCAATCAGGCGGGACGGTGGTCAAGATTTGGATCTTGGAGGTACCCAGATGAAACGGATCATATATATAGCGCTCATCGTCGCCTCTATCATGGGCCTTCCCATCATGGGATATACCGCTCCGAGTGGTCCGCGCATGACGGACTACTGCGCAACCCCTCCCTTTCTGGTACAGGCAGTACCGCCGAACATCATGCTTGTCCTCGATATGTCGGGGAGCATGCAGTTCCCTGCGCATGGCCCCGAAGCCTTTGGGTATTACAGCAATCAAGTGGCCCAGTGCGGATCGATGAGTGCCACCTATGACGGAACCAGGGAGTATTACGGCTACTTTAAGACGGACAAGTTCTATCAGTATAGCAGCAATAAATTCATAGAGAACGGCGACTGCACTGAGGCGCAGCGGAATAACCCAGTTGAGTGGAGTTCGACCAAGATCCCCGGCAACCTTTTGAACTGGGCCACCATGTCTAGGATGGATGTCATGAGAAAGGTTTTGATCGGCGGCAAATCGGTGAGCCACATCTCGAACACGCATACTCTGCTCAGCGAGGGGGGGACATGGGACTATACCGATACGACTCTACACTGCAAATTAGCCGTGTCCGGAGGCTCAAACCAGGAACACACCGTCACTGTCACCGACAGCGGCGGGACATGCCCCTTTACCCTATCAGGGGCCAACGTCAAGGTGGATGTGCCTGAGGCAGAGCGCATCGGCATTGTCCAGGAGATCGGCGACAGGGATTTTGACGGCACCTGGGACACCGGCGCGGCCCGTTTCGGCATTATGATATATAAAGATGATAGTTCAAATAACATCGGGAGGATCGTAGCCGGGGTGGACACAACCATGGAGAGCTTTCTCAATGATTTGCAAACGGAAAAACCCTATTGGGGCACTCCTACGGGGGAGGCCATGATCAATGCCCTGGATTATTATAAGCATACGAAGGATAATTGCACGTATTCTCCTAACAATGCCTATATGAGTGAGTCCAAAGATCCCTGGCAATCTTCGTGTCAGCTCAGCTTTATCCTCTTGGTATCCGATGGCGAGTGGAACGGGAGTATTGATCCCGTGGTCCCTGCCCGGGAAGGGCGGATAGGGACCTTTGATGGCAGCAATTATGACCTGAGGACTGATATGGATGGCAGCCAGGTGGTGACGACCTACACGGTCTATGCCTTCTCCAATACGGCGTCTGGGCGCAATGCCCTGCAGCAGACCGCTATATATGGCGGATTTACGGACAAGGACGCCAATTATTGGCCCTATCCCTATACCGCCTATCCAACTGACAGCAAGACCGTTACCCTTCCTAATTCGAGCTGCAATCCAAGCGGGACGTTCGATGAAACGTGCCTGGAATGGGACGAGAGCAGGGATGCGATCCCTGACAACTACTACGAGGCTACAGAGGGAGAGACATTAAGGGATAAAATCACCGAGGCGATCTTCGACATGATGCGGCGGGCCTCTTCCGGCACCTCAGTCTCAGTCCTCTCCACCTCTGCCGAGGGTGAGGGGTCCCTGTTCCAGGCTTATTTTAACTACAAGGTGGAGGACGGGATGCGGACGGTCTACTGGGTGGGGTATCTCAACGGCATGTGGATCGATCACTACGGCAATATCAGGGAGGATACGGTACAGGATCAGGCCCTAGTCCTTACCGAGGACTACATCATCCAGTTCTTTGTGGACACCGACGGTACGACCAAGGTCAGGAGATATCATGACATAAATGGCAATGGCGTGATTGATACGGGCGAATATGTTGATTCGCAATTGATCGGGGACATAGGTCCTATCTGGGAAGGAGGCAAAAAGCTGGCTCTGCAGGATGATACGACCGATGCCCGTACGATATATATTTGGATCGATGCGGATAATGATGGCGTTAAGGACTCCGGGGAGTATGGATCTGACAAGTTTGTTGTCTCTAATTATGCTACCTTGCAGCCCTTTCTCAATGCATCCAGTTCTACTGATTCACAAAATATCATCAAATTTATCCGCGGGCAGTATGTCTCCACAATGCGGGAAAGGCGGTTAACAGTAGCCGGTCAAGCAAACAAAATCTGGAAGCTCGCTGACATCACCTATTCGACGCCTGTGGCAGTAGGGGCACCTATGATGAAATACCACATCATCTACGGCGACGACACCTATCACGAATACTATACTCAATATAAAAACAGGAGGGTGATGGTCTATGCCGGCGCCAACGACGGCACGCTCCATGCCTTTAATGCAGGCTATTACCACGAGGGGGACGATCCTTCTACCTCAGGCAAGGTGGAGCGCGGCTGGTACTCCGATCCCGCTGGCAGCAAGACGAACAACACCGATATCGGCAAGGAGCTCTGGGCATACATCCCCTACAACCTTCTTCCCCACCTCAAGTGGCTGACTGCTTCCAACTATTGCCATGTCTATTACGTGGACTTGAAGCCGAAGGTGGTCGATGCGAGAATATTTACCCCTGACAGCACCCATCCAAATGGCTGGGGCACCATCCTCATCGGTGGCATGAGACTCGGAGGCGGCAAGCTATCGTTGTCCAAGAATTTCGGCTCAGGCACTCAGACCCGGGTCTTTCGCTCTGCCTATTTCGCCATCGACATCACCAATCCAGATGCGCCGAATCTCCTCTGGGAGTATTGGGATAAGGCCGATACAACCAACAGCAATCTCGGGTTTACCACCTCTTATCCCGCGGTGTTGCGAGTCGGCCCGAGGGATCAGGCGGGGAGTTGGTATCTCCTATTCGGCTCAGGCGTGGCAACGGGGGTAGGAACGCAGGCAGGCGACGGCTCCACTGCCACGCGGTATGTCTATATCCTTAATCTGCAGACCGGCGCCCTGGTGAGAAAGGTGGATATGGCAAGCGTTGATAGTGAAATCTCGAACAAAAAGGTCTTCATGGCTGATCCTATTACCGTGGATCTCGGTGTCGATTACCAAGTGGATAGGGGATATATCGGAGCTACGTACTATAACGCAGGGTGGCTGGGGAAGATGTACCGTATCAACATCAACGAGGATACGACCCCTAACAATTGGAGCTTTTCCACCTTGATGTCGCTGTCTAAGCCGGTGACTGCCGCCCCCTCAGCTGCCGTTGATCTCTACGATCGGTTGTGGCTGTACTTTGGGACCGGTCGGTATTTTAACGATGCGGACCGCAGCGACACGAGCAATCAATATCTCTATGGTGTGTGGGATCCAGGATCTGGCTCAGTGGCGCTCAACGATGTCACCAATATCCATGTCTATGAGAACACATATGTGTACAACAATACGACGTATGTCTCCCGCTTTAACGAATACCTGGCTGCTCGAAGGAATGAATACAGCGCCGGCACTAAACATGGTTGGTATCTGACCATGACAGGGGGGGAGCGCTCTTTGCACAAACCCACCGTCTTAGGGGGTATCGTCCTATTCCCTACCTTTAAACCTACTTCCGACGCCTGCGGCTACGGAGGGTCGAGCTATCTCTATGGCCTCTATTATGAGACCGGCACGGCCAATGATGAGCCGGTTATCGGCACCAGTACGACTAATAAAATAACCATTGATAGCACAGATTATTTCGAGATCCTAAAGAAGACCGACCTCGGTTCCGGCATGCCGACACACGCCGTCATCCATTCAGGGCAGGAACAAGGGGTGATGAGTCTCATACAGCTGGGCACAGGCGTGATAATGCAGATAACTGTCGAACCCGCCTTCTCACCGAAGAGCCAGACCTTATTCTGGGAGGAGAGGAGGTAGTAAACAACAGGGTCCTGGGATTCAAGGGTTCGAGGGTCCGAGTAAAAAACATGCAGATATGAACAGCGATGTTTCCCTGAGGATCTCTGACAATTAAGACCAACTGAACAGGTCCTGCTATCGTACTGGTTGTTGTACCATATTGAGTCCCCCTTGCCCATTGCGTGCGGCAAGGGGAATTTTTTTGACCCACCTTCAGAGTTTCAGACCCACCTTCAGCTTCACCGAGAATTTTTGCCGACAATTTTTGTCCCTTTTAAAGACAAAATGATCCTCTTGTAATGGGTTGGGTATTCCCTTGACTGATCAAGTAGTAAATTCTCTTTAATAATCAATAGGTTATAGTTAACCGCCTGGAACGTGATTGGCATTCGATATGCAGTCTATAGCAAAGAGGGTGAGCAAGGGATGGGAATGATAGCAAACGGGAGACATTACGATGCGGCAGTTGAAAGATACGAAAGGTATGACCCTCCTAGAAGTCGCCATCGCCCTCTTTATCCTCGCCATCGGCCTGCTAGGTCTGGCCGGACTGCAATTGGTGGCCTTGAGAAGCGATACCCTCGGTCACCAGGCGACCCTGGCTACGACCCTTGCCAAGGCAAAGCTGGCGGAGCTGCAAAAGGCTGAGCAGCTCACTGATGGCGCGGATCAGTATGTTGATAAGGCCGAGGGGGTGACCTATGAGAGGCAGTGGTCTGTACGAGCTGATGTACCACACCCTGAGATGGCAACGGTCCGGGTTCAAGTATCATGGCGAGGGACGCTGGCGGATCGCGCTGTCACGGTGAGCGCCGTAGCCCCACAAACCGCCGGAGGTAGCCCTTTGGACAGAGGTGACCCTGACCACGAAGCTGAAGGTGGCCCTTTGGCCAGTGGCTCTTTGGGCAAAGAGGAGGGGGCCTAAATGGCGATTTTTGTCACTTTTGGGGACAAATTGGGCTATACCTTTTCTGCCTTACATACGATCCCAAGCGAGGATGGAATACTTCCCAGTAAAATCAAGGTCTTAGAAGGGCATGGGCAGCGTAATTTTTGGCATCCAAAATGCAATTTAACGTGTGCTGGTGGACGAAAATGACGGGAATTATGACAAACGGTGAAGCGAAATATCGGGTTATCTTTCTTGGTCCGGCTTTCAAGGACTTCAGCCTGGTTGATCAGCTGGTTAAAAACCTGCAAGACCACTGTAATCTCTCCTTGCAGGTCGTCACCAAGATGATGCGGCTGGCCCCCCTCACCGTTAAGATTTGTGTCGATTTGCGAGAGGCAGAGCGGTACAAACGGGCCTTGGAGGGAATGGGTGCCCGCGTGGAGATAGAACCGCTCAATGGCGACGGCCAGACGACTACACAACAGATCGACCACGAAGGACACGAAGAAATATGAAGTTTGAGATAAAAAATAAAGGATTGAGCATTAAGATTATTTCGTGAACTTCTGGCTAAAGAGCCACCTTCGGGTGCTCTTCGTGGTGAAAGAGAAATGCTAGCTTAATAGGAGAAGGTCCCGACAAAGAATTTATCGAGTCCCTCCTTCTCACCCCCCCTGGAGGGAGTGGGGATCCCAAAATCCCCCTCCCTCCCCCCTTTTTTAAGAGAGGGTCCTAGGGGCCTTGGGTTCAAGGGGTCGAGTGAAAAACCGCAGGATTTGTAAGAAATAAAGTAGGAATAAAGGCAAAGAGACCTAAAGTTTTAAGGTTCAAGTAATCCCGTGCAATACCTTTTTATCTTTGAACCCTAGAACCCCCGACCCCTCGACCCCTTTACTTCTTCAAAAACACGGCGCCGGTGCTGGCAGAGCTCACCATCTGGGCATAGCGGTACATGTAGCCGGACTTGATCTTTGGTTCCGGGGCCGTCCATGTCGCCAGACGTCTTTTTATCTCCTCATCCGTCAGATGCAGGTGCAGCCTTTTTGCGGGTATGTCGATTTCGATGATATCGCCATCCTGGATAATGGCGATGGGGCCACCCTCGGCAGCCTCTGGCGAGCAATGCCCGATGGCAGCGCCCCTGGTCCCTCCGGAAAACCTCCCGTCGGTGATCAGGGTGACCTCCTTGTCCATACCGATGCCGGCGATGGCTGAGGTGGGGGCAAGCATCTCCCTCATTCCCGGTCCGCCTTTGGGCCCTTCATAGCGGATGATGATCACCTCGCCTTTTTTGATCCGCTTGGCCAGGATCACCTGTAATGCCTCTTCTTCTGATTCAAAGACCCGGGCAGGACCCTGATTTTTGAGCATCCCCGCGTCAACAGCCGAGGCCTTGACCACGGCCCCGTCCGGAGCAAGATTACCGAAGAGAACGGCCAGACCACCAGTCGCGTGATAGGGTTTGTTCAAGGGCCTAATCACCTCTGGATCGAGTATGGAAGCTGATTTGATATTCTCCTTCACCTTGTGCCCGGTGACAGTCAAACACTCGGCATTGATCAACTTTCCCTTGGCAAGCTCCTTCATGAGGGCGGGGATGCCGCCGGCTCGATGGAGATCCTGGAGATGGTGAGGCCCACCGGGAGAGAGGCTGCACAAGTGAGGGGTCTTACTGCTGATCCGGTTGAAGATCTCCAGATCAATCCGCAGGCCTGCTTCATGCGCTACAGCGGGGAGGTGGAGGGTCGTGTTGGTGGAGCCGCCAAAGGCCATATCGACGGCTATAGCGTTGGCAAAGGCCTCCTTGGTCAAGATTGTTCGCGGCTTGATCTCCTGCTCGATGAGCCCAACTATCCGCTTGCCGGCTTCCTTGGCCAAGCGCACGCGGGCCGCATCAACAGCGGGGATGGTCCCATTGCCGGGCAGGGCTATGCCCAAGGCCTCGGAAAGGCAGTTCATGGAGTTGGCGGTAAACATGCCTGCGCAGGAGCCTGGTCCTGGGCAGGCAGAGCATTCCAGCTCTGTAAGCTCCTCAACGGACATCCTACCTGCTGCAACCTTGCCCACGGCCTCAAAGACCGTGATGACGTCCGTCTCCTTACCCCCATGCGATCCGGTAAGCATGGGACCGCCGCTCACCAGGATAGCGGGGATATCGAGCCGCGCCATGGCCATCATCATCCCGGGGACGATCTTATCGCAGTTGGCAATCAGGATCAGACCATCAAAGGGATAGGCCATGGCCATGACCTCCACGGAATCGGCGATCAGCTCCCGCGAGCCGAGGGAGTACTTCATCCCCTCATGCCCCATGGCGATGCCGTCGCAGATCCCGATGGTGGAGAACTCCAGGGGGGTTGCCCCGGCCATCCTGATCCCTTCTTTGGCAGCCTGGGCAATGCGATGCAGGTGGATATGACCGGGGATGACCTCGTTGGCAGAGTTGGCTATGCCGATAAAAGGCCTGGAGAGCTCCTCATCGGTGTACCCCATGGCCTTGAACAGGGAGCGGTGCGGGGCCCGTTCAAGACCTTTTTTCATGGCATCTGAACGCATGGCTGCCTCCTCATCGGATCCCTTCCTCTTCTTCCTTGAGCAGTTTGTAGTCGATGCTGTCCACTAATGCCTGCCAGCTGGCCTGGATGATATTCTCCGATACCCCTACTGTTCCCCACCTGGTCTTGCCGTCCCAGGACTCGATCAGCACGCGGGTGCTTGCCCCAGTTCCCTCCCGGGCAGAAAGGACCCTGACCTTATAGTCGAGGAGGCGAACATCCATGAGCTCAGGATAGAACTTTTCCAGGGCCTTTCTCAGGGCATTGTCCAGGGCATTTACCGGACCGTTGCCTTCGGCTGCCGTATGTTCGACCTCATCGCCCACCTTAACCATAATAGTGGCCTCAGAAAAGGGGACTGATTCTTCACCTCTTTTCTCAACTATCACTCGGAACCCCATTAAGTCAAAGAACTTTTTATGTCTACCAACTGCTTTCTTGATCAGGAGCTCAAAGGAGCCCTCAGCGCCCTCGAATTGAAAACCTTGGTTCTCCAGCTCCTTCAAGGCAACTACGATCCTCTTGGTTGCAGGATCGCCTTTGTGCAGCTTGATGTTGAACTCCTCAGCCTTTGCAAGGACATTGGCCTCACCGGAAAGATCAGAGATGAGGATCCGCTGGGTGTTACCCACCAGCTCCGGCTTGATATGTTCATAGGTAAGGGGGCTTTTGCGGATGGCGCTCACGTGCACCCCTGCCTTGTGGGCAAAGGCGCTGTCCCCTACATAGGGTTGATGCTTGTTGTGGGGCAGGTTGGCCAGCTCGCCCACGAATCGGGAGGCATCTTTGAGCTTCCGCAGTCGATCATCGGTGAGGCACTGGATACCCATCTTCAGCTGGAGCGAGGGGATGATGGAGCAGAGGTTGGCATTGCCGCTGCGCTCCCCCAGGCCGTTGATGGTCCCCTGGACCTGCGTGACCCCCTCTTTGACAGCCATGATCGTATTGGCCACTGCCAGATCGGCGTCATTGTGGCAGTGAATGCCGAGGGGGGTCTTGACGAGACCCTTCACCTCCCTGACGATCTCAGCGAGCTCGTAGGTCAAGGTGCCGCCATTGGTGTCACAGAGTACGATGCAGTCCGCTCCCGCCTCTTCCGCGGCCCTGATCGTCGCCAAAGCGTACTTCTTGTTTCCTTTGTAACCATCGAAGAAGTGCTCGGCGTCATAGATGACCTCAGGCACCTGCCGCTTGAGAAAGACGATGGATTCGACTATAAGCTCCAAATTTTCCTCTAAAGAAATATCCATGGCAGTCAAAGGGTGCATGTCCCACGACTTGCCGAAGATGGTTATCACCTCGGCCTTGGTCTCCAGCAGGGCGCGGATATTGGCGTCCTTTTCAGGGGTTGTGTCTTTGCGGCACGTGCTCCCAAAGGCCACCACCTTGGCAGTGCTCAAGGGGATGGCAGCAACCTCTTGAAAGTACTGGATATCCCTGGGATTTGACCCGGGCCATCCCCCTTCAATATAGTGGACCCCGAGATCGTCAAGCCGTTGGGTGATTCTGAGCTTGTCTTCCACCGAGAAGGCAACATCCTCCCCCTGGGTTCCATCCCGCAAGGTGGTATCGTAGACCTTTACCTCTGGCCAAAGGGTCACCTCCGGCATGTTATTCCTTCCCTTTGCCCAAGGCAAAGGCGTCGTGGAGCGAGCGAACAGCCAGCTCCGTATATTTGGTATCGATGATACAGGAGATCTTGATCTCCGAGGTGCTGATCATCTTGATATTGATTCCCTCTTTTGCCAGGGCGCCGAACATCTTGGAGGCAACCCCGGAATGGCTCCGCATCCCCACCCCTACCATGGAGACCTTGGCCACCTGGTCTTCCGCAATGACCTCCTTGGCCCCCAGCTCTTTTGCGAGAGATCGGGCTATCTTGAGGGCCTTGGGGAAATCACCCTTGGATATGGTAAAGGCCATATTGGCATGACCCTCCTCCAGGCTGGTGGTCTGGATGATCATGTCTACCAAGATATTTGCCTCGTTGATGGCGGCGAATAATTGGGAAGCGATCCCCGGTCGATCCGGCACCCGGGCAATCTCGATTCTCGCCTGATCCACGTCATAGGTTACCCCTGAAACCAGTGCCCTTTCCATATCGCTATCCTCCTCGCAAACGATGGTCCCTTCACCTTCATGAAACGATGACCGGACGTGAACGGTTACACCATATTTCTTGGCGAATTCGATTGACCTGGTCTGTAGCACTTTGGCCCCCAGGCTGGCCATCTCCAGCATCTCGTCGTAACTGATCCGGTCGATCTTGCGCGCACGATCGCAGATGTTCGGATTGGTGGTAAAGACGCCGTCCACATCGGTATATATCTCGCAAATGTCCGCCTTGAGGGCAGCGGCAACGGCCACCGCCGTGGTATCTGATCCCCCTCTGCCCAGGGTGGTGATATTCCCGTGCTCATCCTCCCCTTGAAATCCCGCAACCACGACGATCCGTCCCTCACGCAGCTCCGTGAAGATCTTGTCGGCATCGACACTGGTGATCCTCGCCTTGCCATAGGCGCTGTCCGTACCGATCTTTATTTGGTGACCGAGAAAGGACTTGACAGGACTGCTCATAGATTTTAAGCAGATAGCGAGCAGCGCCGAGGAGGCCTGCTCTCCCGTGGCGAGGAGCACATCCAGCTCCCTCTCATCAGGCTCCGGGGTTGCGCATTTGGCCAGCGAAAGAAGCCTATCGGTTTCTCCAGCCATGGCCGAAACGACGACAACCACGTCATTTCCCTGACCTTTGGTCTTGATCACCCGCTGGGCAACACTTCGAAACCGGTCAAGATTGGCAACTGATGTGCCGCCATATTTTTGTACGATCAAGGCCATCCCCGATCCAACCTCCTCCTTATCCACCTGTGCTACAAAGAAAGCTCAGTATATACCTTCCTCTGCAACTCTTCAATCATCATCTTGTAGCGATCACCCTCTGCTCGCAACACAATCTCTCGGCTTTCACTCGTCAGATACCGTAACATTATCCAGAGTGCCTCAGCAGGGATTGCCTGGGGAATCCTGTCTGCCCATTCTATGACAACCGCGCCATCCGCCGTAAGGTATTCTTCATAGTCTATGGCGATGAGCTCTCTTGCATCTGCTAGGCGGTAGAGATCTATATGGAAGAGGCGCAGGGGACCTTTGGCCAAAGGGCCACCTCCGGCATATTCATTGACGAGCGTAAAGGAAGGGCTGGCTACCTCTCCCTCTTCGAGCCCTATGCCACGGGCCATACCCCTAACGAGGGTAGTCTTACCCGTACCCAGCTCACCGCAGAGGGCGATGATATCCCCCGTGGCGAGCATGCTCCCCAATAATGATCCTATCTCTTCAGTCTGCCGAGGGGTGTGAGAGGTAATTGTTACTGTCGTGTCGGTTGGCACGGGCCTTCACCTCTGCCAAGGCATCGGGTAGGTAGTCGATGATGTCGCTGGCGATGAGGGGAATTTCTCCTATCTCTTGTGCGACCAAATCGCCGGCAAGTCCATGAAGGAATACTCCCCACTTCGCTGCCTCCAGCGGAGAGAGGCCTTGGGCTAGAAGACCGCCGATCATACCGGTAAGGACATCGCCGGTGCCTCCCGAGGCCATACCGGGGTTACCGGTCGGGTTTATGTAAATTTCCTGATCAGGGGTGGCAATGACGGTCCTGTTGCCCTTGAGCACAACGATAGAGTTGTATGACGCCGCGCAAGACTTGGCCACTCCGATCCGATCGGCCTGTACCTCTTGCGTCGTGATACCTGCCAAGCTGGCCATCTCCCCGGGATGAGGGGTGAGAATCACGGAACCTTTGTATTGTTTCAGGATCTCCAATCGTGACAACAGGGCTGTGATGCCATCGGCGTCTATGACCAGGGGTAGGGTGGTCTTAGGGATGAGCTTCGCGATCACCTCTTGAACCGGCGACTCGGTGGAGATGCCCGGTCCCAACGCGAGAGCTGTCTTTCCCTCCAGGAGCTGATGAATCCTTTCCACGGCGTCAGCAGTAAGGTATCCGCTCCCTGCATCAGGCAGGGGCGCGGTCATGGCCTCAGTGAGCTTGGCCTCGAGGATGGGGTTGAGGCTGGCAGGTATCCCGAGGGTGACGAGACCTGCCCCTATGCGCATGGCCCCGGAGCAGACCATGGCTGCTGCACCGGTCTTGCCTGGCGAGCCGGCCAAGACAAAGAGGTGGCCGTAGTCCCCCTTATGTGACTGGGCAGGTCGGGGATCGAGGAGGCTCATATCGAGCTCGTCTGGATCAATGAGAGAGGTCTTGATTGCGGCCTCCCGTATGAGGTGGCGGGGTATGCCGATGTCGATAACCTCCAACTGACCCACATGACTGACGCCGGGTTCGATTACCTGCCCGATCTTGGCTAAGCAGAAGGTGACGGTCAGATCGGCGCGGATGGCCTCACCCAAGACCTGGCCGGTAGTCGCATCCAGGCCAGAAGGGATATCCACGGCCATCACCGGTTGAGGGAGGGCGTTAATAAAGGAGATAGTATCCTTGAGAAAACCCTTGACCTCTGCATGCAGGCCCGTACCAAAGATGGCATCCACCATGAGGCTCGCCTTGGAAAATTCTTTTTTTACGCCGGCAAAATCTCCTTTGAAAACAACCTCAACCAACTCTCCGCCCATAGCGAGCCAGCTCCGGAGGTTTGTGCCGGCGTCGCCTTTTACCTCATCTATGGACGAAAAGAGATATACTTTTACCTGAATCCCCCAATTCTTGAGGTGCCTGGCGATGACAAAACCATCTCCGCCATTGTTCCCTCTCCCTGCCAGGATAGCGATTGACCCTGTGCGCGCCTCGGGAAAAGAGCGCACGAGGAGTTCGGCAGCACCTCTGCCGGCATTTTCCATCAGGACGATTCCCGGGATGCCGCCCTCCTCGATGGTTCTACGATCCAGTTCTTGCATTTGGCTGGCGGTTACGAGCTTCACGTCACACCTCCAAGAGCACTTGGGCGACCCCGTATTCAGTTTCATGGGAGATGCTCACAAATATCTCCTTAATCCCTTTTTCCCGGCAGAGCCGCTCGGCCTCGCCCCGTACCTTCAAGTGGGGTCGGCCTGAGGGATCATTGGTGATTTCTATTTCCTTCCAGGCCACCCCTTGGAACATCCCCCTGCCCAGGGCCTTTAAAAAGGCCTCCTTGGCGGCAAAACGAAGGGCCAGATGCCTCCCCGGCTGCGCCTTGTTTTGGCAGATCGATAACTCCTGCGGGGTAAACACCCTCTTGCAGAGGTGATCTCCCCACCGGTCCAGGGCCCTCTTGAACCTTTCTATCTTTACAATATCGACGCCGATACCGTAGATCATGTCACTAAAAGGCGCAAAGTATGAGGTTTCCGATTCTCTATTTTAGACTACCATTGCTTCCGATTATGCTTTTTAATGCTGTCTAAATAATATGCGGGAGAAAAATCATCGGTCAACACCGAAGCATTTTCATAATTTTCATTGTATTTAAGCCGATATATTTCTTCTAAATCATAATTCAGATGATATTTATTTTGCATATATACTGCCTTCTTCTGCAAAGTTTTATCATCCTTTTTCTCTCCCTGATAGGCAACGGCTATGACATTCCCTTGCGCTTGGAAAGTTTCAACGTTTTGAAAAACTTGTTTCGCCGTTGCCAGGGAGCTTGGGAATAATTCTGTAGTAGCATGAAGATTTAACACCAGACACCCTCCCGGACTAAGTCTGCTATTGGCAAGGGCATAAAACTCTTTCGTTAAAAGATGGAAGGGGACATAGCCGCCTCTAAAAGCGTCTAACATAATAATATCATGTGTTTGTTTTGAATCGTACAAATAAAGCCGCCCGTCATTTTCGATTATCTTATAATTGCTAAATTCTCTGGTATGGAAATATTTCTTTGCGGCAGCGATGACTCCACGGTCGAGCTCAACTACTCGTACATATACATCATTCTTCAGAAATTTATGCAGATAATTTGTTACTGTTCCGCCTCCTAAGCCTATCATCAAAATATTCCTTGGGCTATCAGCATATAAAAGGCCAACAAGCATGACACGAGTATAAAAGACCGGAAGTTCGGAGCCGTCCTTTGTGTTTGCGGTTGATTCCGTATAATCCGTACCGAGTCTCACGAATTTCATAGTAACATATTCCCGATTTTTATAGATATAAATATTGTTATATTCTGTTTCTATTGATGCGAGCAGACCTGACTGTCTATCTCCTAAGGGATATTCCTTGGTATACGCCACTATATTCTTATTTGAGCGAGAAGATGCCGGATATGTCTCGTTAGCCGAAGGTGGCCCTTTGGCCACAGGTTTCGATTCCATGGCCAAAGGGCCACTGACCAAAGGGTCACCTCCGGCTTCGGCTTTTTTTTCAACGGCACTTGTGTGAAGTAACACAGTATCTTTATATGAATCGGGAGATGGCAATTCGAGAGAAATATTTTGTGAATTTTCTGCCGCGTCGGATATATAAACTGATCCTATGAGCAAGGCACAATAGAGAAAAAAAACCGCAAAGGTAGTTATTTTTTTCCTGTTTATAAGAGATTTTAATAGAGTATTCATTTTCTGACTTTTTATATCGGTATAAAAAAAATAAAGCGCAAAAAAAGAAAAAGCACAGAGAAAATTTACCAATGACAAGATATAGGTAATGAGCCTCGTTCCTATGAGGGGGATAAGAAAAAAAGTTGTAAACAATGTTCCAAATATGTTGCCCATTGTCGATATGCCATAAATTCTTCCCGAGACTCTGCCGGCACTTGAATTATAAGCTAGCACCAATTTGATAGCAAAAGGAGAAAAGATGCCCAAAAGCAACAACGGGACGAAAAGCAAACATACGGAGGCAATGAGACTATTGGCATGATTTTCCGGTAATATGGTATATATATAAACACAGAGCTGGTTATAGAACAGAGGAATCAGCGCTATATAGTAAGCGGCACATAAAATCAATATACCTAAAAGAAGGGGGGAAGGAGCTTTATCGGCAAGGGCACCCCCTAAAAAATAACCTATTGCCAATGCCAATAAAACGGTGGAAATCAACGCGGCCCATATATATATTGAACTTCCAAAATAGGGATTCAAATATCTACTCCCCAGCATCTCTAATGACATCAAAACAATGCCCAAAAAAAATGCATTGACATAGATAAAAAGATTAAACCTTTTTTTCGCTGCATTCCTTGATGAAATCATGAGTCTTTATTAAAATGCAGAGCACATGAGAATCGTGACAGAAGCTGTAGCAACAGCTCGTAGACAATAAGGGCGCTTGGAGCCATTAAATGCCCTTGGGATCCGCCTCGGGTGGGTTGCAACACTAATGACTTTCCCAAAATCTTCTAGTTTACTTTCTTGAGATAAACTTTCTTCCCTGCGACACCTTTCGCGTCCTTGGAATTACCGAACATGATATTTTCCTTTAAGGTTAAATAAAAATTGTCAGGGTTCCAGCCTTGCTGGCTTGGATTCATGCAATTGACTATAACAGTATCAGGGGTTTTTAGTGTTATCACTGCATCTTGCTTTATGTTCTTTCCCTCTCCATAGGTGAGATCCAAGGTACCTGAGTACGCGTTCTTGCTAATTTTTTTGTTAATGTATAAGAAACCCTTGTAACTGGCCATGCCTCCTTCCCATTCGACATACCATTTGCCAACAAGATTGCCTCCTTTATCAGCACAAGAGAGCCCAAAAAAGACGATCATCATAACGGCAATAGAAATAAGATATTTTTTCATCATCTTTCCTCCCTATAAAGTTATCTTTCCCGCTTTGACCTCATATTTTTAAGTTATAAGATTCGCTATGACCCATGACTTATCTAATCGGCCTAGATAATTTTGTAACAAATTGTAGCAGATTTTTCAGCCTTAGTCCAGTTGTTATGTTGTATGATAAAAATGTCGATCAAATAAAAAATATCCGGAGGTGGCCCTTTGGCCAGAGGTCTTCGCGAGCAAAAAGAAGACCTCTATCTTCGGCAGGCTTATTGATTAGGTTACAAGTAGCTGTGAAGACCGGAGAGGAGAAAGTTCACCCCAAAATAGGTAAAGATCACCGCACCAAATCCCACAATGGAGAGCAGGGCGGTTTTGCGTCCTCGCCATTCGCGGGTAAATCGCGCATGCAAGAAGGCAGCATAGATAAACCACGTAATCAAAGACCAGGTTTCCTTCGGATCCCAGCTCCAATAGCTTCCCCAGGCATAGCTGGCCCATGCCGCACCGGTGATGATACCGAGGGTCAGCAGGGGGAATCCAATAGCAATCGCCTTGTAATTGATCTCATCCAATGTCTGAGAAGAGGGCAACCAGCCGATGGTGCCGCGTTGAGATGAACCCCTTTTCGACTGGATCATGTAGGCGATGCTTACCCCACAAGCGATGGCAAAGGCTGCATAACCGAGGAAGCAGGTGATCACATGGACGGCCAGCCAGTTACTTTGCAGGGCCGGGATGAGAGGGCGGATCTCGCTTTTTGCACCAGGAAGCAAGGAGGTCAAAGCAAGGGCGATGGCTGCCAGGGGAGCGGCGATAACGCCGAGGGTCCTCTGGTGATATCGGATATCCACAACGAGATAGACCAAGACAATGGCCCAGGCGAAGAATACAAGGGATTCATAGATATTGGAAAGGGGGATATATCCGTAACCGGTGGCGTAACTTTCACGCCAGCGAATCAAGAGCCCCATCAGGTGGATGAAAAAACCAGCAATGATAACGCCGAAGGCAATTGTGCCCATCTGCTGCTTTTTTGTCGCTATAAAAAGCAGATAGCCCAAAAAGGCGATGATATAGATAAGCATGGCGGCGTTAAAAAAGTAAGGATTATACACTGCTAGTTCTCCGTCCTATAGCGAGTTATTGAACCAGATATTGAAAATAGTGTCAATGGTTATTATATTAAGCCTCAAATCGGACCTTTGTTATTGAGAGATATGGCTAAGCGAGATTATTATGAACTTTTGGGGGTACCCCGTAACGCCTCCGAGGATGAAATAAAAAAGGCGTATCGACGAATGGCCCTGAACCATCATCCCGATCGCAACCCCGGCGATAAAGGGGCAGAAGAAAAATTTAAAGAGGCAGCTGAGGCCTATGACGTCCTCAGGGATCCGCGGAAGAGGGAGATATACGACTTTTACGGCCATGACGGCCTCAAGAGCAACGGGTTCACCGGGTTTAGAGGCTTCGATGATATATTTTCGTCATTCAGCGACATCTTCGAGGATTTCTTCGGCTTTTCCCCCCGATCCTCCCGCAGGGGTGCAAGCGCTGGCGCCGATCTCAGGTACGATCTCAAGCTATCCCTGTCCGATGCCGCTTTCGGCAAGGAGATGGAGATCGATATCTTCAAGAGGGGGCGATGTGAGACATGCCATGGCACCGGAGCACAACCTGGCTCCGAACCTCAGGTATGCCCCCACTGTTACGGACGAGGCCAAGTAGGCAGATCCCACGGCTTTTTTACCATCAGCACCGCGTGTTCGTATTGCCGTGGAGAGGGGAGGGTTATTGCCAATCCGTGCAAGGCGTGCGGGGGGACAGGATTGGTTAAAAAACGCCACAAGGTCACCCTCAAAATCCCTCCCGGGGTGGATACCGGTTCTCGCCTCAGGCTGAGGGGGGAAGGAGAAGAAGGGGAAAAGGGCGGTCCTCCCGGCGATCTCTACGTCATCATCTACGGTGAACCCCACGAATTTTTTGAGCGCCACGAAGACGATATCATCTTCCGCGCGCCCATACCTTTTACCATGGCTGCCCTCGGAGGTGAGACAGAGGTCCCAACCCTGGATGGTACCAAGCGGATCCAGATACCCAAGGGTACCCAGCCAGGGGAGATATTCACGTTGAAGGGCAAGGGGATACCCCACCTCCACGGACATGGCAAAGGGGATCAGATCATCGAGGCGGTTGTCCAGATACCCCAAAAGCTCACCAAGGAACAGGAAGCGCTTCTCAAGGATTTTGCTGCATTGCAAGAAAAGAAGAAGGATACGTCAGCCGCCGGAGGTGGCCCTTTGCCCAGAGGCAAATGGCGGAAGAAACGGTGACCGCCGGAGGTGACCCTTTGGTCAGAGGTAGCCCTTTGGTCAGAGAAGGCCCTTTGGTCAGAGGTAGCCCTTTGGCCAGAGGTGGCCCTTTGGCCAGAGGTGAAAAGTAGTCTACTTTTCTATCCCCGTTCTGGATTCAACGCCTTTGCGATAATAATGTTTTATCTCCTTCATCTCGGTGACCAGATCAGCCCGCTCTATGATTTCTTGGGCGGCATGACGCCCGGTGAGGATCAATTCCACGTCTGACGGGCGCTCATCCAGCAATCTCAAGACCTCTTCCTTTTTTAGAAGCTCGAGGTCCACGGCAACGTTGATCTCATCTAAGACCACGATATCGAATTCCCTGCTGACAATTGCCCTCCGTGCGTAGAGCATGGCCTCGTGGCAAAGTTTGACGTCCTCAGGATCAGGGCTCTCGCGGCTTATACGACAGCCGCGCCCCATCGGTCTGATGGTCAGATGGGGTGCCAACCTCCTCGCCGTCTCCAATTCGCCATAATCGATGTTGCCCTTGATAAATTGTATGATGAGGACCTTATAACCATGGCCCACAGCGCGGCACGCCAGGCCCACGGCAGCAGTAGTCTTCCCCTTGCCGTCGCCGGTATAGACCTGAATCATCCCCTGGGACAATCTCTTTTCTCCCATGGAGCCTTTCCTGTGACCAAAGGGTCACCTCCGGCTATTTCAGTTTTCCCAAAATGAGAAAGCCGGTTCAGTTGGGATCGTCACGCCGGCTTTCTGCCGAATATAGAGCGCGCGATGACGTGGCGTTGAATCTCAGAGGTACCCTCGTAGAGGGTGGTGACGATGACATCCCGGTGATAACGCTCCACCGGGTATTCCTTGATATATCCATAGCCGCCCAAGATCTGGATGGCCTTGATGGTCACCCTCCTGGCCGTCTCCGTGGCGAAGAGCTTGGCCATGGATGCCTCCCTGCTAAAGGGTATTTTTTCCCCTTTGAGAAATGCCGCTCGCAGGACGAGGAGTTGGGCTGCGTCCAGCTCAGTGTAGCTGTCGGCAACCATCCACTGGATGGCCTGGAAATTGGCTATGGGCTGCCCAAACTGTTCCCTGCCCTTGGCATATTCAGTTGCATAATCAATAGCGGCATAGCCGAGACCCAGGGCCAGAGAGGCGATGCCGATCCGTCCGCCGTCCAACTCCATCATCGATATCTTAAACCCATCCCCCTCGTTCCCTAACAAGTTTTCCTTGGGGATGCGACACTCCTCGAAGAAGAGCTCGTTCGTGGTAGAGGCCCGCTGTCCCATCTTCTCCTCATTCTTGCCGATGATGAACCCCGGCGTCCCCTTTTCCACTACAAAGGCGCTGATCCCCTTTCCCCGTTTGGCCTCCTTATCCGTCACCGCCCAGACCACGGTGATGCCCGAATGCGCTCCGCTCGTGATAAAGCTCTTCTGACCGTTGAGGATGTATGAATTGCCGTCCTTGGTCGCTGAGGTCCTGATATTGGCGGCATCGGAGCCTGCCTGGGGCTCGGTAAGGGCAAAGGAGCCTGCCGGATATTCACCGCTGCAGATCCGCGGGAGGTGCTTATTCTTTACCTCGTCGGTCCCGAACTCATGAACCACCTCAGCCACCATGTTGGTAACCGAGGTAGTAACCGCTGTGGCGGCACAACCCTTGGCGATCTCCGTGATGGCCAGGCTATAGGCGGTGGTGCCCACGTTGGCCCCACCATACTCCTGCGGTATGGTCATCCCCATCAGCCCCAAGTCGGCTAATGCCTTTAAGGTCTCGAACGGGAATTCCTTGCTCTCATCGTAGTAGGCGGCCTTGGGTTTGAGCTCCTTTTCGACAAACCCTCTCACCATGTCGCGGATCATCGCTTGTTCTTCTGTCAAGCTAAAGTCCATCATTTCTCCTATTGTTTCTCGCCGGAGGTGGCCCTTTGGCCATAGGAGTAAAAACCCCGCCCTGACTTCTTCCCAAGATAACCGGCTTCCACATATTTTTTGAGCAGGGGGCACGGGAAATACTTCGGGTCCCCGAAACCTTCATAGAGGGTCTTCATAATGGCCAGGCAGGTGTCAAGGCCGATCAGATCGGCCAGTTCCAGAGGGCCCATGGGGTGGTTCAAGCCCAGCTTAATCACCTGATCAATAGCCTCCGCCGTACCCACGCCCTCGAGCAAGGCGAAGATGGCCTCGTTGATCAACGGCATCAGGATCCTGTTGGAGATAAAGCCGGGGAAGTCGTTGGCCTCCACCGGGGTCTTCCCCATCCGGGTGGCCAGATCCTTGGTAACTTGGAAGGTCCCCTCAGAGGTAGCCAGCCCCTTGATGATCTCCACCAAGCGCATCACCGGCACCGGATTCATGAAGTGCATGCCGATGACCAGCTCCGGCCTCTTGGTGGCAGAGGCGATGCGGGTAATGGGGATGGATGACGTATTACTGGCGAGGATCACGCCAGGACGGCAGATCTTGTCCAGCTCTTTGAAGATCGAGAGCTTGAGCTGCTCATCCTCGGTGGCTGCCTCGACTGCAAAATCGGCTGCAGCCATCTCCTTGAGCAGGAGGGTAGCCTTGATCCTTGACAACACCTCCTTCTTTTGAGTCTCGGTCATTCGCTCCTTTTGCACCTGGCGATCAAGGTTTTTCCCGATGGTGGCCACACCCTTGTCGAGCAAGCCCTGGGCTATATCGCTCATGATGACCTGAAAGCCACTGGTGGCAGCCACCTGCGCAATGCCGCCCCCCATCTGTCCTGCACCGATGACCCCGATGGTCTTAATCTCCATATCACTGCCCCCTTTGGCGTAAAGACTATTGTTCAACAATCAGAGCGACGGCCTCGCCCCCACCCAGGCAGAGTGTGGCAAGTCCTCTTTTTACCCCGCGCTTCTTCATGGCATACAAGAGGGTAGTGAGGACCCGGGCGCCGCTGCACCCGATAGGGTGCCCGAGGGCCACTGCTCCTCCATGGACATTGACCCGGGCTTCATCAAGGCCCAATTCCCTGATGACCGCCACGGTGGCTGCCGCAAAGGCCTCATTGATCTCGAAGAGGTCTATTGCGTTTATCTTCAGACCCGCCTTGGCCACTACCTTGGGTATGGCCTTGATAGGGGTAACCAAGACATCCTCCAAAGGCAAACCGGCAGAGGCCTGGGCCACGACCCGGGCCATGGGAGTGATCCCTAACTGCCCTGCCTTGCTCCTGGACATCAGCACCAGGGCACTGGCCCCATCGCTGATCTTGGAGGAGTTGCCAGCGGTTACCTTTCCGTCTTTCTTAAAGACTGGCTGCAATCTCCGTATGGCGTCGAGATCAGGCTCTCTTACCCCTTCGTCAGTCGCGAAGATCACGGCTCCTCCCTTCTTTTGGGGTATCTCCAACGGCAGGATCTCCTCCTTAAAGGTTCCCTGTTTTGTCGCCTGCATCGCCCTTGTATTGGAGTTGAAGGCAAAGAGATCCATATCCTCCCGGGAGATCTTAAATTTGTCCGCCACCAAGTCAGCTGTATAACCCATATGGAAGTCATTGACGATATCCCACAGTCCATCGTGGACCATACCGTCTACCACCTTTCCATCCCACAACCGATATCCCTCTCGTGCATGCTCCAGGTAGTAAGGGGTCCTGGTCATGCTCTCCATCCCCCCGGCTACAATGATCTCTGCATCCTGCACCATGATGGCCTGCGCTGCCAGCATGGCTGCCTTAAGACCTGAGCCGCATACCTTATTCACGGTGATACACCCCACATCCCAGGGAAGCCCGGCCTTGATCATGGACTGTCTGGCGGGATTTTGTCCCAGTCCGCAGGGGAGGACATTACCCATGATCACCTCATCCACATCTTCTTTCTTAATCCCCGCCCTCTTGATCGCTTCGCTGATGACGAGCGCCCCTAGTTCTGTGGCAGAGAGATCCTTGAGGGCCCCTTGAAAGTTTCCCAGGGCCGTCCTCACGGCACTGACGATTACTACCTCTTCCATGAATTCATCCCCTTCCTCTATTCCTGCAGATCCGTTAGTTTTTTCTTGATCCTTTTCCTATATTCCCTAATTTCACCCTTTAATTTTGTCAAGCTCTCGATGCGGTTTTCCGTCTCCGCACAGTGGTGGTCGAGGAGTTCCATGAGCTTGGGCAGCACCTTTTTGTTGGTCCGGTCTATCCAGTAGATCTCTGCCAGTTCCTCCATCTCCGCCAGGGTGAGGCCGAGGAGCTTCAGACGCTTGATGAACTTGAGGCGGCGCAGGTCCTCGTCGGTATATATCCGCCTGCCCCCACCGATCCTCTTGATGGAGTCGAGGAGCCCTCGCTCTTCATAATAGCGGATGGTCCTCGTCGTAAGGCCTGCTGATTTGGCGAGATACCCTATGGGGTAGTTGTTGCCTTTCTTATCCTCCGACACCTTCGGATTGCCTCTTTCCCGTTTGCTACGGTGACATAGTATCACAAAATTGAAAAAAGTGTTTGAGGAAGGGCTATATTCTTAGTACAAGCAGAGGGTTATGTCAAGGCCGGAGGTGGCCCTTTGGCCAGTGGAAAGAAGGCCAGGGTCTCGGTCTCCTTATTGATATGCAGATCGGTTTATCGCCTAGGGTAGGGTACAGTACATCACCGAGGCCCCATTGCTTCTGCAGCACAGTAGAAAGGTTTTTTAATAAGGTTATTAGCCGGAGGTGGCCCTTTGGCCAGCCGTTGAAGACTTTTTTTGTTTTCCCCTCTCCACGATATCGGCTATGGTCTTCCCCATTTCAGCAGGGTTGGTGGCCATGACCATACCAGCCTCTTCCAGGGCCTTGATCTTCTCGCGGGCGCTTCCTGAGCCCCCTGAGATGATGGCGCCGGCATGGCCCATACGCCTTCCCGGGGGCGCCGTCAACCCGGCGATGAAGGCGACCACTGGCTTGGTCATGCACTGGCGGTAGTACGCGGCTGCGTCCTCCTCAGCCCTGCCGCCGATCTCACCGATCATGATGACGGCATCGGTGTCTGGGTCAGCCTCAAAGCGCTGTAGGAGATCTCGAAACCTCAAGCCGATGATGGGGTCTCCGCCGATGCCCACGCAGGTCGATTGACCGATCCCCAACTTGGTAAGTTGATCAACCACCTCATAGGTGAGGGTACCGCTTCTGGAGATAACCCCGATCCTTCCCTGTTTGTGGATGTAGCCAGGCATCAAGCCGATCTTGCACGTACCCGGTGAGATAATACCCGGGGTGTTAGGACCGATCAACAGGGTCTTTTTCGCCTTCATATACTCTTTAACCGCGATCATGTCCAGGGTGGGGATCCCGTCAGTCAGGCAGACGACAAGATCCACCCCTGCGTCGATCGCCTCCATGATGGCATCAGCGGCAAAGGGAGGAGGGACGAATATGGCCGAGGCATCGGCACGTGTCCGCTCCACTGCCTCCTTAACGGTATTAAAGACGGGGATGCCGTCAAACCGTTGCCCTCCCTTGCCCGGCGTGACCCCTGCCACCACCTTTGTCCCGTACTCGACCATCTGTTTGGCGTGAAAGGCTCCCTCATTGCCGGTGATCCCCTGGACTACTACCTTGGTATTATCGCCTACGATGATGCTCATCTTCCTGCCTCCACGGATTTGAACTCCTGCGCAGCTTTATAGATTTATCACTTTACGTAAACTGTAAAAATTTGTCAAAAAAATAAGAGAACTCCATAAAACGATACTCCCTGGGATATTACAGTACAGCAGGCCGCTAGGCGTGTTTAACAATCTCCGCCACCTTCTTGGCGGCATCACTCATGCCCTCAGCCACAATAAAACTCAGACCGGAATCAGCCAGGATCTTGCGCCCTTGCTCGACGTTTGTCCCTTCCAGTCTAATCAGCACGGGGAGTTTGATCTCCCACTCCTTGGCTGCTTCAATCACCCCCCTGGCTACGGTGTCGCACCGCAGGATACCGCCGAAGATATAGACGAAGATCAGCTTGACGTCGGGGTCGGAGAGGAGTATGCGCACCCCCTGCTTGACCATATCGGATGTCGCCGCCCCCCCCACGTCGAGGAAATTGGCTGGTTCCGCGCCGACACTTTTGATGAGGTCCATGGTCGCCATGGCCAAACCCGCCCCGTTAACCATACAGCCTACATTCCCCTGCAATTTGATGTAGTTCAAACGGTGACGGGATGCCTCTACCTCCAAGGGGGCCTCCTGAGAGGTGTCGCGCAAAGACGCAATATCCGCCTGCCGATAGAGGGCGTTGTCGTCGACGTTTAATTTGGCGTCCAAGGCCACTAACCCGTTCTCAATCACCACGAGGGGGTTTATCTCTGCCAAGGAGCAGTCCTTGTCAATGAAGAGTCGGTATAATTTCAGGATGATGCCGCTGGCCTTCCTCGCCAAGGTGGGATCGAGCCCCAGAAAATAGGCGATGCGGTTGGCCTGAAAGGGACGGAGTCCCACCGCTGGATCTACCACCTCAGTGAGGACCTTTTCTGGTGTTTCCGCTGCTACCTGCTCTATATCCATGCCGCCCTCTGCACTGGCCAAGGCCACGAGGCCTTCACGGGACCGGTCGACCGCAATCCCCAGGTAGAGCTCTTTTTTGACATCCAATGCCTCTTCCACCAAGATGACGCTCACTGGTTTCCCCTCAGGACCGGTTTGCGGCGTAACCAACTGCCTTCCCAAGAGCTCGGATGCGGCAGTTTCCACCTCTGTGATCCGCTGAATTACCTTGATCCCGCCCCCCTTGCCGCGGCCACCGGCGTGGATTTGCGCCTTGAGCACCACCGGTAAGGTACCGATCTCTTGGGCCGCTTTAAGGGCCTCCTGTGAGGTCCTGGCCACCTTCCCGCGGGGAGTAGGGATACCGTATGCTGCAAACAATGCCTTTGCCTGATATTCATGTATCTTCATCTCGTTCTCCCTTGCTTTGTCCTGACTAACCTTGGCTTCTCCTAATTAATCCTTGGCACGCGGGGGTTCAGCTAATTCGATAAGGACCCCTCCTGAGGTCTTGGGGTGAATGAAGCCCACCTTCATTCCATGAGCCCCTTTTCTCGGGGTTTCGTCGATAAGGAGTGCCCCCTTCTCTTTATAGGCCATGAGCTCGGCCTCGATATCATCTACCTCAAGGCAAATATGATGGATACCAGGGCCCCGCGCAGCCAAAAACTTCGCCAAGCCTGTTTCTTCTTTGGTGGGCTGAACCAACTCGATCTTGGTCTCGCCAATGGCAAAAAACCCCACCTTGGTGTCCATCCCCTCTATCTCTTCTACATCAGCAAGGCTCAGGCCGAGAAACTGCTGGTAAAATTTGACTGCCTCCTCCAGATTATGAACCGCTATGGCAATATGATCGATCTTCTTAATCATGTTTCCCCCTTATTTTCTTACCGCGTCAATCATGCCTCTCCACCTGGGTTTTAATGAAGGCGATGATCTCCTGAGTGGTAGTGCCTGGCTGAAAAACCTCACGTATCCCCGCTTCTTTGAGAAGGGGGATATCATCGTAGGGGATGATCCCTCCGCAGACGATCAAGATATCATCTCCCCCTTTTTCGCGCAACAGCTTGACCACTTCGGGAAAGAGTTGGTTGTGGGCGCCGGAAAGGCAGCTGAGCCCCACGACGTCGACCCCTTCCTGAATGGCGGTGGCAGCGATCTGTTCCGGAGTTTGGCGGATGCCTGTATAGATAACCTCCATTCCCGCATCCCGCAGGGCACGGGCGATTACCTTTGCCCCGCGATCGTGCCCATCCAAGCCTGGTTTGGCGACCAAAACCCTGATCTTCCTCTCTCCCATGCTGCAACCTCCTCTAGGTGATGGTCGTACGCTCCTTATATTCACCGAATACCTCCCTCAAGCAATCAGCGATCTCACCCAGGGTGACATAGCTCTTAACCGCCTCGAGGATATAAGGCATAAGGTTCTCCGTGCCTTGAGCCGCTTTTCGCAACGCCTTGAGGGCATCCTGGACCTTGAGGGCATCCCTCTGACCTCGCACCTTACCCAACTTTTGCCTTTGATAGCGCTCTATATCAGGACTTATCTTGAGGATATTGGTAAAGGGTGCCTCTTCCGTTGCGAACTCATTGAGCCCCACGATTATCTTGTTTTTTTCTTCAATATCCCGTTGATATTGGTACGCGCTCGTGGCGATCTCCTTCTGCATAAAGCCCGCTTCAATCGCCTTGATGGCCCCCCCTCTCTCGTCTATCTTCTTGACGTATTCCGTGGCTCGTTCTTCGATCTCTTGGGTAAGGGCCTCGAGGGCATAGGAACCACCAAGGGGATCGATGATCTCAACTACGCCGCTCTCATGGGCAATGATTTGCTGGGTTCTGAGGGCGATGGCAACTGATTCCTCAGAGGGGAGGGCAAAGGCCTCATCCCGGGAGTTGGTGTGGAGGGATTGGGTCCCTCCGAGCACGGCGGCCAGGGCCTGAAAGGCCACCCGTACGACGTTGTTGTCGGGTTGTTGCGCCGTCAGGGTGCAGCCCGCTGTTTGGGTATGGAAGCGTAGCATCCAGGAGGAAGGTTTTTGAGCCCCAAAGCGCTCTCGCATGATCCGTGCCCACATCCGACGGGCCGCCCGAAACTTGGCGATCTCCTCTAGAAAGTTATTATGGGCCCCAAAAAAGAAAGATAACCTCCCGGCAAAAGAGTCCACATCCATGCCCGCCTCAATAGCTGCCTCCACATAGGCGATGCCGTTAGCCAGAGTGAAGGCCACCTCTTGGACTGCTGAGGAGCCCGCTTCACGGATGTGATACCCGCTGATGCTGATGGTGTTCCACTGCGGGAGGTGGTCCTTACAAAAGAAAAAAATGTCCGTAATGATCCTCATGGACTCCTGGGGAGGGTAGATATAGGTGCCCCTGGCTGCATACTCCTTGAGGATATCGTTCTGGATGGTTCCCCTCAGTTGATCCATGGCAACCCCTTGTTTTTCGGCCACGGCGATATACATGGCCAAGAGCATGGCAGCCGTGGCGTTGATGGTCATGGAGGTGCTCACCTTGTCGAGGGGGATGCCGTCAAAGAGTATTTCCATATCTGCGAGGGAATCGATGGCGACACCACACTTGCCAACCTCGCCGATACAGAGTGGGTGGTCGGAGTCGTAGCCGATCTGGGTAGGGAGGTCAAAGGCCACGCTTAACCCTGTTTGCCCGTGGTTTAAGAGATAGTGATATCTCTGATTGGTCTCCTCGGCTGTAGCAAAGCCAGCATACTGGCGCATGGTCCAGTGTTTTCCCCTGTACATGGTAGGCTGCACCCCCCTGGTGAAGGGGTATTCCCCGGGGAAACCCACTTCTTCGAGGTAGTCCGATCCCTCTACATCGAGAGGGGTGTATAGCCGTTTGAGGACGATATCCGAGGTTGTCTTAAAGGATTCCTTGCGCTCAGGGGATCGTTTCAAGGTCGATTTGAGGGTGGTCTCCTCCCAGCGGCCATATGCATCCTTTACGCGGATCTTGCCCTTCATGTGCCTCACTCCTTAATAAAATCTGCCACCTGATTAAACATCCAGGGTAGGGTAGGGGATGAAAACAGCCATACAACAGCGGCTAACCCTAGAGAGGGATGTTTCCGTGTTTTTTGGGTGGATTGCCGTCTACCTTGTTCTGCAGTATCTCTAACGCTTGTATCAGCTTTGGCCTGGTCTCTTCTGGCTCGATGATTTCATCTACGTATCCCAGCTCTGCCGCCCGGTAGGGGCTGGCGAACTTATCCAGATAGTCATCTACCAGTTTCTTTCTTGTTTTCTCCTGGTCTTGGGCCTCTTCTATCTCTTTGCGGAAGATGATGTTTACCGCCCCCTCAGGTCCCATGACGGCGATTTCGCCAAGGGGGTAGACAAAGTTTATGTCACCTCGGATGTGTTTGCTGGACATCACGTCATAGGCCCCGCCATAACCCTTGCGGGTGATTATTGTCACCTTAGGGACGGTGGCCTCGCAAAAGGCATAGAGGAGTTTAGCCCCGTGTTTTATGATGCCGCCGAATTCCTGAGCCGTGCCCGGAAGAAAGCCAGGCACGTCCACAAAGGTCACCAGAGGTATATTGAAGCAATCGCAGAACCGGACAAAGCGCGCTCCCTTCACCGAGGCGTTTATGTCCAGACAGCCTGCCAGGTAATTTGGCTGACTGGCTACGATACCAACGGATATACCGTTCAGACGGGCAAAGCCGACGATGATGTTCTTGGCAAAGTGTTCGTGGATCTCCAAGAATTGGCCATCGTCAACCACCATCCTAATGAGTCGGTGCATATCGTAGGGCTTTCTCGGGTCATCCGGAACGATGGTCTTCAGCCCCTCCTCCATTCTAAGGCGGTCGTCTTTGGGCTCAATCCGTGGGGGTTTCTCCCTGTTATTTTGCGGGCAATAGGAAAGGAGTTCGCGAATGAGACGTATCGCGTCGGCGTCGTCTTCAGGGGCAAAGTGGGCTACGCCGCTTACCGTATTGTGGGTCATGGCACCTCCCAAATCCTCTTTGGTGACGGCCTCGTGGGTTGTAGCCTTGATTACCTCAGGACCGGTGATAAACATGAAGCTGGTTTTTTTGGTCATGAGGATAAAGTCGGTGATTGCCGGAGAATAGACGGCGCCGCCGGCACACGGTCCGAGAATAGCAGATATCTGGGGTATAACACCCGAGGCCAGGGTGTTGCGCAAAAAGATATAGGCATAACCTGCCAGGCTTTCTACCCCCTCTTGAATACGCGCCCCTCCCGAGTCATTCAAGCCAATAAGAGGGGCTCCATTCTTCACGGCAAGGTCCATCACCTTGCAGATCTTTTTCGCAAAGGCCATACCCAGAGCCCCGCCAAAGACAGTGAAGTCCTGAGAGAAGACAAAGGTCAGCCTGCCATTGACCTTTCCATATCCAGTGACTACCCCGTCACCATAGATCTTCCTCTTCTCCATGC
>Ga0256868_10000132_pt1 | contig 43331 bp, 41 predicted proteins | sample RVTome_13_FD_187341 | JGI IMG/M metagenome (GOLD analysis project Ga0256868, IMG submission 187341) | Soil microbial communities from uranium-contaminated site in the Upper Colorado River Basin, Wyoming, United States - RVT92D227 HiSeq ...
CGGCGACGAAAAGCCGACCATCCAAGGGACCGGGACCGAGGATTATTTCCTCATGGCCTGGGGGCTGAATGAGACAAACTTTCCCTATTTCGGCTGCACGTATATGAGCACGGATTTCGAGGACCTAGGAACGGAATACTGCCTCTACCGCTGGCATATCGCCGACCCCGTGCGCTTCACAAAGTCGCTCCGTTTCGAGATCGAGCACAAAGGATGGATCAGCGACGACGAGACCGAAAGCGGCAAAGTCGAAGGCCACGTCGAGCGCGAAGACGATATCGCCACGGTCGCCTTCTGGTACCAGGTCGGACAGCCGAAACGTTTCACCACGCTCCCTCCGCTCGGCCGGCGGCTTTTTCCCAACCTGGATATCGTGACCGAAGGCAAAACGCTTCTCCCCACGGCCAAACATTCGCCGGGCCTGATCGAGCTCCAGAAAGGCTACGACTGGACGGGTGACGGCCAAGTCTTCTTCATGCCCGCGAGTGACAACCCTGTCCTCGAAGTCGATTTTCAGGTGGAGAGGGAGGAATATCGGGGGCTGATCCTGCGCTTCACGTACGCCGAGGACTATGGCATTTACCGGATCTTTCTCGATGGAAAGAACGTTCGCCAGCCGGCCGACTACTTGGCCGGACAGAAGATCGCGGACTATGATTGTTACTCGAAGGACCTTCAGGTCAAGGAAAATTATTTGGGAAGTTTCAAGCTTGCCCCGGGAAAGCACACGTTGCGGCTCGAATGCATCGGCAAGAATCCGCTGTCCAAGGGAAATTACGTTGGGCTCGACTCCATCCGCCTGCGCGAGCGGTGGATCAAGAAGCGGAAACTCCTCTCGTGAAATTTGGGGACATATACTGAATTTCTGAATGGCGTATTGTGTCCCAGAATTTTTCAGGGAGGATCGGCTCGCTGCCTACCTGTATTCGTTAATGATTTTCTGGATGAAGTCGTTGATCTTCCTCTGCAATTCCCCCAAGCGCTGCGGGGTCAATTTGTCCTGGAAGTCCTTATATTCCATGAACGTCACCCCGAATTTCTCATAGACGGCCTCGACTTCTTTTTCGGCCTGCGTCGAATCGTCCTTGTATTTGTCGCGGATGAGCACAGAGCGGGCCGTGATCTCGACATAGACATCCTCGTTCATTTTGGGCGGCGGGGGAGGTTTCTGCTCGGCCGCCTTAGCGGCCTCTTCCGCGGCTTGTTCCGCCTCCAGGCGGGATTGTTCGAGCTCGTCCAGTGTCGGCTTGTCTGAACTCGTCTTGCATCCAGGGGCGTTGAGAAGAATCAGGACGGCCCATGACACAAGGGCGATAACGAAGATTTTTTTCATGGCTATTTCCTTCTTCAATTCGATACTCCATTCAATAGCCGTCTTTAGCTTTTTTGTCAAGCCTCGATGAATGGAGTCCGCAGCCCCAATTCCAAGGAGGACACGAAGGGGTGTTTTTATGAATTCGGGATGTGTCCCTGAAAAAGGATTTACTTCTTTGTTCGGATTAAGTATAAGTTTAAATGAGAAATTCATCACCACGGGAGGGACAATGAGCGACGATCTCAAAAATCCAAGCCGAAGGGATTTTCTTAAGACCGGAGCCATTGCCGGGATCGGGACGGCCCTGGCCGGGCTCGACCTGGCTACGCCTGCTCGAGCCCAGGGCAAGGGCGAAGGCCGCAGCCAGTTCAAGGCCGCGCCTATCGACACCGTTCGCGTCGGGTTCGTCGGCGTCGGCGGCATGGGTTCGAGCCACGTCCAGAACTACTTGAACATCGATGGCGTCCAGATCAAGGCCATCTGCGACATCGTCCCCGAAAAAGTCGAGCGCGCCCAGAAATGGGTCGTTGCCGCGGGGCAGCCGGAACCGACCGGCTATTCGAATGGTCCCACAGACTTCAAGCGCATGTGCGAGACCGAGGACCTGGACCTCGTCATGACGGCCACGCCCTGGGAATGGCATGTCCCGGTCTGTGTCGCGGCCATGAAGAACGGCAAGCACGCCGCGACCGAAGTGCCGGCGGCCATGAGCCTCGAGGACTGCTGGAAACTCGTCGAGACGGCGGAGAAATACGGCAAACACTGCCAGATGATGGAGAACTGCTGCTACGACCGGATCGAGCTCATGACGCTCCACCTCGTCCGCAAGGGCGTCCTGGGTGAGGTTCTCCATGCTGAGGCCGGATATCTCCACGACCTGCGCGAGGTGAAGTTCTCAAGCCAGGGCGAGGGGTTGTGGCGGAGGGCCTGGTCGCAGAAGCTCAACGGCAACCTCTACCCGACGCACGGCCTCGGCCCTGTGGCCCAGTGCCTGAACATCAACCGGGGCGACGCGTTTGATTACCTGGTTTCCATGAGCAGCCCCACCCGCGGCCTCCACGAGCACGCCGTGGAGAAGTTCGGCCCCGACTCGCCGCAGGCCAAAGAGCGCTACGTCCTGGGTGACGTTAACACGAGCCTGATCAAGACGAAGCTCGGCAAGACGATCATCCTCATTCACGATACGAACCTCCCGCGGCCGTACACCCGGATCAATTTGGTCCAGGGAACGAAGGGTATCGCCCATAAGTGGCCGGACCAGATCTACATCGAAGGAAAAGCTGAAAAGCCCCATCAATGGGACGATTTCGAGAAGTTTGCCGCCGAGTTTGAGCACCCGCTCTGGAAAGCGATCGCGGCGAAAGGCGAGGGCCGCGGCCACGGCGGGATGGACTACATCGAGGATTACCGGCTGATATGGTCGCTCCGCAAGGGCGAGCCGCTCGACCAGGACGTCTATGACGCGGCGGCCTGGAGTGCGATCGTCGGCGCGAGCTGCCAGTCTGTAGCGAAGAGGGGCGCGCCGGTCAATATTCCGGATTTTACGCGGGGCAAGTGGAAGTCCAACCCGCCGCTGGGGATCATCACAGCCTAAATAAAAACGAGACAGCGTCTTTTGTCCCCCTGATTTTGAAAATCCCTTTTTCCCCCTTCATAAAAGGTAGAGGGGGATTTTTTTATCTACAGGATCAGCATGCAGTCGCCGTAGGAGAAGAAGCGATATTTCTCCCGGACCGCTTCACGGTAGGCTTCCATGATGAGGTCGCGGCCGGCGAAGGCGGCAATGAGCATCAAAAGAGTCGATTTCGGCAGGTGGAAGTTGGTAAGCAACCTGTCCACAACCTTGAACTCATAGCCGGGATAGATGAAAAGCGACGTTGTGCCCGGACCGGATTGAATGAAATTCGTTGGTGCTTTGGAAGAAACGAACTGATGTCCCTCCTCCCTCCTCCTTAGGTCAGAGGGAGAAGAAGAGATTTGAATATCTCCTTCGAGCCTATCGGAGGATATCCGAACTGCGCTTTCGAGCGTCCTGACGGCTGCCTTTCCGACAGCCATCGCCGATCGTTCTTCTTTTTTCGACCGTTGGACGTTCGCCGCGGCGCTCTCTAGGGAACGGACGACCGTCGTCCCGACGGCTACGACCGGCCGCTTATCTTTCTTTGCCTGATTGATGGCTGCGGCCGCGCCCTCGGAAATTGAATAGGTTTCCTCGAGCATCTTGTGGTCTTCGATCCGTTCGACGCGCATCGGTTGAAATGTCGCCAGCCCGACATCGAGCGTCACGCACGCGAGGCGCACGCCTATGTCCTCGATCGTTCGCAGAATATCCTCCGTGAAGTGGAGACCGGCCGTCGGCGCGGCAATGGCCCCTTCTTTTTCGGCGAAGATAGTCTGATAGCGTTCGAGGTCCTGCGGCCTTAAGGCGCCGTTCTCTTTTTTCCTTTTGATATAAGGAGGGAGCGGGGCGAAGCCGATTTTTTTGAGATGCCCCAGGACGTCCGGCGCGGAAAACTTCAGGGTCCGCCGCCCTTCATCCCCGGCATCGATGACCTCGGCTCTAAAACCGGGTCCGAATTCGATCCGGTCTCCGGTCTTGACTCTCTTGGCCGGCCGGCACAGGACGTCCCAGACGCCCTTCTCTTTTTCCTTGATCAATAGGAATTCAACGTCCTTGCCGTCCTTTTTTCCCCAGACTTTGGCCGGAATGACCTTTGTGTTGTTGAGGACGAGGACGTCGCCTTTTTGCAAATGATCGGGGAAATCCTTGAACCGCGCGTGAAGGATTTTCCCTTCCTTGCGCCTGACGACCATCATTCGCGATGAGTCGCGCTCAACCAGAGGTTTTTGGGCGATGAGCTCGGGCGGGAGGTCGTAGTTGAAGTCGGAGACGTGCACTAGTCTTTGAACAATTTCTTCTGGTGAGGATGGGAATGCTCTTGATGCGGATAGGCGAATCCGAGATGCTCATAGGCTTTGGCCGTCAACTTCCGGCCGCGGATCGTACGGTCGAGAAAGCCGATGCGCATCAGGAACGGCTCGTAGATGGATTCGATGGTGTCCTTTTCCTCGTCGATGGCCGCGGCGATCGTCCCGACCCCGACCGGCCCGCCGCCGAAATTCTCGATGATGGTCAGCAGGATCTTGCGGTCCACGTCGTCAAGGCCCAAGGAATCGACGTCCATCATATCCAGCGCATAATGGGCTTCCTTGGCCGTGATCACGCCTTTGGCCTTGACGTCCACGTAATCGCGCACGCGGCGGAGGAGGCGATTGGCGACGCGCGGCGTGCCGCGGGAGCGGAGCGCGATCTGCTCAGCGCCTGGCTCGTCGATCTTGACCTTAAGGAGCGCCGCCGACCGCAAAATAATCTTCTTCAAGTCTTCATCCTTGTAATAATCCAGGCGGTGGATGATGCCGAACCGGCCGCGCAGCGGGGCCGTGATTCTTCCGGCGCGCGTTGTGGCGCCGATCAGCGTGAATTTTCGCAGCTTAAGCTTGTGGCTCCGGGCGCTCGGTCCCTGGCCGATGAGGATGTCGAGGCTGAAGTCCTCCATGGCCGAGTAGAGAATTTCCTCGACCGAAGGATGGAGGCGGTGGATTTCGTCGATGAAAAGGACTTCCTTCGATTGGAGATTGGACAGGATCGCCGATAAATCCCCGGTCCGCTCGATCACCGGGCCGGCCGTCGGTTTGATGCCCACGCCCATTTCTTTAGCGATGAGATAAGCCAGGCTCGTTTTGCCCAAGCCCGGCGGCCCATAGAGAAGGACATGGTCGAGGTGTTCGTCCCGTTTTCGCGCGGCCTCGATGAAGACCTTCAAGTTGGATTTGATGTGCTCCTGGCCGATGAATTCCTCGAAGTTCCTCGGCCGGAGGCTGTCCTCGAAGAGGAGGTCTTCTTTGGTCCGGACAGGCGTCAAAACGGCGGTCGTGCTCATTTTTTTCTTTTACACCTTGGCCATCTTTTTCAAGCACTCCCGGAGGAGCTTCTCGAACCCGGCTTCTTCAGAATGATGCCTGAGCGTATCATCCACAACCCTCTCGACTTCCTTGCGCCGGAAGCCGAGGTTTAAGAGGGCCGAGATCAGGTCTTCTTTTTCCTGGGAGCCTTTGACCGCGAGCAGCTTCTCTTTTTTTTCGATCTTGTCCTGGAGTTCCATCGTGATGCGGAGGGCCGTCTTCTTTCCGATCCCCGGGATCATCGAAATGCGGCCGACATCGCTTTTCTTGATGGCGTTCACGAGTTCGGCGGCTTCTATTCCCGAGAGAATGTTCATGGCCAGCTTAGGCCCGATCCCGGAAATTCCGATGAGCTTCAAAAACAAATCGCGCTCGTCCTCGGTCATGAACCCGAAGAGCGACAGGGCGTTATCCGTAAGGTGGGTGTGGATAAGAAGCTCTGCCGGCTGGCCGACATCGCCGAGCTTGAAGTACGTCGTCAGGGGGATCGCCGCGCAATAGCCCACGCCGTTGATGTCGATGATGACCTGGTGGGGTCGCTTCTGGAAGATCGTGCCTTTGAGATACGCGATCATATCGCCGTCATTTTAAAATAAAAACGGTCTAAAATCAAAAAATGGGGTGAGGCCTCCCGGAGGCACACGAGCTTCAGTGGCTACGGCAGAGTCAGGGCATGGATCGGACAAACACCGCGCGCGTCGCTAAGGAGCGGAAAAGCCTCCTCCTTTCATCTTCAGTCTTTAACGCAACGAATGGCAATTCTCGCGCTTTTCGTTGCGACAAAGCGATCAGTGGATACCGCTTCCTGCGCATGTTTGAATAGCGAGGGCAGTTCGATTCGTCTCTGTCCTTTTTTCAGTTCTTCGGCGAGGTCCATGACAACGGCCTCGTCGAAATTCCGGAGGTTGTAGATGTGGACTGTGCCTTTCTTCAGGTCATAGATATTGGAATAGACGGTGAGGCTGTTGCCTTCCTGGTGAGTTTTTTCGAGGACGTCACGGATGAGGTCCACGCTCAACTCCTTGGCGCCGGCCAGGATCCGGTCCGCGGTCCGGTATCTCCAGCAGGGATAATTTCCGTCCTTGACGTTGGACATGACGAAGTTCGTCGCGATCTGGTACCAGGAATCGCTCCTGACGAATTGGACGCGGCCCTGGCCGTATTCGACGACCATGGAAGCCCCTGAACGGTCCGCGACAGGGAATCGTGCTTGGCCGAGCCCCGGAACATTATATTTCTCGAACACGGCTTTGACGTCCTCGCACGTCGCGCACGTCGCCAGCATGACTATCATGATGTTTCCTGCGATCATCGGCTTGTTTGGATCGGCTTTCCAGCCCGTCGTGGCAAGGGAATTGCCGTCGACGAAAAGACCCTGATCATTCATGCCGCCCTGCATGGGAGCGTCGTCATAGCCGAAAACGATCCGGCCGTAATACTTATCCTTGGCGGGGATGAAGGTCACGATCGTCCCTAGGTGATTTCGGTCTTCGTTGTTTCCGGCCAGGACAAGGCCGTTGCGGGCGGCCATGATAATGGTGCAGCCGAAGGCTTGCGAAAAAATCCTCGATTCGAGGCGAACGGGAATTTCGAGGCCCGGTGCTTGATCATTCAACTGACCTGAATCGACCGGTCCGGAAAGGGCGAGTATCGAAAGCAGGCTGAAACATAGAAGCGTCTTCGAATTCATTCTCAACCTCCATTTCATTTCAGACGCATATTCCGGATTCATCGAATAAAATAGTTCCAGTAATAGGCAATGCCGATGAGGTGCCAGTGATCAAGAAGCAGGATGAAGCCTGTCAGACAGACGGCCAGCCATGCATAGTGCAGACGCTCTAAGAACAACCAATATTTCTTAATCCACACCCAGATCGTGACAATAATCAGTCCGAAGCCCAGAAGGGTGAGCAGTGTGGGCAACGCAAGGAAGAGATTCTCGGTCAGAGAAATGCCGTCGATCCAGCCTGGAAGCTCCGGCCAGTACATAAGAAATGGAGCTCTCAGCAGGGCTGCATAAAAAAGGACGCAGAGCATCATGGAGAGAAGAGCATAGATCCTGCTGATTCCCGATCCCAAGCCGGATTTATAGGCCGACGACGCCTTTTTCTTGAAGCTCCGCTTTCTCAGGATCCACCCCGCCGTCCACAAGATCGGTGCGGACAAGAAACTCAATAGGCAACAAATCAGAATCCCCTTTTGAACGGGACCGATCAGCGGCTTTCGTCCGCTGGTTTTCAGGACAATGTCAGTTGTCACGGCTTCTTTATCAGCGATCTCGGCGAGGTCCTCCCCGGGAAAAACGATTGTTTTCAAAAAGAGAAGGGCCGCCGGCGAATTCAAGACATTTCCGCGAAGAAGGTTGAAAGGCTGGCTCAGCTTGTCGGTATTGGCGAAAATCATGAACGTCAAATTCTTCTCCGGGACCTTGATGATCAACGCGGACGCATGGTCCGGATGCCAGCCGAAGTGCCAAATGAGCTGTTTGCCATGAAACACCTGCGTGAACCAGCCCAGGCCATGGGGAAAAATCCTTTCGTTCGCCGATGAAAAGGGCGTGAACATCGTCTTTTTCGTTTCAGGCTTCAGCAGAAGATCGTTGTCAATGGCCGCGAGATACTTGGCCATGTCTTGAACCGATGAAAACAGACCGCCGGCCGCGTAGAATCCCAAGCCGTATTCGGACCGCTGAGGTTTGAAGGATTCATCCATGCCGTAAGGGACAGCCGCTCGGCTCCGGATGTCTTCAAAGGGATAGGCTTCTGAAGCGGTTTCTTTATTGGGCGCGGTGTCGGCCAGTTCCAGCCGCTTGATGATCCGCTCGATGAGGTTCTCTTTATAGGATTTTCCCGAGGCCTTCTGGATGACCTGCGCCAGATGCTCCCACAGGCGGCCGCTGTAGCGGAAGAGAGTTCCGGGCCTTCTTTGCGAGGTGTGAGTCAGGATATGCCTGACCCTGACGACCCCTTTGCTTTTCATGCGAATCCCGAATTTCTCCAGCGGATCGTCCAAGTTCAGTTTCCCCTCTTCAACGAGCTGCAGAAGAACGATGGCGGTAAAAGTCTTGGCCACAGAAGCGATATGCCAGGGCGTATTGGGGGCGGCTTCGATCCGGTTCTCCAAATCGGCATAACCGAATCCTTTAGCCCAGACGAGCTGCTGACCCTTCATGACGCCGGCGGCCGTTCCGGGGATCCTCAGCTGCTGTCTCAGATGCTCCAGATCTCCTTCGAATTCTCTAAAAACCAGTCCACCGGGAGGGGGAAGCATCGGCCCCGCTGGCTCAGTTGCCGGAAAAGCGGCGCCGTGCATGAAGAACAAACTGAAGGAAAGGGCGACAATCTGCCGCCGCGTTCGCTCACTCATCAGGCTTCGCGTTGAACCGGATTCCGCATTTCGGACAGAACCGGCTGGCCGCGACGAGCCCTAAATAAGCGGGGCAGGCGGGGCAGCGCCAGACGAGGATGTGCAGGACGAGCGTCGCCAGAAATACCGCGCAGAAAACCGGACCGGCAATGGAAAACGGAATCCCCAGAAAGCGGCCCGACGTGATTCTGGACAGAAGAGCTACAGCGGCGAACGCGGAAAAAGGGATCGAGGACACGGCAACTAACCGCCTGCGCTTACGGATGATTTCTCCGATTTTTTGGATTTGGCCTTCCGTTTGATTCATTGGACACCTCCGATTTTTTTCAGGGCTTCGGCCGCGTAAAGCCGGACCTCGAGGTCTTCATCCTTCAAGGCTTCTTTGAGCGCCGGGATCGCCGTTTCCGATGGAAATTCCATAAGGGCCAGGACGGCAGCCCTCCGGACCTCTTTGCTTTCGTCCTTCAACGATTCTTCGAGCGCGGGCAGGCCTTTTTCCAATTTATGTTTTGCTATCGCGGCGGCACAGGCCGCGCGAGAGTACCAGGATGAACCCTTCTTCAAACCGGCGATCCAAGCGTCGACCGCCCGATCCGAGTTCAGCTTCCAGAGGGCTCCCCCGACCACATCGTACGGGCAGTCCGGCATCTCCTCTAAACATCGAATCAGCGGACCGATCGCTTCTTTGGCTCCTTGATCGGCCAGCGCCTGGGCTGCGGCGCGGATGGTGTTCGCTGCGGGATCTTCCAGGGCTTGGATGAGGGCAGGAATGACGTCCGGATGCCTGATCTGTCCCAGCGCCCGCGCCGCGTATGAGGCGACCTCCTTCGTCCGGCCCTGGAGAGCTTTGATGAGCGGTTGAACGGCCAGGGGCGATCCCGTTCGGCCCAACGATTCAACTGCGCTTCTCCGTACGTAGGAGTCTCCGTCATCCAAAAGCGCGATTAAGGGCGAAACGGCTCGTTCCGATTTTGTCCCGCCCAAAGCGCCGGCGGAATACTCTCTCACATTCGCATCCTTGTCCATCAACAGGGCAAGGAGCGGTCCCACGGCCGGTTCTCCCATCCGCCCCAGCAGATCCGCGGCCTGGCGTTTCTCGCCTCGATTATCGGCGTCCTTCAATATGCGCGCGAGCTCGTCGATGCTTTGCGCCGGCGCCGCGGCCGTCTTGCCCGGCCAAGCGACCAATCCTCCATAGAAAGCGGAAATGCCCAGGAGGAGGACCGTATAAAAGGCGAGCACCGCGGCGATCTCCCGTTTTCGCTCGGGATACGGCTTTTTGAACATGAGCCGGAGTGGAAAAGCGAATGCTTTGGCGATGAAACGGGGCATCGGAACGAGGAAGGGTGCCCGCCGACGATAGGACTCGTACGCTTCGCCATAAACGCGTTTCATCTTCATCTCTTCGAGCATAGCGATGCCGATGATGATCATCGTCGACAGCAGCCAGGGAAGGCTATTCGACAGCTCGTAGCAAAGCTTGATGTTGCTGCCCTGGAGGAACATCACCCCATAACTCCAGACGATCCACCCGAGATATTGCGGATGCCGTGAGAGGCGATAGATCCAGAGGTCCGCCACTCCTTTCTTCCGTGTTCGGGCATAAAACCAGGTCAACGTTCCCAGGAAGAAAATAAGTAAGCCCAAGCCCGTGAGGATATGAGAGAGCTTCAGCCACCGACCGAGTCCGGTGAGTGAATATAGGTCAAGCAGAATGTTATAGGGCAGGTTGATGATATCCCCAAGACGGAACAAGCGGAAGGAGACATCCAAGAACGGCAGCCAGAGGAGACGTAAAAAACCCAATCCGCCCAGGAAGAACATGGTCGCCGCAAAATGTCCGAAGATGGGGAGAAAAAGAAAGAGGGCGCCGGCGGAGGTCCATCCGCTTTTCTCGGTGACGAATCCGACGACAATCATGATGACGATGAGAGCCAGGCAAATATATCCGATCAAGCGAAGACGGAAATGCCGCAGGTACAGCTCGGTTTTGTAATCGCTCAAGGTGTCTGCGCCCGTGGCGACATCGGGCGTGTCGACGTTTTTTTCGAGAAACGTATCGAGCAGGCGGGGCAGCTCGATAGACGCAAACGTCAGGCCGATCGTGAAAACGACGGCAAGGAGGGCAAGAAACGTAAAGTGCTTAATTCCAGATCTCATGATCTCCTCCCTCGGAACGACATGGATGTTCGTTCAATCATCGTTGGCATAGGATTCTATCGATATCTGGCTTCGATGATTCGTTTCGGATAATGGATCGAACCGAGTTTCTCCGATTTGCCGTATTTTTGCGACATGATCCCGATCAAATGTCCATGGGCATCGATGACCGGCGAGCCGCTTAATCCAGGCGTTTTGTTATCCGACAGGATCTTTGTCGAGATGATGACCGCGCCATCGATAGATTCCACATAGTTTCCCTCGTAAATGACCTGGGGGCGGTCTTTATCGGAATATCGCCAGCCGACGATATAGACGTTTTCCCCGGGCTCGAGCGGCTCCACTCTGAGTTTCAAAGGTTGGATATGAGGGGATCTCGTTTTAATGGAGAACACCAGCCAATCGATGTTCGAAGGGATCGTCCGGTCGATCGGTTCGCCGGGATCTTCGTTAACGATGGCCTCGATCTCGACCACATCGGCCGGATTGTTCTTCGGAAACATGATCCAGCGTTTTAGCCTGTCGCCGAACGACACCGACGTCATGGATGGAGACTTGAAGTAGGTCAGGACATGCTTGGCCGTGACGGCGAAGACGCCCTGCTCGGTCTCCAGAAGAAACGAGCACGCGGCGATAGGATGAGATTTATCGACATACTCGATCTGGTTGATCATGGTGATCTGCGGCCAATCCTTCTGAGGTTTTCCGATCCATGTTTCGGATTGCTGGGATATCATCGGAGAAGCAGATCTCTGACTCGGCGTCCTCGTATCATGCTGTAGATCCTCAACCGTGAACAAGGAGGTTTTGTTTTGCGGAATCCCTTCCAAAAAAAGACCCATAGCCAAAATGATGACGGCGATCCATCTCCGGGCGGAAAAAAATTTCTCCTTGTTTGCTTTCATAACCCTCCCTCCTCGCAACACGATCATTCCTCCCTTCTAGCCCCGGATCGCCCAGCGGAAAATCCTGGAAATCTTGGGCGGGCCTCCCTGCATGAGGATGGCGACGCGAAAGATCCGGCCGCCTATCCAGACGGAGAAGATCGTGAACAGAATGACCCCCGCCAACCCGGCCCAAGGCTGCCAGGCCGGAATGCCGATGGGCGAGGCTTTCCGAAGGAGCATCAGCATCGGAGTGAACAGCGGAAACAGGGAGAGGGCCGTAGCGAAAGCGCTCGACGGTTCCTGGAGAATAGGCATGGCTAGAAACATCGGAAGGAAGACCGGGATCATGGCCGGAAACTGCATGTTCTGCGCGTCTTTGGGGTCGTTGCACGAAGACCCCAGGGCCGCCAGATACGAGCCGACCATGACGATCTCCAGGACCAGGAACGTGAAAAACCAAGGGATGACGTGGACCGGGATAAAACGAGCCAGGCCGAAGGCCTTTAGCATGACAATCCCCCCGGCTACATAAACCGCCGCCCCCGTCAGCGAGACGGCCAGGCCGCCCAAAACCTTGCCGGCCATGAATTCGTGTGGCTTCAGACAGCCGAGGAGAACCTCGGCGATACGCTGCGTTTTTTCCTCTTGGACGGAGCTTAGGAGGGGCATCGCGCCCATCATGACCATGAGGAACATCAGGAAGAAAAGGACGAGGGGGACGAGGACCGCTTCCGCCTCGCTGCTTCTCCGGGCTTCCCGGACCTCGCCCGTCGCCGCGTCGGCGGAGAGAAGCCCGAGCGGCTCGACCTGAATCCAAGCGAGGACCTGGTCGACCCGAGCGATATCGATGCCGGCCTCGATCATGCGGGACTTCCGCAGGTCATTGTTGATGAGGTTATTCAGCCAGCCGCGAATGGGATCCACGGCGGCGTTCTTGGCATGATAGGTCAGCCGAGACGCGGCCTCCCCGTCCCTGGGATGAAGGACGTTCGCGCCGATCTCCAGAAAAGCGTGCAGGTCGCCCCGGCGGACGCGGTCCGAGAGCTCGAGTTTCTGCCCCTTGGGATCCCGTTCGTTCGGCTCGACGATCTCGAGGACATAAGCGGGTTGGACTTTCTTGTCGGTCTTGGGATCGAAGACGGAGGCGCCATTTCGCGCGTCGACGGCCTTTCTAAGCATCCCCGTCACGGTTTCGGAATGATCGATCACGGCCACGCGCTTATCTCTGGTGTCCACCTGGCCCTTGAAAAGCAGCATGGCGATTCCGCTTCCGCCCATGACCAGCGGCATCAGGACGAGCATGATGATGAATCCTTTGGTTTTCACCGATTCCAGGTACTCGCGCTTCGCGAATTTAAGGATTTTACGCACGGTTTTCCTCCCCCGCGTCCGGGCCGGCGATTCTCAGGAAGATGTCGTAGAGCGTGGGCCTGGCGATTTCAAAGCTGTGAACGGGCGTCCGGGACATGATCACCGTGAGGATCTTCTGATGGTCCGAACCCGAACGGAGGCGCAGCTCCTGAAGCCGGCCGAAATCCGAAATTTTCTCGACGCCGTCCAGGTTTTTCAGGCTGGATATCCCGCCTTCGGCCCGAAGGCGGAGGGTGTCGCTGCCAAATTCATCCTGGATCGAGGTCAATGTCCCGTCCAGAACCTTGCGGCCTTTAAAGATCATGAAGATGAAATCGCACATTTTTTCGGCGACGTTCATGTCGTGCGTGCTGAAGATCACCGTCGCGCCCCGGCTGCGCAGATCGAGGACGGCGTCTTTGATCGTTTCCAGATTGACCGGATCCAGCCCGGTGAAAGGCTCGTCGAGGATGATCAGCTCCGGATTCGCCACGACGGCCGAGATGAATTGGACCTTCTGAGCCATTCCTTTGCTGAGCGTTTCGATTTTCTTGTTCGCCCAGGCGCTCAGGCCGAGCCGCTCGAGCCAGTCTTCCACCTCCCGATTCACGTTGCGGCCGCTCTTCAGCTCTCCGTAGAAACGAAGAAGATCGCGGACCTTCATCTTCTTGTAAAGGCCTCGCTCTTCGGGGAGATAACCGATGCGGCCCGTGCTCGCGCCTCGCATGTCCTCGTCGAATACCCGGATCGTCCCCGAGTCCGGATAGAAGATGTTCATGATCATGCGCAAAGTCGTCGTCTTCCCGGACCCATTGGGGCCGATGAAGCCATAGATAGCCCCCTTGGGGACATTGAGCGATAATCCGTCGACCGCCCGGACGTCCCCGAACGTCTTGGTGACGTTTTCAATTTCGACAACATTCATTGTTCTTGCTTTCGTTCAGCCCGGTTCAATTCGATATAAGAGGGAAGGCTGTAGCTCATATCGGAGGCGATCAGATTGGCCTCGCCGCTGAGCCTGTTGTTCCGGAAGGTCAGACCGAGAACGGTCCGATGGCTCGGCGCCGGCGCATCGGTCAGGGAAAAAATCTGGGGATAGTGAACGACGAATATCCCCCGGTTTAAAGTAGGCGTCTTCAGCGGCGAAAGAGACTCTCCAGGGACGCCCGCTGGATTTAATCGGAACAACTCCACTCGGCCGTCGTTTTCCACGATGAGACGAACCGAAACGTCTCCTTCATGCGTTTTAATCATGCCCTTCCAGGTCCCGACGAGCTCGGAGGGCGGCTTGAAGGTCGGCGGGGAAGGCGGTGGGCTTCCGCCCTGAGAGGCCGCTTTCATGTTTCGGGCAAACTCCGGCAGAAGCGCGGCGAAGATCCAATCGCAGACCTGGATGGACGGAACATTTTCCCCATTGATCAAAACGGCGAGGCCGAGGCCCTCGGAGGGGATCATGGCCAGATGAGCCCGGCAGCCATCCATGGCGCCTCCGTGGGTGAGGATGGGGTAGCCGAATCTTCTTCCTGTCTCCATGCCCAGGGCATAAGAGGACGTGCGCACATCGGGATCACGCGCCCTCTGCATCGCGCTGATGGATTCGGGCCTGAGGATCGCCCGCTGATCAGGTTGAAGATGCCCCAAATGCAGGAAGGCGAACCGGGCGAGATCGTGAGCCGTGGCATAGACGGCGCTGGCACCTCGGGTGTCATGATCGCAGAAGGGGATGGGAACGAGCGCGGAGGAATATTTGTCGGCGAAGTTCAGGCCTTCCGGCGGAGCCGTCAACACCGCCGTGCGGATCAGGTTCAGGGGCTTGAAGACCTCGGTCCTAAGGAATTCCGGATAGGACTTCCCGGAAATATGCTCGATGATGGATTCCAGGACCGCGTACCCGAGGTTGGAGTAATTATAGCCCTCGCCGGATCTGGTCATAAGGCGGGCGTAGTGTTGGAGGGTTGTTTCAAGAGGCGGCCTCTTGCGAGAGGTCCCCGCGTAATAGAAGTTCCAGTACATGGGAAGCCCGGAGGTGTGGTGAAGAATGCGCCGGACCGTGGCTTCAGATATGTCTCCCTCGTATGCTTGAATTTTCACTTTTCCCAAGTAAGCGTTGGCGGGTTTGTTCAGGTCCACGAGTCCCCGCTCCACGAGAATCATCAGCCCGGCGGCCGTGAACGGTTTGGTGGCCGAGGCGATCGGATAGAGCGTTTCCGGCGTAGCCTTGGTCTTCTTTTCAAGATTGGCCAGGCCGAACGCCTCTTCCCAGACGATCTCGCCGCTCCTGACCACGGAGAGTGAGAGGGAAGGGATCTTTTTCTCCTCGATCAGGCGGATGATTTTGTCTTTGACTTCTAGAAAAGGATTAAGCTGGCCTTGCGTATTCCCCCCAAGGAGACCAGCCGCAACCAAGCCCAGCCATCCAGCTGTCACAAGGATTTTAAAGGGACGGTGAAATCTCCCATTTCCCATGCCTATTTTTTTACCTCCGTTTTGTCATCAGGTTGTTTGCGGCCTCTCCGTTTCAGTTCTTTCGCCACGGCGCCATTGATTACCCGGCCGATGACGAAATACATTAGCCAGATCGCGCCGACGGCGAGGGCGGTGATGAGCAGGGACTTCCAGACGCCGTGCTTGCCGACAATGTTCGGGAACAGCATCACGACCACGAACACCGAAAGAAAAGCGGTCCAGATTTTGAATCCAAGTCCCGGTTTTGCTGGCATGCCCTTCCTCCTTTTTCGACTCAGCGGCTGACCAATTTGATTTCGCCTTTCTGCTTTTGGGTTGTCGGGACGGTCATGGCCTGGGCGCCGCTGACCGTGATGGTCGTCTCGCTCACGACATCGGTTATCGATTTGACGTAAATTCCTTCCTTAGGCGCGAAGTACCAGACGTCCGTCCCCTTGATGGTCCCCGCGAAAAGGAGATCGAGGCCTTGCTGGTTCCCCGTGCCGGAGATGCTGCCGGTCTGTTTCGAGGTGATCCGGGCGCATTCCATCCCGTCCACGGTCTCGAGTCCCTCAAACGTGTTTACGCTCTGGATTTCGACGCGGCGAACCGACGTCCCGCTCTTATTTTCGATCACAAAGCTCGACGGCCAGGAATCCCCGATCTTGACCGGTTTGTCGGGCAGGTCAGGGAAAAAAATCTTGAACCCGGCGGCGACATTTTGGGTGCCGCCCGCGATCTCGAAGGTGAGGGATTCCGCGCCGGAAACATCCACTTCCACGCCGAGGGGAGACAGGACCATGTCGAAGCTTTTCCCCTGGACCGATTTTAAGTCCGGGGAGAGGTTGCCCTGCATGCTGAGGATGGTCAAGGTCCAGTCGTCGATGGTGACTCCCAGAAGGTGATTGCCCTCCTTCTGGCCCTTGCCTAGAAACGATTGCGTTTTTTTGCTGGTCGCGACGGTCTCGTTCGTCTGGCCCATGACCTCCGTGGTTTCCCGTGTCTCTCCCGCATCCTGATAGCGCAGGACCTGACCGGCCAGCATCTTGTACCGGAGGACGAGCTCCTCCGGAGACGTCACGGCGACGCGGGGCAGCGTTCTGGCCGCGCCTCCGGCAAAAAACACAACGGCCGCGAGACCAACGGTCAAGACTGGGCGTCCGTTTGAAAATCGTTTGGTGATCATGTATTGACCTCCTTATCTGGAATTTTCCTTGTTCTCCTTGCGGAGGAAGCCGGCGATGGCGTCGGCCATCATCCGGCAGCCATCTTCCACCTCTTTCTGGGCCTTCGCGGCGTCATACTTTGCCGGATCTCCTAGATAGCCCTGGGGGGTCACCTTTTTCATGTCTTTCACCCATTCGCCGATTTCCTTCATCGTCACTTTCGTCGGCGGGAGGGTTCTAGCGAGTTTAGCATTCACCTGGTCGGGGAAATAGGCGGCTATGAGACCGGTTTCCCCTGCCCCGGCGTGGAGGTCCAGATACTCCTGGGATTCAATACCCGTAGGGGGCGATTTGTGGAGAAGCAGGAATGGCTCATTGCCGGTCAGCCCCGATCGCTTGGCGTCCTCTTCCGCCATGAGATAGCGCACGTCGAGGCCGAGGCTCTTTTGGGCTTCGATGATAGCCTCGATCGCCGTTCGGATGTGGAGGCCGTCTCCATGGGCGTTGATATTGAAGACGTGCTGGAATCCCATGCTTTTCAGGGAAGCCAGCATATCGTGCAGCATGGCTTTCATCGTCTCCGGCCGGACGGTGAAGGTCCCCGGAAAAACATGAGAGGTCTGGTTAATTCCCCAGTAAAACGGCGGAGCAACAAGGGCTTTGACGCCCCGAGATTCGAGCTCCCGCCGGGTGAGCTTACACATCAGGTATCCGCCATAGGCGTCGATGCCGCAGCTCATATGGGGGCCGTGCTCCTCTATGACGGCCGTGGTCATCAGGACCACAGCCCCGTCCTTGGCCGCTTTCTCGACCTCCGGCCAGGTCATGTCGACCATGGTTTCATGGAAGATGGAATAGCCGCCCGATGTCGGGGCTGAGGATTTTTGGGGCGGCCCGGTTCGATCTCCCGCGACGGCGAGAAGCCATCCTGCGGCAAGAACGAAGACGAAGGCTAAAAGCCACAGCTCTGAATGTCGAAATCGGGGCCGGCCGATCCCATTGGAGCCGGGGGCGGGAAAAAATCTGAACAACATCGCTCTCCTCCTCATGAGAATTCACCTCCTCTGACTATTCTGAATTATTCATAAATTACGTTGTATCTCCAGGTCCTGAATTTGCCGACGGGCGCCGAATTCGGGGACATGACCCAAATTCTCCGGAATTTGGGATCGTGTCCCCCTCGTCTTGAATTCGGCGCCATCAGCGAATTCTCTTCTCAAGGAAGCGACGCAATTTATGAATAATTCAGGCTATTTAATTTTTTCGACAATAAGGAGAAAGTTGACTTTGGCTGTAGCCCCATAAATTTGAGATAAGCTTGTTTTTTTGATATTGGGAATTATGGTCACAACTTCTCCCTCCAAATTATTCAAAAATTGTTCTAATTGGCTTTGACCATTTTCCATGATGATGTCCAATCGATGAACTTTGTATTTCATATTGACCTCCTTCAAACTTGTCATTTCTTCTTCATCCCCTCTCACTCCAGTCTCATCGCCGGAATGGTAACTTTGCCCTTCGTGATCATTCCTCACTCACCTTGATCATCTTTAGCGCGTAACCACGGCCGCGAGAAACGCCACGGCCGCGATATTGATGGACACGATCCAGAGATAGAAAAGAGAACCTGGCTTTCCTGTTTCCCGTCGAGTGGCCTCTTTATAAGACGATAGGTATTTGAAGATGAGGAGGCGAGCCCAAAGGATATTCGTTTTATATCCTCGGCGGTCGAGCGCTGCCATGATCAAGATCCAAATGACGATATTGAAGAGAACGGCCAACGCGCCGAGTCCGAGGAAAATATTCTGCGTGTTCATTATTTTCCCGCTCCGGCGGCTTTCATGCCTTTTTCCATATAGCCCTGGAGGATTTCCGGTCTTTTGGCCAGAGTCTCGAGATGGATGTGGAGGCTGACGACCTCGGACATGATCGCGTCCGCGAGCATGGCCAATCCGACGCCGGACCCGCTATGGTCGTTGACGATGAACAGGAGGTCCTTCCAATCGGGCATTCGGCCGGTCCGCTCTTCGATGAAGTCGACCATATTGTAGCGGTACATCGGCCAATAGAGGACCTCGGGATCCTTAAGAACGGCCTGCCGGACGGCGCTCAAGAGCCGCGAATAACGGATGGCGAAGAGGTCGTCCACTCGCTTTGCCTCATGGGCCGACCTCAACTCCTTGGCTAAAAGAATGATATCCTGGCCGATATCCCCGGAGCCGCCGCCGGGTGCCACGGCTTTGACTATCAGGACGACCAGACGGTCCAGGAACTGATAGCCGGTCTGGTCCGCGGCGGCCTGGGCCGGCGCTGCTTGGCTTGACGAAGTGAGAATAAAAATCCCGACGAGTGCCGTGGCGATAAGTCTTACAGTCTTCTTCATATCGTTCTCCTTTCCGTCAAGAATCTTAATCCATGGGCTCAATATACCGGGGAAACAAGTCTTTGTCTGTAGACAAATGTCCCATTTTCAGGAATAGGACATTCGTCCATCGGAGGTCGTCCTATCCATTCCGAAGTCGGAGCCTCTTGGCCGGTCAGCGGCGGACCGCCGTGAGGATGTTGTCGTAGAGGAACTCAATGGGTTTGTTCTGGTCCACTCCCGTCTTGGTGTCGCCGAAAACAACCACCACCATGTCGTGCTCCGGGACGATGAAGATATATTGGGCACTTTTCCCCCTGGCCGCATAGATGTCTTGTCGTCCGTTCCCCCGCGGATCCGGGGCAAGGATCCACCAGAGATATCCGTATCCTGAGGGCGGCTGGCCCTTGACGGTCAAATCCACGTGTGTTCGCAAGGATTCCCGAACCCACTCCTTGGGCACGACCTGTTCGTTCCCCCACCGGCCGTTCTTTAAGTACAGCAGCCCGAATTTGGCCGTGTCGCGCGCCGTGAGAGCCAGCCCGCCCCCGGCATGCGTATGGCCTTCCCCATTCGTAAGCCAGAACTTTTTCTCGATGCCGAGCGGCTTGAAAAGAAACCGATCGGCATACTCATGGGCGTGCATTCCCGTGCGGTTCTTGAGCATCGCAGATAGCAGAATGACGCCGCCGCTGTCATATTGGAAGAACGTTCCCGGCGGTCTGAGCATAGGGCGGTCGAGATAGAATTTATCCCAGCCTTTTTCCAGCCGGTTCAGTTGGTAATGAGGCGCGTCCGGCCCCCTCTCATGGTAGTCGGTGCCGCTGCGCATGGTCAGGAGGTCTTTGAGCCGGATGGAGGCCTTGCGCTCGTCCATGTTGGCGATTCCCTTCATGTCGGGGAAAAAATCCAGGACTTTTTCATCCACTCCTTTGAACTCTCCCCTTGCGATAGCGATGCCGACCAAGGCCGACGTGAAGCTTTTAGAAACAGATTGCAGCGCGTGAATGAAATCGGGACCCCACTTGTTGAAATACTCCTCAACCACTAAATAACCGTGGCGGATGATTAAGAGGCAATGGAGACGGGGGTAGCGTTCTCCTGCCCGGATGAGGTCCACCAGCTCCGCCAGCTTCTTCGAATCCAGCCCTTGCTCCTCGGGTGTCGAGACCGGCCAGTCCCAAGAGGGTGATTCCTGCCCGGGAGTTGCGGACAGCCCAGATGCCGTGCTTTTTTGAACCGATGAATCGGCACTGCCAGCTCCCCAGATCCCGAGGAGGCCAGCCAGTAAAATAGCGAAAAATCCAGAAGGTCGTGCGGGGGTATTTTTCATAGGCTTAATATAAATGGGAAACGAGTCGTTGTCTGTAGACAAATGTCCTATTTTATGTCTTTTTCTGGGCGTCTTTGCCGATCAGGTTGATGAGCTCGAGCCTGCTCCCGACTCTGAGCTTCTGGTAGATATTGTAGATGTGATTTCGGACCGTGCTCGCGGAAATAAAAAGCTTCCGCTCGATGTCTTTATTGCTCGCGCCCTGGAGGATCAGACGGAGGATCTCTTGTTCCCTGGCCGTCAGTTCGTAGCTCGCGATCAAGCTATCCGCCCTTTCCCCGACAACCGTGAAGGCGGACTTGAGCTTCATCCACATCCGGACCACAATCGCGACGCCGGAGGCGACAAACAGTAAGGCTAGAAAGGCGAACCAGGTCGTTCTCCAAAACGGCCGGACGAGTTGGATCCCGATCTCGAATCCGTTTTCGTTCCAGATGCCGTCTGGGTTGGAGCCTTTGACGTGGAGCCGGTAATTTCCCGGCTTGAGACGGGAGACGGCGACGGTGTTCGCCGGTCCCAGAGAGATCCATTCCTGGTCGCGGGGCTCCAATTTGTAGGCGAACCGGTTGAGCGACGGCTTGACAAAACATAGGGCCGCGAATTCAAAAGCATACACATCGAATCGGGAAGAGAGCTTCAAGGACCGCGGTCGCGAAAAGGGATTCCCGAGTTTCACTTCCTGGCCGTTCCGATAGAAGGCCGTCCAGACGAGGGGCGGGATGAAGCGATTCGGCCTGACCTCTTCCGGCCGGAAGACGTTGAATCCGTTGACTCCGCCGAAAAACATCCGCCCGTCTGCGCTCCTGAAGCAGGCCCCAGTATGGAACTGATTTCCCTGGATCCCATCATGGATGCCGAAGGCCACAAACGTTTCGGCTTGGGGAGCGAATCTGGCCAGCCCGCGGTCCGTGCTCACCCATAACAGGCCGGACTCATCCTCTAAAATGCCGCAGACGACCGCCCCGGGCAGACCGTCCTTCGTCACGTAGGAGTTCCACGTGTTGCGTATCGGATCGAACCGGTTGAGTCCGCTGTTCGTCCCCAGCCAAAGGATTCCTGCGCCGTCCTCATGGATACAGTTGATGATATTGTCGTTGGGGCCTGTCCCGAAGGGCGCACCGATGTCGCCGATGTGTCTTTCGAATTTTCCCGTGGACCTGTCCATGCGGTTGAGTCCCCAGTGGGTCCCCACCCAGAGAGAGCCGGAGCGGCTTTCAAAAATTGCCGTAACAATATTTCCGCTGAGGCTGGCGGCGTCTGTCGCGTTATAAAGATAGCGGGTAAACTGACGCGTCCGCGTATCTAATCGATTCAGTCCTTGATGGGTTCCAATCCACAGGACGCCGGGATTGGCCCGGTCCGGCCGGATCGAATGAATTCTGTTGTGGGAGAGGGTTGAGGGATTCCCTGGATCACTCAGGAAATGCTCGAAACGGCCGGTCCTGGGATCGAGACAGTCGAGGCCATACTCATTCATTCCTACCCAAACCCGTCCCTCTCTATCTTGGTAGAGGGCCTGCACGGCGCCGGGGCTCAGGCTGCCGCTGTCGGACGGATCATTGCCGAACCGGCGCACCTGGCCTGTCCGCTCGTCAATCTCGTCCAGCCCCTCGTCGAATCCTACCCAGAGTTTCCCAGAATCGCTCTTCCACAGAGAACGAACCTCATTCCGGCTTATGCTTCGGGGATCGTTTCTATTGTGTTTGTAGTGAGCGAACTTAACTTGGCCGGTCAGGCACTTGCTGATCCCTCCCCGGGCCGTCCCGACCCACATGATCCCGGAGGCATCCTTCAGGATGGAGGTAATGTTATCGTCGCCGACAGAATCCGCGTCCTGCGAGTCATGTTTGATGATGACGTACTCGCCGGTCCTCCTGTCCCAAATCCTCAAGCCGCTCCAGGACGTGCCGATCCAGAGCCTGCCCTCTCCGTCCTCTGCGATGGCCGTGATCGCGGGCGAGACGAGGTCCTGAGGATGGGCCTCATCTCCCGTGAAGCGGATGAACTCCTCCTTCTCCGGAATAAATTGATTCAGCCCTCCGCCCCTCGTCCCGACCCAGATTGTTCCCCGCCTGTCCTGGAAGATCGACCAGATGGTGTTGCTGCCGAGGCTTCGAGGATCATTCGGGACGAACCGAAAATTAGCCATATCCCCAGATGCCGGATTCAGCCTGCTGAGCCCGCCCTCTTGTGTTCCCACCCAGAGAAAACCCTGGCGGTCCACGAGCAGGTCCCAGACAGCCCCTGCGTCCGGGCTCATGGGAACCCGGCTGAAAGTTTCGGTCTCCCGGTCGAAACGGTTGAGCCCATGGAGGCGCGTGCCAATCCACAGATCTCCGCTCTTGTCCTCCTGGATCGCGAGGACGATGTCACCGCTGAGGCTCGCCGGATTGGCCGGATCGTGCCGATATTGGACGAACGCTTCCTTGTCTTTGTCGAACCTGAACAGGCCATGACCATCTGTACCGATCCATATATCGCCGCGGCTGTCTTCGATTGCCGGATAAATAACTGTGGATCGCGACGGGTCAGCTTTGGCCGGCCCTGACTGGGGAGAGTAGAATAGGAGTCGATACCCATCGTACCTGGCCAGTCCGGCGATGGTGCCGAACCAGAGGTAGCCTTCCCTGTCCTGGAGGATGCTAGAAATGCCCGTGACGGCCGCTCCGCCGGTTTCGGGAAGCAGGCGTTCGAAGCGGAGGTATCGACCGGGGAGAGAGGCGAGGGGACTCGGCGAAAGGAGGAACGCCCCCAGGGCAAGAAACGCCGTGAAACTCTTTTTTATCGCGGTTGAGATATTACCTTGAATCCCATTGGGGATAGGTGATGATGATATGCTGCACCTCCTCGGGGAGTCTGGTAGACTTTCCGTTGGAAGATTAAATTTATGTAGGTGCACAGATGAATTATGTCAGGATTGACCATCATCGTCAATTCTCCCATCTGGCTTCGAATTGACCGGCAATGAGCAATTCCCGATGGTCCTTGACATCGATCCAAGGCCGGGAATACCATGATTTTGTAATGGGCGGTCGCGATTTCAAGCTTCAAGGAGGGAACATCGAGACAATGCGAAAAACCAAATTCTTGTCTTTTCCTGATCGATCAGGAGGCTTTTTTTAAATTGACAGTGGGGAGGCCGCTATGAAGAGAAAACAGTTTTTTAAAACCGCGGCCCGGGCTTGTCTGGCGTATGCCGGAGCGACGGTCTTGAGGGGACAGGGAACCAAACCTGCGGCGGACCAGGCCGAGAAAGAGCGTAAAGCCCGGGAGATGGAGAAACGTTTCAAGGAAGAATACCTCCGGACGCTCATGGAAAACATGGAGAAGCAGCTGGATGAGAAGACACGGACCAAGCTCATGGAGGAATGCGGCCGGGCCTGCGCTCGACGCGGCCCCCTTTACAAGCAGGCTCAAAAATACAGAGGCGACGTTAAAAGCTTTGTCCAAGACATGGCCCAGCTCTTGGGAAAAGAAAACGCCGTCCTGGACGGCAATACCGTGCGGTGGGGGTATCCCCGCTGCTTCTGTGAGCTCGTGGCCGAAGGGCCGGACCGGCTTCCCGCCTCTTACTGCCTGTGTTCCGTGGGCTGGGTGCTTGAGATGTTTGAAACCGTTGCCCAAAAGCCGGTCAGTGTCGACCTTGTCCAATCCGTCAAACGGGGCGCCTCGTCGTGCAAGTTTCTCGTCCGGCTTTGATCTCGACAGACTTTATCGAGGACCGACTCGAAAGGGTCGTGAAGAGATCCTAATGAGCACAGCAAAATTCATGATCGCGTCTTTAATCCTGCTGATCCCCTTATGCTCGGTTCTTTTTTCCGCCGAGGGCGAAGAAACCAAGGCGACGGGGGAAAAGCGAAGTACGTTCATCGTTCTGCCCGTCATTTACTATTCGCCCGAGACGCGTTGGGCGGGCGGCATGGGCGGGATCTGGAGTTTTCGGCCGGGCAAAAGCCCGGAGAATGGCCGTCCGTCGTTCATCCCGTTCACGGCTATATATACGCAGAACAAACAATTCATGCTCAACCTGAGTCCGGAATTTTATTTAGGGGACGGTTCGACCATTATCATCGGCACACTGGACCTGGAAAAATATCCTGATAAATTTTTCGGGATCGGAAACAACACGTGCCTCGAGATGGAGGAAAGCTACACGCAGCGGCAGGTTTCCTTTGAGATATCTGCCCTGAAGAAGCTCTGGGCCAACAAAGATGTCTTCGCCGGCCTTTATTACGGCTTCGATCATTGTGCCTTTCGGGGATTTGAGCCGGGGGGACAGCTGGTTTGCGGAACGATCACCGGCAGCGCCGGCGGAACAGCCAGCGGATTGGGCATCGTTCTCAGACGGGATAACCGCGACAACGTCCTTTTCCCGACAAAAGGACATTTGTGCCAATTCTCAGCCACGATTTATAGCTCCGTCTTTGGCAGTGAATATAATTATCGGAAACTCAATGCGGACGTGAGGGTCTATGTCCCGGTTTTCCGGACCCACGTCTTGGCCTTCCAGGGAGTGTTCCGAGCGACCTCAGGGACGGTCCCTTTCATGGCGCTTGCCAGATTGGGAAGCGACGGTATTCTTCGCGGATACAACAGCGCCCGCTATCGAGATAACACGCTGGCCGCGATCCAGGTCGAATACCGCCTGCCGGTCTGGTGGCGCTTCGGAATGGTCGGCTTTGCCGGATATGGCCAGGTGGCGGATGGCATCGGCCGTCTAAAGATCGGCGAGTTCAAATATTCGGTAGGCTTGGGGATCCGGTTCCGGATCGATCCCAAGGAAGGGACGAATATCCGGCTGGATTTCGGCTTCGGGAAAGGATCCTCGGGAAATTACCTCACCGGCGGCGAGGCGTTCTAGAAGAAATAGAGTTCAATAATGAGCGTTGCCGGAAGCTCTCAACCGCTTCAGCTAATCTAAATATTCTTTTCTGACGGGCGAAAACACCTCGATAACGACGGAATCTTCCATGACTTCGACGCCATGCTCCATGTTGCCGGGAATGCACCAACTGTCGCCGCGCTCAACGAATATCTTTCGATCCTGAAGGATGAAATGCATCCGGCCGGAGACCATATACCCGGTCTGTTCATGGGGGTGCGAATGGATGGGGATGACACTCCCTGAGTCGAGCCGAAACTCGTGTAATGATGTGTTCTGGCCGTGGACCAGGGTTTTAAAATGGACGCCTTCACGAGCGGTTTTGTGCGGCGTGTTATCTTTTTTGTAAAACATGTCTCTCCCTCGCTTTTTTCAGCCGTTTAAAATCACGTATAGTAAAAAATAGGCCAAGGCCGATTCCCGGTTGATCATGAAAGGCAAAGGGACATAAATTTCTTCCCGCGACAGCAATAGCGGCGCTGCTATTTCTTCACCTTCGCGGCGTCGGCCTTATCCTGATCGAGCTTCTTCTGCATCGACGGCTTTGTCTCCTCGTCCGCGGTTTTCATGGCTTATCTCCCTTGTCCGAATAGTATAGCATGTTCAACAAGAAGGCTAAAAAGAATTGCATATTTCGGAAAATTTGTCTATCTTAGATTAGCATAAGAAATAAAATTTCGCTTTTGAGGAGGTCAGGCAATGAACACGCCGGAAGCGACGGCAACGGCATCCTTCTCAGGCCGAATTGCTGAAGCTCTGTTAGGGAGCGTGAGATGCCGAAAAAACGGGTGAAATCCGAGTACGCGCGGGCCGGGGTGGATTACACCAAAATCGAGCCGTTCAAAATGGCCATGGTGAGCGCCGGGAAGAGGACGCTCGAATTTCCGAATAAACGCGGAGTCTATATCGAGGCGGGAAGCGTGGGCGCCCATGGAGTCGTTTTCCGGTATCGCGGCGTCAAAACCCATTCCTGGTGCATGACTCAGGAAGGCCTGGGAAACAAAAACTGGATTGCGGAATGGATGTATCAGCATGCCGGGTCCGGAAGGACATATTACGAGGGCATCGGCATCGATACGGCCTTGATGGCGGCCAATGACGTGATCTGCCAGGGAGCCCTCCCCGTGATCTACACGGATGAAGTGGCGGCGGGCGACAGCGAGTGGTTCATGGACGAGAAGCGAAGCCACGACCTGGCTGAAAGCTTCTACCAGGCCTGCGAGATGTGCGGGATGGCCCTGCCGGCCGGCGAATCTCCCGCCCTCCGCTATTTGGTCAAGGCCGAGCCGCCGGTGCGGAGCGCTCCCTCTTTGTCCGGCTGTGTGACCGGCATTATCGCTCCTCGAGACAGGATGGTCACGGAAGAGAAGCTCTCCGCCGGAGACCGGATCATCGGGGCGACATCATCAGGGCTTCACGCCAACGGGATTTCCCTGGTGATCAAGCGGGCTTTAGCCCTAAAAGACAAGTTTCTCCATCGACTGCCGAATGGGAAAACCCTGGGCGAGGAGGCGCTCATCCCCACCCGCTCGTATGTCCGGCTCGTCGAGGCCCTCCAGGAAAAAAATATCGAGATCCACTCGCTGCTCGGCGGCACAGGGGGAGGGATCTCCAAGATCGCCTATGCCAAGAGACCATTCACCTATCGGGTCAAAAAATGGGTGGACGAAATTCCGCCGCTTTTCCGGTTCATGCTCGAGGTCGGCGTCAGTCTGAAGGACTGCCTGACGACCTTCAACTGGGGAATCGGGTTCTACATTTTTGTGCCTGAAGAAGAGGTCGACCGAACGATCAAAACAGGCGAGAAAGCGGGATATGACCTGCTTCTGCTCGGCCAAGTCGAAGAAGGGGAACGCTGCGTCATCTTTGAGCCGGAGAGAATTACACTCCCGGCCGTCGAGTGAACTCCGTCAGAGGTCCGCTTTACTTCTTCGCTGCTGCAGCCATGTCCGAGTCTCTTTTCGCTTTGTATTCTGTTCCTTCCTTCCAGTTGGGAAAAGTCGATTCCATGGCCAGGCGGCAGCCCACGTTAAACAGCAGGCGCAGGTCCTCAATCGCTCCGCTGAGGTCCCAGTTCGAGTCGAACTCGTCCGAAGGCTTATGATAATTTTCGGCCGTGTACTTTTCCCTTTTAGCCAAAGTCCATTCTTTTCCGTGCTCGACACTGTCTGTCCCGCCGCCGGGATAAACCGCCGGGATGCCTTGCTTGGCGAAGGGAAAGTGGTCGGAACGAAAATAAGAGCCCTTTTCCGGGGTCGGATCAGGATTCACGGTTCGGCCCTGTTCTTTAGCCGCAGCTTCGATGTATTGGTCGAGTCCGGAGAGGCCGTAGCCGATGACGGTGATATCTTTCATCCGTCCATAGATATTCAAAGCATCCATGTTGATGACGGCTGCCGTCTTAGCCGGAGGAAAGAGGGGCTGAGCGGCATAATACTCGGACCCGAGAAGGCCCTGTTCCTCCCCGGTGACGGCCAGAAAAACGATTGAGCGAAGAGGTGGCCGTTTAAGCTTTTGGAAGGCCTCGGCCAGTTCAATCAGGGCTGCGGTCCCGGTGGCATTGTCCAAGGCTCCGTTGAAGATCTTGTCCCCTTCGAGGGCCGGGTTCATCCCGAAATGATCCCAGTGGGCCATATAAATGAGATATTCATCCGCCCGCTTCGACCCCGGCAGCAGAGCGACGACGTTGCGCGAGGTCACTTTTTTTACGCTGTTTTTCAGAGTGAGCGACGCTTCGAGGCCCAGGGGAACAGCCTTGAATCCCGGCTTGGCCGCCGCCGTCTTCAGTTCGTCGTAATTCAGCCCGGCGGTCCCGAAGATCTTGCGTGTGGCCTCCAGTTGCAGCCATCCTTCTACAGCGCAGCGGGACATGTTGTTGTCCTCTCTGCTCAGATTGAACCGCGGCCCGATCCAGCCGTTCTCGACGACACCCCAGGGATAGGCGGCCGGCCCTGTCTCATGGACAATAAAGATACCTGCGGCGCCCTGACGGGCAGCTTCCTCATACTTATATGTCCAGCGGCCGTAATAGGTCATCGTCCGTCCCGAAAAAAGCGCAGGATCCTCTGTCGCGTACCCTGGGTCGTTGACCAGGACCACTACGGTTTTTCCCCGCACGTTGAGGCCTTCGTAATCATTCCATTTGTACTCGGGCGCCACGATGCCGTAGCCGGCAAAGACTATTTCCGAATCAGCCAAGGAGACCTCTTCCAGCACTCTCTGGGTGACGGCCACAAAATCGTTTTTGAAGGCAAATGAGATCGATTTTTTTCCGCCTTTGATTTCGAGCCTTAATGCGGGTTCAGCCGTGATCACGACCATCGGGATTTCTTGGAAAAAGCTCTGGCCGTTGCCGGGCTTAAGGCCGAGTTTCTGAAATTCCTGCTCGAGGAAATTGACCGTCTTGACCTCGCCGTTCGAAGCCGGCGCCCTTCCTTCGAACTCATCCGAGGCAAGAGTCTTCGTATCGTTGGCCAGATCCTGAGCGGCAATGCTCTCCAGGGCAGGCCGCAGTCGCTGCTCTTCGCTGCTACAGCCAAACAGCCCGAAGATGACCAGGATTGACAGTGCATAGATAATTTTTTTATTCATTTTTTTCCCTCATTTCATAAGGTGAGAAAATAAAACACTACTGGCGTACTTGTCAAGCTTATCCCGCTCTGACCGTATATCACTTTTAAATGCAAGGGGGACACGATACCCTGTCCCTGTCTGGTCGGTAGCGCTCCAAAGGACGATACCGTTGAAAACCGCCAGGGACAGGGAATCATGTCCCCGAAAGTGATATACGGTCAGTATTCCGCTTTTCCCACGCACGGCTGTATTTCACTGCTTTCATCTTCATGGTAAAATCAACCTGGTCAGGCGAAAGCCTTAGCTGGGGCATATAAATCTGACGGAAGTCCTTGACAGGCCGGCCGGCGCGAAATACCATGGACCTGTCCTGGGGAAAAAATAAGGGAGGATAAGCTATGAGCCCTGAAATCCACAACCTCTACGAAGAATACGCGCGAGGTGCCATGGACCGCCGCCAGTTTCTCGGTAAACTGGCCATGCTCGCGGGCGGGACGGCCGCCGCGGCCGCCCTGCTGCCGGCTCTGGAAAGCGGCCGGGCCATAGCCCAGGTCGTCCCGAAGGACGACCCGCGCCTCGAGACGGGATACATCAAGTATCCCGGTGAAACCGGCGAGGTCCGCGCCTATTCGGCCCGGCCGAAGGCCGGGGCAAAGCTCGCCGGCGTCATCGTCATTCACGAAAACAGGGGCCTCAACCCCCACACCGAAGACGTGGCCCGGCGGGTCGCCCTGGAGGGTTTCATGGCCATTGCCCCGGACGCTCTTTCGCCGTTCGGTGGGACCCCCGAAAATCCGACCGAGGCCCAGCCCCTCTTCCAGAAGCTCGACCGCCAGGCGAATACAAAAAACTTCGTCGCCGCGGTCGCCTACCTCAAGACCCATCCCCAGGCGACGGGCAAGGTCGGGTGCATGGGCTTCTGTTGGGGCGGCGGTGTCACTAACCAGGTGGCCGTCAACGCACCGGACCTGGCCGCGGCTGTCCCCTTCTACGGCAGCCAGCCCGCGCCCGAGGACGTCCCGAAAATCAAGGCTGCCATGCTCATCCACTACGCGGGCGACGACGCACGGATCAATGCGGGTATCCCGGCCTTCGAGGAGGCCCTCAAGAAGGCCGGCGTCGACTATAAGATTTACATGTACGAGGGCGCGGGGCACGCTTTTATGAATGACACCGGGACCCGGTATCACAAGGAGGCAGCCGAGTCCGCCTGGCAGCGGACGGTCGACTTCCTCAAGGAAAAACTCAAGACATAGGATTTTTCCGGCGCCACTCAGCGGCCACCTCGGCGACGAAAGGCATCACGCGGGTAAAAAACTTCTTGTAGCCCGGGCAGAGGTAGTTCAGCCCCGGCTCGCCGTCCGGCGCACGCACGAAGCGGTTCTTCGGGCATTCCCCATTGCACATGACCCGGACCTCGCAAGCGCGGCAGACGTGCGGCAGCGCTTCGGCCTTGGCCAGCCCGAACACCCTCTGGGCCGGGCTCTCGAGAAGCTCGACGAGCGGCGTCTCACGGATGTTCCCCAGCCGGTGGCCAGCGTCCACGAAATGGTCGCAGGAGTAGAAATCCCCGTTGCGCTCGACGACGGGGATGTCGCCGCAGACCGGCCGGAAGATGCACAGGGAATGCTCCTGGCCGAAGGCTGTCCGGGCCGCTTCTTCGATGACCTGCACCTTGATCCGCCCGATGTCCCCGGCCACCCACTCGTCGAAGACGGTGCACAGAAAGTCGCCCCAGGCTTCGGCCGGCACGGTTTCGGGGCTGACGCCGCCCGGCGCGTCCGGCCGCGGTTCGACCAGGGGGAGGAAGGTCACGTATGAGGCCCCGATCCGCTTAAAAAAACCGTAGACCTCCGCGGGGCTCCGGACGTTGTGCGTGCTCACGACACAGAGGATATCGGTCGGGACGCCGTGCCGCCGCAGGAGCTCGTAGCCGCGCATCGTCTCCTCGAAAGTGGGCTTTCCATCCCGGGTGACGCGATACCGGTCGTGCGTTTCCCGCGGGCCGTCGAGGCTGAGCCCTACGGCGAAACCCTCCTCCGCGAGAAAGCGGCCCCACTTCTCGTCGAGGAGGGTTCCGTTGGTCTGCATGCCATTGGCGATCGTCCGGCCGGCGGGGCGATACCTGCGCTGGATGTCTACGATCAAACGGAAGTAATCGAGGCCAAGGACGGTCGGCTCACCGCCGTGCCAGGAGAAGCGGATCACTTTGTCGGGCGAGGCGGCGACATGCTGGACGATGTATTCCTCGAGGAGGTCTTCGGGCATGCGGAGCGGCCCGGACTCCGGGCCGAGGTGTCCTTTCTCAAGATAGTAGCAGTAGCGGCAGCCCAGGTTGCAGGCGGCGCCGGCCGGCTTGACGAAAACCTGGAATCCGCGGGACGCGACGGCCATGGTTTTTACGGGCCGACTTGCGTCGGCGCTTTTTCTCCGACGAATCGCGGGTACAGGAAATATTCCCAGAGCATGCCGATGTCATTGCGAAGCTCAACGGGGTTGAAATTGGCGATCAAGGCGTTATGGATTCCCGTCTCGAAAAAGTCGTATCTCGTCTTTATGGTCATTTCGTTGCGCAGGTTTCGGAGGGATAGGTAATGTGATGATGTGATGCACCTCCTCCGGAGGTCTGATAGATTTCCGGTTGAGAATTCTAATTTTAGGAGGTACACAGAGGAATTATGTTGGTATTGACCTTCATCGTCAATACTCACATTTGACGTTGATGGATCAAGACGTGCAGGTGACTCGTGCTCGCCGTAAAAATTTTGAGAGAGATGAAATCTCAATTTGTCAACACCGTCGGAATAAAAAGGACGGCGATTCTCGATATCATGACTCTTATCAAAGACCATTATCAGGATAAAAAGCTTGGCGGGATCAAAACGAGCGAGGGATTTAATTTTGTGGACAACCTAAGTCTGTATAAAGATGCTACCAGATATACTCCAACGCCCTACAATAAGCTAAAAAAAATGGTCGAATACCTTAAGCCTGGCCCCGACGATATTTTTTTTGATATCGGTTTCGGTGATCCCAGCCGCTTCCGGGCACATTTTAGGCAGCACCTTCAAGCCTTAGTGTTTGGATGAATATTTCAATTTGTGGGGGAGAAGCCGGCGCTCTCGCTGCGCAGACCGCCTGTCCGAGCTGGCGTCAGGGGTTGCCGAAGCAGAAGATTTTGCTTTTCAGCTTATTATCCACCCCATCGAAAAATCCCAACCTTCACTTTGATCGGGCGGGGAGGCCTGGCTTACAATAGCCTTTTGAACGAGTTGAAAAGACATGTTCGGGCCATCGGAGGATCGAATCCCATGGGGAGGGCTTGAGACCGACACGGAGACAGAGGAAATCGGCCTGGAAATGCTGTTGCCCCGCTACAAGGAGATCCTGGCCAAGATGGAAGCTTTGCGCCGGATCGATATCGACAAATTCATTCTGTTCGCCCAGGCCCGCAAAAATCAGAGCGGACAGAAGTTCGTCTTCTTCATCTATCAGCGGGAATTCCGGCCGGAGATCAGTCCGGCGGTCATCCAAAAAATCATGGGTCTCTATCAAGACTCGCCGCACGTCCTCGACGGGATCCAGGAGCTTTTCATGTTCTATACACGGAACATCTCCCAGAGAACACCCAAAGAATGAGGGAAAGCTTCGCCGATTCTTCGGCGCATTTCAGCCTCATCTTCATGAATAAAGCACCCGAACAGCTTGCCAGGATCGTCATGCGCGAACAGTCGGAAGATATCTTCAAGGCGTTTTCTGCCGTCGCCCAGGCGACGGGCGGGATTGTCGATACGTCTCAGAACCCAGCCGCCGGAATCAAGAGCGCTCTCGAAACCTCGAACAAATATTACCTGCTCTATTTTACGCCTTTCTCCGAAGTCAAAGACGGGACGTTCCGGAGCATAAAAATAAGGGTCAAAGACAGAGATTATTCAGTCGTGAATCGGCAGGGATATATTTATTGAGGTACATTATTGAGGTACACTTACCGTATATGTACCTAATATAATATTTTTTTATCCAATTTTTTGAATAAAATCCAAATAATTGAACTTTTTGCTTCAAAAAATAGGCGAGATACTATCTTAATTTATTGATTTTAATGCAATTAAATATGCCGCTGAAGAAAATTTCAATTGGCATATAAATTGCAATTATAAAAAGGATGAAAATCGGGAAAAAAGGAGGCTTATTCCGAAGCGAAAATCGAGAAAAACGTCTCATCGTCGGAAGGGGCGCAACGTCTCTTCCAGGGGAAAAGGAAAAAGGAGGAAAAATGCGTAAGGTTTTAATCGCATTGTTTGTCTGTCTTATCGCCGTTTCCGGGATGGCCCAGGTCCGGACGGGCAACATCATCGTCGTCGTGACCGACCAGGACGGATCGCGCCTCCCGGGCGTGACGGTCACGTTGATCAGCCCCTTCGGGGCGGTCCCGCTCCAAGTGACCTCGGCCGAGGGAGTAGCCCGGTTCCTGTCTATGCCGCCCTCCCGCGAATACCAAGTCAAGCTCGAGCTCTCCGGGTTCAAGACCAAGACCGAGACCGGGATTACGGTCAACGTCGGTTCCAACGCCAACCTGACTCTGGTCTTGGAACAAGGCATGATCACCGAGCAGATCACGGTCGTCGGCAAAACCCCCGTCGTCGACCAGAAGAAGACCTCGGTCGGGACGAACGTCACCCAGGATCTTCTGCAGTCCTTGCCCACGGCCCGCGATCCCTGGGTCGTTCTCCAGATGGCCCCCTCGATCATCACCGACCGTGAGAACATCGGCGGCAACGAGTCCGGCCAGCAGTCGAGCTACGTCGCCCGCGGGACGACGACCTACAACGACAATGTCTGGGCCATGGACGGTGTCGTCATCACCGACCCGGCGGCCATCGGAGCGTCGCCTTCGTACTATGACTTCGACGCCTTCGAGGAAATGTCGATCATCGTCGGCGGCGCCGACGTCACGGTCCAGACGGGAGGCATCGCCCTGAACATGGTCACCCGGCGGGCCGGCAACAAGCTCAGCCTCGGCGGCCGGTTCTACGTCACCGACAGCTACTTCCAGGCGAAAGAGATCGACCCGAAGTGGGCGGACGATTTCGTCGCGTTGAGCAAAGCGATCAATCAAACGGTCTCGGGCTTGAACAAGATCGACGCCATCCGCGATTACGGATTCAACCTCGGGTTGCCGATCATCAAGGATAAGGCCTGGGTCTGGGGCTCCTACGGCGTCCAGGACATCCACACCTTCACGATCTTCGGGACCAAGGACGACACCATGCTCCAGAATTACGTCGGGAAGCTCAACATCCAACCCATCCCCGACAATCGCTTCGAGGCCTTCATCCATGCTGGCGGCAAGTACAAGTGGGGCCGGTCCACCTCGACGTCCAATCCGGAAGGTCTCTACCAGGCCGGCGGCTACCACTTCGGCTCGCCGATCCTCAAGTTCCAGGACGAGCATATGTTCGGGGACAACCTCTTCCTGTCCGTGAAATACGCCTTCGCCGACGCGGGCTTCATGCTCATCCCGATGACCGACCTGGACCTCGTGAAGATGGCCGTCTGGGACGTCACCGCCCAGAGGTATTATGGTTCGCAGGCGACCCGCTATTACGTCGAGCGGCCGACCAAACAGCTCAACTTCTCCACCGACTACTTCAACGACACGTTCCTCGGAGCCAGCCACACTGTCAAGCTGGGCGTCGAGTACGCTAACCGGGCCCAGTACGTCGAGTCGGTCTGGACGGGCAACCTGGTCATGAACCGGAACTACAACACCCCCCAAATCGACCTGAACGGCGACAAGGCGCCCGACATCCCGACCTCCGCTTGGAAATATTTCAGCTTCTCGCGCGGCTACTACCGCGACGCGGGCGTAAAGGCCCTCGCCGGTTTCTTCCAGGACACGATCAACTTCGGCCGGCTCACTCTTCTGCTCGGGGTTCGGTACGACTACCAGACGCCCAGCGTCAATCCGATCGATGTCCTCGCAGTCGATCGCGATTCGCCCGTCTGGAAGGACAATTTCACCTCCAAGACGGTCGACCTCCTCGATTCCTTCCTGCCCAAGATCTCGCTCGACAAGATCGACGCCAAGGCTTCCGACGGCTCGAAGTATGCCTGGAAGACCTGGTCCCCGCGCCTCGGCGCGACATGGGACGTCTTCGGCAACGGCAAGACGATCGCCAAGTTCTCGGTCGCTCGCTACGGCGAGTTCATGGGCACCGGGTCGGCCGACATCTACGTCCCCGGTGGGGCGTCCGGATCGGCCAACTATTGGTGGCAGGACAACGGCGACGGCAAGGTCGATTTCGCCGAACTCTATTGGCTCAACCGCCGGAGCGGCGCCCTCTATTCGCCCTACAGGGTGTATGACGACGCCGGTAACTTCCAGGGTAACCTGGCCGACGCCGCCGATTACTACTGGAGCGGCTACGATCCTTCCAACCCCCTGAAGCTCACGTCCCCCTACACGACCCGCGACGCCAACTCCCAGGACATGCAGACGGACGAAGCCATCTTCACCATCGAACGGGAGATCCTGTCCGACTTCGCCGCCTCCATCAATCTGACCTACCGCAAGTACAGCAAAACCAACTGGACGCTCAAGTACTTCAAGGACGCCGACGGCAACATGACCGACATCCGGAACAAAGCCTGGTACGCCAGCGCGGGCAAGGTCCCCGCGACGCTTCCCGGGCTGGGCAGCACGAAGGATGGCGCCAACCATGAGTGGTATTACACGACAACCGTGGGGACGGCCTATTCGCCCTGGGCCGTCGAAAAGCAGCGGCCCGACTACTACTTCGACTACTTCGGCGTCGACTTGGTCCTCAACAAGCGCCTTTCGAACAAGTGGATGTTCAACGGCAACTTCACCTGGCAGACGCAGGCTCAGCATTACGGCGACAACGGCTGGGTGGACAAGACCAACCTCTGGGCTTATGAGGGCTATCCGCAAGCGGCTTACATCGGCGGGGCGAGCGGCAAGGAAAACCAATACACCTATTCCCGGTGGATGCTCAAGCTGGGCGGCCTCTACCAGGCCCCGTTCGGCATCGACATCAGCGGCACGTTCCAAGCGCGCGAAGGCTGGATCCAGCAAGAGTACTTCAATTTCTACAATTACACGCTCCCCAATCCCGCATCCGTATCCGCCGGGCTGATCCAGGTCCCCTTCGGCACGCATCGGTTGTCCACGTTCTACAACTTCAACCTCCGGATCGAAAAAATGCTCAAGCTGGGGGACGTCGGCCGGGTCTACATCATGGTCGACATCTTCAATGGTTTAAACAACCAGATCGAGAACCGGCGTTACCAGATGTATCACGGGTCGTATTATTACTACGGCGAAGGCCATGCCTCCAACCGCTGGGTCGCCAATCTGACCGACAACCTCCTAAACGAAATCCTGAATCCGCGGGTCATGCGGATTGGCGTTCGGTTCCAGATCTAGCTCGTTCGCACGTTTAGAGTCCCCTCCGGGTCCCTCCGGCCTCACGGCCGGAGGGACCTTTTTTTTAGGAGCTCGGGTGTTAAAATTGTTACCGTGCGGTCGTTTCGCCGCGGCCGGCGAGGATTCTTCGACGTTTTAAAGGGGCCGGCCCCCCATAAGGCCGACTCGCGGGCGACGGCCCGAATTGGCACGAAAGATGCACTTTTCAGGTTGAGGAGGCTGACGATGAAGAAAACGTTCGTCCTGTGCGCCTGCGTTCTCCTGATGACGGCGGCCCTGGCGGCCCAAGATTACAAGGGAAAGGCTCGTCTTCTCGGGGTCGTCCTGGATCAGGATGGAAAGCCCCTCGAAGGCGTCAAGGTCACGGTCTTTCTGCCAGAAGCCAACGGGGGTTTTTCCGTCACAACCGATAAGGAAGGCCGATGGACGGCCGCCTGGCTCAAGAAGGGCTCCTGGAACCTGGATTTCGAGAAAGTCGGTTACGAGCCCAAGAAAATCTCGGTCAGCGTCAGCGAAGCCCAAAAGAATCCCGAGGTCAAAATCAACATCAAGAAAGTCGAAGGTCTCATGGTCACCGAGGACCTGAAGAAGGAGCTCGGGGCGGCCAACGAGCTGTTCGACAAGAACGATTACCAGGGCGCCCTAGCCGCCTTCCAGGCCATGGTCCAGAAGTACCCCGAGGCCTACATCCTCTGGAAGAATGTCGGGAACTGTTATTTCGCCTTGGAGCAGTACGATAAGGCCGAAGAGGCCTATCATAAGATCGTGGAGAAGGACCCGGCCGACTCCGACGCCATGCTCCTGATCGGCAACACCTACGCCAACCGGAAGCAGAACGACAAAGCCCTGGAGTGGTACAACAAAATCCAGATCGATAAGATCAAGGACACGATCGTCCTTTACAACATCGGGATCGACTATTACAGCATCGGGAAGTACGAGGACGCTTTGCGCTTCTTCAAGCAGTCCGTCGAGATCCAGGCCGACAACCTCGACGCCCTGTACCAGCTCGGCCTCGTCTATCTCAACCTCCAGAAAAACGCCGAGGCGATCGCGGCCTTCGAGTCGATCCTCAAGATCAACCCGGATTGGGAGAAGGCCCCCCAGGTCCGCAGTTTCCTTGAATACTTGAAGAAGAAATAGATGCGCGCCCGCTCCTTCTTTCCCATCCTCGCCGTCGCGGCCGCGGTCCTGGCGGGGTGCGGCGGCGCTCGCGTCGCGGCGCGGGCAAGGAAAAATTCGTCGAAAAGCGGCTCTTCGCCGCAAAATCCGAAGAGCTCGAGACCCGCAAAGAGATCACCTTCGCTTTCTCCCCGGAGTTGGCGCCCGGGCGGACGTATGTGGACGTCATCGTCAACGGCAAGCAGGACAACGGCCGGGTCCGAAAAATCGTGGAGGTCAAGGCCTAACGGGTCGACTGCCGGATCCGGCAACCATCCGCGGCCGCCCGTCGTTCTGAAGAGGAGGGATTCAATCCCTCGCTTTCGGCCGAAGAGGGACGAAAGCCTTCGAGGAATCAGGTGAATGAAATGCCCATGAAACTGTCGATCCGTGAAGCCGCGAAATCGTTCGTCCGTCGGGCCGGTTGGATCGCGGCCTGGACGGCCGCGGCGTGTCTTTGTCTTGGCGCCGCACCCCAGGCGAATCCTCCGGCTTCGGCGCGCCAGGAAAAAAACCCGCTCCCCCCCCACCAGCGCGATTTTCTTCAGCTCGTGACCTATATCATCACCCCGAGCGAAAAGGACGTCTTCGACAAGCTCACCAGCGACCGGGACCGGGACATCTTCATCGAAAGCTTCTGGAAGTTCCGAGATCCCACGCCGGGGACTCCGGAGAATGAATTCCGGGAGGAGCACGTCCGCCGCTACAACTACGCCAACACGATCCTCGGCCGGGGCGCCGGACGGCCGGGCTGGATGACCGACCGAGGCCGGTTCTACATCATCCTCGGCGAGCCGAACTCCTACGACCGCTTCCCGAGCACGAGCGGGATCGTCCCGTGCGAAGTCTGGTACTACTACACGGACGGCCGGAAGGGCCTTCCCCAACATTTCGGACTCGTCTTCTTCCAGAAGAGCGGCATGGGCGAGTACAAGCTTTACGATCCGGCCGTCGATGGGCCCAAAGCCCTGATGCTCCAAACCCTCGAAATCCACAATTTGGACCCGGACGATTATGAGACCATATACGAGACGATCCGGGAGCGGGCGCCCACCCTGGCCGACATCTCGATCTCCCTCATTCCCGGCGAGTTCGGATACGGCTACCAGCCGACGCCCCGGAACACGATCCTGATCGCCCAGATCATGGAATCGCCCCGGGCGGACATCAAACCGGCGTACGCAACCCATTTTTTGGATTACAAAGGGTTGGTCAGCACCGAGTATATGTCCAACTTCGTCGAGGCCGAGACGACCGTCGCGGTGATCCAGGACCCGTTCCTGGACATCCCCCTCGTCCACTTTTCCATGAAGCCGGCCAACATTTCGGTCGATTACGCGGAAGCCAGGGACCAGTATTACTGCGCCTTCACGGTCAGCGTCAGCCTCCGTGTCCCCGACAAGACTCCCGAGGAGCTCATCTATCAATATACAAAGGACATGCCTTTCTACTTCGCCCCGAACGAGGTTGAACGGATTCAAGCCAACGGGATCGCGATCGAAGACGCCTTTCCCGTCGCCGCGGGGACCTACCGGCTCATCATTCTCCTCCAAAACGCCGTGGCCAAGGAGTTCAGCCTGTACGAGAAGGACATCACCATCCCCGCCGAGGAGACCCTCCGAATCGGCGACCCGCTGTTCGGGTACCGGTTCCAGGACTACGGGACCAACGTCCTCATCCCCTTCAAGATCCTGGACAAGAAACTCATCGTCGATCCCAAGAACACGTACGCCCGGCAGGACACGATCGCCTGCCTCTTTTCGGTCCTCAACGCCGGGCCGGACCTCTGGAAAGAGGGGACGGCGCGATTGAGCTTCCGAGGAACGACGGGAAAACCCGAGACCGAGAAAACGCTCACCTTCCGCCTCCGGGATTTTCCGGCGGGCAAGGTTTTGCCTATCGCGACCTCGCTGCCGGCCCGCGATTTGCCGCCCGAGTATTATGACGTCGAGGTCACCGTCCTCGACGGCCAAGGCCGGCCGGCTGCGGCGGCGAAGGGACAGATCGTCCTTTCGCCCCTGGAGGCGATCGGCCATCCCATCGCCCGGGCCAGGGGATTTCCGCTGGAAGGCCGGTTCGCCCTCTATGGGATCCTCGCCCAGCAGTACGCCAAGGCCGGCGACCCGATCCGGGCCGAGGCGTTCTATCAAAAAGCCTTGACCCTCAAGCCCGATTTTGCCCGGGGATGGGCCGACTACGCTCAATTCCTCCTGAAAATCAATGAATTCGACAAGGCGGCCGCCGCGGCCGAAAAAATCAAGGGGGATCCGTCTCTCCAGTTCGAATATCACCTGATCCACGGCCGGGCTCTCGTCGGGAAATCCCTCTTTTCCGAAGCTCTCGAATCGCTTCTCGCCGCCAACAGGGTTTACAACAGCGACACCGGCGTGCTGAACGCCTTGGGATTCTGTTATATCAAGCTGGGGAAAAAGAAAGAAGCCCTCGAAGCCCTGCAGTCCTCGCTTAAGCTCAACCCCAATCAGGCCGAGGCGAAGACGCTCCTCTCGGAAGTCGAGAAGCTGAAATGAAAAATCCTCGCGGCTTCAGATGACCTTGAAGTCGATCTTCTTTTCGCCCTTCAATCCCGAGACGTTGTCCCGGATCAAATCGCCGCGGATCGCCCTCTACAAGGCCTGGCGGGCGAGCGCGGACGAGGGGTGGACGCGGTGGATCCTGGAGCAGTTCGAGTTCCCGTACGTCAATGTCGAGAACGCCGAAATGAGAGCCGGATCGCTCCGGAATAAATACGACGTGCTCGTCATCCCCGCGATTTCCGCCGACGCCATCGCCAACGGCTATGCGCCGGGGACCATGCCCCCCCAATATGTCGGAGGCATCGGGGATGCCGGCGTGCTCAACATCGAGACGTTCGTCCGCGAAGGTGGGACATTGGTCGCGCTCAATTCGGGCTGCCAGTTCGCCATCGAGAAGCTGAGCCTTCCGGCCGGCGACGCGCTAAGGAGCGTCCGGTCGGCCCAGGGCGGCGGGGCGCCGGAATTCATCTGCCCGGTTTCTGTTCTGTGCCTGGCTTTTAACCCGAAGCACCCTGTCGCCTACGGCACCTTCAAGCTGCTGTTCAACGCGCTGTTTTATTGAAGCGAAACCCGGATCGGCAGGTGGTCTTTTTGAACGCCTTCTCCTGTGACAGTCCTTTCCTTTCTTGACATCTCTCTTCAGCGGGCGATATATTTTGGGCGCAATGGGCGGTTTGGATTTTATGAAGAAGGGGAATTGAGCGATGGGCGGAAAAAATTCTTATCGAAGGAGTTCTTAAAATGAGGACATTTGCTCGGACGTTCGTTGGCCTAGTTATTTTATTAATTGTTATGGGTCTTTTCCGTCAACTTCCGGCGGCGGAGGAGCGCGCTAACCGGCTTATCGCCCTGCTCGAAGCGGGGAAGCCGGCGATCGGCGTGTGGACCGGCGCGCTCGCGGCGCCCCGGATAAGCAAGATCCTGGCGACCAGTGATGCGGATTTCATCGTGGCCGACGTGGAACACGACATTTATGATTTCAACGCGTTACACCGGTTCCTGCTGGAGATTCAGGATTTCAGCAATCGCTTTAGGGCCGAACCTCGGCCGGCGCCCGTGGTGCTGGTGAAGCTGGCCAACCGCGGCACCTGGGATCCACGCTACGAGATTGCCGAATCGCTCAAAGTTGGTCCGGCGATGGGCGTTTGGATCCCATTCGTCGAGAGCCGGGCGGATGTAGAAAGGGCTATTTCCGCCATTCGAAATGCAGAGACCTCTGCCCTCGAAGGCCTGAACATTCCGCGTGAAAGACGAGATATCTGGCCGCTCAATCCCAAAGGCGAGCTGATGCTGGTGGCTATGATCGAGACTGAAACGGGCGCGCGAAAGGCGAAGGAGATCGTGGAAACGCCCGGCCTATCCGCGGTTCAGCCCGTCCACCTTCCGGATGCGGATACGGCGCGCATTCTGAAGATGTGCCTCGCCCGGGGCGTCGTTGCCGCCACGGATGCCGGTCCTGGAGATATCAAGGCCAAGGTGGACGCCGGGTACAAGATGATCAGTGTCGGCTGGGACTTCGACCTACTGCGCAGAGAACTGGGGGATACGATCAAGGGAATGCGTTCGGCTATCAAATGAAATGGACCGCGGCATTCCTGCATGGGACAGGAAGGAAACCAACTGTTCTAGGCCTCGATAAGATCAGAAGAACAGCCGAGGCCGCACGGGGGAGTGGCCTGGATTTTCTCAAATATAGCTGCTCAGCCGGGGATTTTTATCATCCCGAAGATGCGCAGGATTTAAATTTTTGATTCTTCGATATTCTTTTGATACAACCGCGTGTTCAGATGGCAGAAGGCGCAGGCCAGGGCGTCCGAGGCGTCTTCCTCCATTTTGGCGCCTTCGATATTCAGCAGCGCCTGGATCATCGTCTGGACCTGGTTCTTGTCGGCCCGGCCGTAACCCGTCACGGCTTTTTTGATCTCGAGAGGAGAATACTCGAACAACGGACACTCATGCCCGGCGACGGCGACGAGCACCGCCCCCCGCACTTGTCCCAGGGTGATGGCCGTCTTGACGTTTTGGGCGTAGAAGGGATTTTCGATAGCGACTTCTTCGGGCGCGTGTTGAGCGATTAATCGGTCCACGCCGGCCTTGATGTCGAGGAGTTTTTTATGAAGCGGCGACCGGCGCGACGGCTTGATCGTGCCGTAGTCCAGCACCCGGTATTGGTTTTCATTGAATTCTAGGATGCCGTATCCTGTGGACTGGCTGCTGGGGTCGATCCCGAGAACCCGCATCGGTGACGGCTTTAGGCGGTTTCGTACTGGGCGATTTCTTTTTCGTCGATGTCGAAGTTGGCGGCCACGGTCTGGACGTCGTCGTGGTCTTCGAGCTCTTCGACGAGCCTCAAGGCCTGCTGGGCCTGTTTGCCCTCGAGCTTAATATAGTCCTGCGGAATGTGGCCGACATTAGAATCCGCGACCTCGATCCCGGCCGCCTTGACGGCCTCAAGAACGGCCTCGTACTTTTCGGGCGCGGTGATGACTTCCCAGGTGTCGCCGTCATCCTTGATGTCCTCGGCGCCGGCGTTCAGGGCGATATCCATAAGCTTTTCTTCCTCGACCTTTTCCTGATCGATGTCGATGTACCCCCCGCGCTTGAACCGAAAGGCGACGCACCCGGACGTGCCGATCTGGCCGCCGTTCCTGGTGAAGATATGGCGGATCTCCGAGACCGTGCGATTCTTGTTGTCGGAAAGGGCGGTGATGTAAACGGCGAAGCCGCCGGGCCCGTAACCTTCGTAAATGACTTCCTCGTAATGAGAGCCTTCAAGCTGGCCCGTGCCTTTCTGGATGGCCCGCTTAATGTTGTCGGCCGGCATGTTGACGGCTTTGGCGTCCTGGACGGCTTTCCGCAGGCGGGGATTCATATCGGCGTCGCCCCCGCCCGCGCGCGCGGCTACGGCGATTTCGCGAATGATCTTGGTGAAGATTTTGCCGCGCTTCGAGTCCGCGGCGGCCTTTTTATGCTTAATAGAAGCCCATTTCGAATGTCCGGACATGTGATCTCCTTAGGAAAAAAGTCTCATAAATTTTATCATAAAAAAAAGGTTATGACAAATGGGGTTAAACTCCGGATTTATGAACTTTTCTTGTGGACAAAGTGGAGAAAAAAGCTAAAAATAGGCTGGAAAAGACAATTCTCTCGAGGAGGTTCATGATGGATTTCCGGGATCTTTCCTTCCCTGGGGCTCCCTTGATCAAAGTTTCTCCGCCGGGTCCCGCGTCCCGAGACCTCCTCAGATTCCAGTCTGCTCACGAAGGTTCCGCGGTCTCCTATCCGAAGGGAATGCCCATGGCCCTCCGTCGGGCCAGGGGAGCCACGGTCGAGGACATGGATGGAAATCTCTACATCGATTTCTTCGGCGGCGCCGGCGTCATG
>Ga0256868_10000133_pt1 | contig 43028 bp, 38 predicted proteins | sample RVTome_13_FD_187341 | JGI IMG/M metagenome (GOLD analysis project Ga0256868, IMG submission 187341) | Soil microbial communities from uranium-contaminated site in the Upper Colorado River Basin, Wyoming, United States - RVT92D227 HiSeq ...
CAGGGATGGTCCGGGTCCCCTTCGACTTTGATGACTTTCCCATCCTTGACATGGGCAATTACACCGCAACCGCCATGACACCCAGGACCCGCTGACCATGTTGTAGTCTTGATTTTCTCAACGGTCATGCCTCAATGTCTCCTTTTCGCTATATCCCTGAACCCTGCTCATGCCTTGTAAACCTTACAAGGAACACCTCTCACATAAGTCGCACCCACGATGGGATCGTAGGGCGGTTCCATAGTGTGCACCAGGTTTATGGAAGGTTCCAACATGCCATGCCATTGCTGCTTTTCTGGATAGAAATAGTGGGAATAGCCCCATACTACTTTCGGATGAAGCCCTTCCTCAAGTCTGACCTTTCGCTTGCAACGCTCCCTGTTCTGGTAGGTTTCAACCCAGACCCAGTCACCGGAATTCAAACCCAAGCCTTCGGCGGTTCCAGGATGTAGTTCCAGAATTGGATCGGGCACCATCTTGCGTCGGGTTGGCAGGTTAAGTCCTTGCCCGTGATAGATCGCCAGATGCCTGCCATCAGTAAGGATGAACGGGTATTCTTCCATGATATCCTGAGATGGATATTTGTCCTTGTAATAGGGGAAAGGGTCATAACCATGGCCCTCCAGTTTGCTCGACCAGATTTCGCATTTACCGGAAGGGGTATTGAACCCGGGCTTTCCATCAGGGCGCAGCAGTCCCTTTTCGTATTTCCTTTCTACAATTGGCTCTGACAAGATATACCGCTGTTTGAAATCCTTGAAGCTAATCTTTGCGTTCCTCAGTCTATAATCCATCAATGCCTCGGTGTTCTTAGCAGGCACAGCAGGATCCACGCCCATTCTGTCCATTAGGTCAAAGATGACGTCGTATTCGCTCCGGGCTTCACCCAGCGGGTCTATCGCCTTCTGGCGTGCCAGAATGTAATTGGGATGGTTCATGGACGAGGCGATATCCTCAAGCTCAAGCCAGGTGGCCGGCGGTAACACATAATCGGCAAGTTCAGCCGTCGGTGTTCTGAAAAAATCGACCACCACGAAAAGGTCGAGCCGTTTCAATGCCTCCGCAGCCCTCAGGTTATCCTCGATGTTGACCACTACATTGCTGGAAGTCCAGTACGCCCTGATCCCCTTTCCTTGTTCCATAAGCTTAAAGCACAGAGGGGGATAGGGCTTGGCCCGGGCTGAACTTGGGCCAGAGAGCAGGGGAAACTCCGCTGCACCGATAATTTTCTCTTCCACCTTGGGATCACAACGCATGTCTCTCCTGTATTCCAGGTAGCCGCCCGCAGGATATCGGGCGAAGACATTACCCTCTGAAACGTCCAGGTTTCCAGTAATCGCTATGAGTATGCTGAGCGCCCGCGAGGTCTGTATCGAATTAGGATTCATCGCAGTTCCCATGTGCGTCATGAGAACGGCCGGCTTGGTGGTCGCGTAAAGCCTAGCAGCAGAAGCGATCTGCTCCCTCGGTACCCAAGTGATCTCTTCAACCCTTTCTGGAGGGTATGTCGCAACCAGTGCCGTCAAACGCTGCCATACCGTATCACATTCCACCCTCTTACCACCAATTATCCTAACCACATACTGTCCAGTAAGGGACGGCTCGGAACTCGATACTCCATATCCCCTGTCTGGGCCATGACAGACGACGGGGCCGCCCGATTGCGTATCCCAGACAACGAAGCTTTGCGAGCTTCCACCCGTCATGATATCAGCCTCTCTGAGTAACCTGTCCGTGTCTCTTCTGATCAAGAAAGGTGCATTTGTCCAATTCCGAACAAATGCCATGTCGTAAAGCCCTTCTTTTATGATGATATGGAGCCAGCCCAGGGATAGGGCATCATCGGTCGCAGGTTTTATACGCAACCATTTATCAGCTCTGGTGCTGAGCCGGTTAGGTCTGGGGTCGATAACGATCAGCTTGAGACCCTCAGACTGAGCTTTCAGTAACCTCCTCGCCTTGGTCGGGAAGCTGGCAGATGGATTGTGGCCCCACAGGACAGCACAGCGTGTGTCTTTAAAATACACTCCAATTTGCTCGCACTTTACAGTTTCGCCGTAAGTGAGGGAGCAAGCCATGACATGTGGGGTTAGACAGTAGTGCGAGTCGAGCGTGAAGGCCTGAGGGCTCCCAATAGATTTAAGGAACAAAAGAGAGGCCAACACTCCTCCCTTGGGGTATGTCCCCCAGCCGAAGGCTATTGATTCAGGTCCGTAATGATTTTTGATTTCATTGAGCCTCTTCGCTATCTCACCGAGGGCCTGATCCCAAGATATCCTCTCCCATTTTCCATGCCCTCGCTCTCCAACGCGCTTGAGCGGATAGAGGAGACGATCAGGATGGTAGAGGAGTTCCGTGTAAGTGATTCCCTTTATGCAGAGCCTGCCCCCGGTCTTAGGGTCTTCTGGATTCGCACGAATCTTCTTTACTCTGCCTTCGTTGATGTGCACCAGGACCCCGCACTCCTCCATACACCCTTGACAAGCGCTCTTAATTACTTGTTGAGTCATGCCTAAGCCCATCCAAAAATGGTAGATATCAGCCCGAGAAGACAGCCGACCTAAAAACACAGTCCTGCGGCTGGTCAGCCCTCGAGTCTGCGAAGAGGGGGCAGGATCTCAATACCGACCTTTTCTGTAATATCCTCATGATCCCCTAGGAGCCACAATTATAAATGCCAACGCGGGTTTACGAAGAAGATTGTCTTCGAGCTCCAATACCTATTTTGAGGCACAAAGATATCTGCTTTTAATCTCCTCGTTATTTTTAAGACCTTGAGGCACCGACTCAAAAACGATCTCCCCTTTGCAAACGATAAAGATATAATCGGAGACCCTCAATGCCATCGGAAGATTCTGCTCGACCAAAAGAATAGAGAGTCCTTCATTTTTAAGCTGAGTGACGATGGATCCAATTTCAAGAACAATTAACGGGGCAAGTCCCTCTGAGGGCTCATCCATCAAGAGAAGATCTGGATTGGTCATGACGGCCCGACCAATGGCCAACATTTGCTGTTCACCTCCGCTAAGGAGATTCCCTTTTAGGTTTGAGCGATCTCGTAGAATCGGGAAATGAGAGTAGACGCGGTCTATAGTCCAACACTGACCTTTGCCCCTCGTTCTTGCGGCCATGATTAGGTTTTCTCTTACGCTTAATGACGGAAAGATATTTCGGCCTTGCGGAATTAGCCCAATACCCATTTTGGCGATTCGGTATGGTTTGAGCCGGGTAATATCTTCCCCTTTAAACCGGATCAGCCCATTACGGGGAGGCGTTAAACCCATAATGGAACGAATAGCGGTTGTCTTGCCCATTCCGTTACGGCCTAAAAGGGCCACTACGGATTCCTCTTCCACCCTCATGGAAAAGCCACGAAGAGTAGGCCTTTCTCCGTAATAGGTGAAAATATGATTGATATCAAGCATAGCTACCTCAACGCTCGATTCCCATATAAATCTCCCTGACCCTTTGATCACGCTGAATCATCTCAGGTGTTCCGTCCGAAATGATCTGGCCATAGTGGAGGACGATGATTCGATCAGCAACTTCAAATATCATATCCATATCATGGTCGACCATAAGAACGGTAATATCAGATTTCAGATTTTTAATAAGAGCAATGACATCAGACCCTTCTTCCTTGCTTAACCCCGCACTCGGTTCATCGAGGAGGAGGAGCTTGGGTTGCATGGCCAGGCTGAGACCTATTTCCAATCTCCTTTTTTCCCCATAAGCCAAATTCTTTACCGGTTCGTCTCTTTTCTCCCAAAGATCCAATGTTCTCAATGTCTCCACAGCCTGATTAAAGATCTCCTTGAAATCTTTAGTTGGGCGGAGCATTCTGAAACGATGAGGTTTTGTACCATGAAGCGTCAGCATTGCGTTATCTAAAACAGTGAGCTTCTGCCAAAGGCTGATAATTTGAAACGCACGGGCCTGACCGAGATGAGCGCGACTGTGTGTGGGTAGACTCGTTACATCCTGCCCGTAAAAATAGATCCGGCCTTCTGTGCACGATAACTGTCCGTTGATCAGATTGAACAGTGTCGTCTTGCCTGCGCCATTGGGCCCAATAATCGCCAGACGTTCTCCTACCTCTACGGAGAACGAAACCCTATTCACTGCGCTCACACCGCCAAATTGTTTAGACAATCTCTCGACTTTTAGCGCCTGCAAAGTGTTGCCTCACCTTTGTAAAAAGGTCCCACAGATAAACCCCGATTCCCTGTCTCGCAAATATTATCGTTACAACAAAAAGACCACCCAATATCAGTGGCCAGCGCTGCGGTGAGACGATACTGGCAAGGTTTTCAACGAATACCAACACCAAAGCACCTATTACAGGACCCAAAAAAGTTCCAAGACCTCCCATGATCGCCATAACCATCGGTAGAAAAGACGTAGCGATACCGAGGTGTTTGGGAGAAACAAAATAATTATAGTAGCTGAACAACACACCCGCGATGCCCGCAAAAGCTCCGGAAATGACGAAGGCAATATATTTGTACAGCCATGTATTGTATCCAACAGCTTTCATTCTCGATTCATCTTCACGAATTCCGACAAGCCCTACTCCAAGGGGTGATCGCACGAAGCGGTTGAGCAAGACAAAACTAATTATGAAAAGCACTAACACCAAGTAATAATACCAAGTTCTGTCTATGGTTAAACCGGGTATGGCAAGATCTGGCAGGGGTATCCCCGTAATACCCTGCATGCCTCGAGAGTTCAGCCACTTCACATTCCAAGCCAAACTATACAGCATTTCCCCAAGAGCAAAAGTCACTAATAAAAAATAAATCCCGGACACCCGCAATGCGATGAGCCCAAAGAGGGCGGCAATGAATGCTGCGACCAAAACGCCAAACGGGGCACTGATCCAAAAAAGACTGACATTGTAATGGAGGTGTAACAAAGCGATCACATATCCACCGGTCCCGAAAAAAGCGGCATGGCCTAAGGAAAGGAGTCCCGTGTAACCAAAAACGATGTTATAACTCATTGCAAAAAGGGCAAATATGAGAAACCTTATCATCAACCCTACCCAATATGTAGACAAGAAAAGAGGGATGATCAAGAGGATTAGAATCCCAATGACATAAGGCACTACATTCATCGTCGCTTCCCGCTTGGTTTCCAATTTTTCGACTTCCATCTCTTTATATTTTTCTTCCCAGAAGGCCTGTGGGACGGAAAATTAAAACCACGATCATTGTGACATACATGATAAACATAGCGAATTGTGGGAAGACTGCCCTTCCAAAAGCATCAAGCACCCCTATCAGAATTCCCCCCAACAGAGCCCCTTGAATGGAGCCCACACCCCCAACAATAATGACAATTAATCCAAGGAGAAGGACACTCATACCCAATTCAGTATCTACGCCTGTTAATTGTGCTCCTATGACACCTGTTGCACCGGCAATAAATGATGAGATAAAGAAGAGAATAGCAAAGGCCCTCTCCAAGTTTATTCCCAATGCCATGGTGGTCTCTTTATCATCCATCCCTGCACGAACGATGGCACCCAGTCGAGTTTTATCTTGTAACCACCAAAGGCCAGCACCCAAGAGCAATCCGATCAGAATGATACCCAAACGAGCCTTGGGATAGGCAAAGTCGAACATTTCGAGGGAACTATCCAGAAATCCAGCAGTAAAGGGGGCCCTGGAATAGCCTCCCCAGACCCAAAGGCAAAGGTTGCTCAGGATATACACGAAACCGAAGGTCAGCAAGACCTGTTCATTCGGTTGCTTATACAGATGGCGCAGTAACCCTCGTTCTATGACAAGGCCGACCAGCCCAGCAAAGAAACCCCCTACCAACAAACCCAATCCGAAAGTAGCTCCCCATTTCACCGCTATCGTCCAACCCACATAAGCACCCACCATATAGATTGCACCGTGGGCCAAATTGGTGATCCCCATCGCCCCCAAGACAATAGACATCCCAGAGGCGATGAGAAATAGCACCATACCATAGGATACTCCGTTAAGCATATTAATAATAAACCATCTCATTTTTACTATCCTTAATTCCCGAATGAAGTAACACAAAATGAGAAAAAAGGTGAAGATCGCCTATCTTACAACCCGATCTGAAATTTATTTCTTCTTCATCGTAGGATCCACCACTTTTTCATAGGTTTTAACGATATCAAAATAATACTTTCCTTCTTTCTTTTTTACCTCTACAATGTATCCGTTAACAACGGCCACTCCCTCCTGGCTAAAAGCCAGAGGTCCTTGCGGTGTATTGATCTTCACCTTCAACACCGCGGGCCAAAGTTTATTGAAGGAGTCATCGCCATTTGTCGCCTTCAATCCTGCCAAAACAGCCTTTGTAATTGCGTATGAGTTGGACTCGAAATCTCCCGGGGGGTGACCAAATTGTTTGGTCATCTCTGCCACCCATTTCTCGTTTAAGGGGTCCTTTCTTGAAGCAACGTAAACAGCCTGACCTTGTAAACCCACTGCAATATCCCCAAGCTCGGCCAATATTGGATCCACCAACTGGCCCGTTAAGATCGTTCCTAAAACTGGAATCTTGATCCCGAACTCCTTTCTCTGTTTTAGTAGGCGCACCTGCTCTGGGGGGGCGGGCACAAAATATGCGAGACAATCGGCCTTCTTTAACATCGAAAGGTAAGGACCGAAATCCGTGGTGCCAACCGGGGCCCAAATCTGCTGAATCACTTTTCCACCTTTCGCTTCGAAGCCGAGTTTAATCCCTTGAATAAAACCCCGGCCGCCTTCATAGTCACCACCCAGGGTAATAATTTCCTTATACCCGAGTTCAGCAGCGTAGTAGCCCAGCGGAATTGTCATCCCTACCAATGTTGTCGGGTAGTTAAGCCAGTTCTTAAACTTTGTATGTAGTTCGCCAGTGCCTGAATAAAACGTCGAGGCTAGCACTTTTTTGTCGGCCAGATAAGGGGCAATTGCCATCTGTGCATCTCCCATAAGAGGTCCGAGGATGATGTGTACCTTATCCAATTCGACAAGCTTCTTGGTTTTTTCCAAAGAGACATTCATATCGTTAGCAGTGTCCTCTGCAATCAACTCAATCTTTCTGCCAGCGACAGTATAGTTTACTTCTTCAAGCGCCTTGACGATACCACTCTTCAAAAGGGGTCCTAAAAATGCCATTGGCCCAGTGAGGTCCAACAGAGTGCCGATTTTTATAGGCTCCGCCGCCCGGGCCTTTTGCAAAGAGCCAATCCCCATGGGGAAAATCAGAATTCCAATGGTTAGAAACAGTGTCATAAATTTTTTCATTTTTTTTGTCCTCCTTGCCGGTTAGTTTTGATAAATACTATCTTTCGGATAGAAACTTCAATGTTTAACCTCTGTACTGTTCCACTCATTCCCAACAATAAAGGTGTCCCGTTTTTTTTCTTGTCCTCCTTTCCTATTAGTTTTTTGATATTTTTTTTCTTAGGTTTTAGTGAAAACCAAATATTTAGCCTCGATGAGAAGATTGGAAACTAGAAAAGACAAAAGTCATAGAATTTTGATCATAAAGCAACACCATTTTAGTTCGGAGTCAACACAAGTCAACACAAATTTATTTATAGGTCTATTAAAGACCTTAATATGGTCCACAGTGATGAGATATATGAGCTATTGGAAAATGAGCTTCCACTCCACAGCCATCAATAACGGATTTCCAGTCCCTCCTTAGGATAATCCAATCCGCTTACAAAACTAAACCCTAATGTCAAAATCTTGAAAATATCCAAGCGTCATTAAAAAGCTTCGATATTCATTCCTTTTATATTGTTTAAGATTTGGGATTTGAAGCTTTGAATTTGCCCTGGGCCATCATCTCGTCGAATAATTCTATTACCTTTTCTGCGAAGACTTGGTCGTTGATGTGGACGTTGAGTTCAAGCAGCTCGACACGAGGATCCAGGTTACGCTTCAAAATGTCGAGGAAAGCAGCTCGGCCTTCGGGATCATAAAAGACGTGGCCCGGCTGGTCGTGTAAATCCCAGCCGAGGAGCGGAAACAGAATTTTGACCGGACCTTTGGCACGGTTGAGCTTCTGTGCCATGGTTTCTGCAGCCTTAATCATTTCCTGTGTGGTCGCTTTTATACCTATAACGAGTGGATTGTGAACGTGAACCTTTCTCTCCTTCGGCGCAGTCTCGGCTGGTCCGGTCCAGTGAAAGAATTCCATGCAGCCCGGTGCCACAATCTGGGGTGTGCCCATCTCGCCCGCAGCCTCAAGCCTTGATGCCCCGGCACGTGCCGCGCCACCAAAAAGCTCCTCGATAACCTCACAAGAGCAAAGATCGAGTACCGCGGTAAACAGCTGTTGACGGATGAGGTCCTCTAAAGTACCCCCACCTAAAATGCCCATGGCATGGATGACGACCACTTCGTAGCCTCGCGCCTCGAGCATTGGTTTGATCCAGTTAAGGTAATACAAGATGCCACGGGTGGTCACAGCAACGAGGGGTTTCTCAGGTATGATCTCGCTTGCGGTCTCCGCCATGGCGCAAATGGCGGCCGCGGCAGCATCCAGCGAGTGTCTGTTAATGGCATTGATGCCCCAGAGATCGACGGGCAGCTGCAACATCATCTGGTCCTTTGCCACTGAAATTGGGGTGATGAGACCGGAAAACGCGATGGTTGACACCATAAGCTTAGGCAGGCCAACGGGAAGCGTCCGCATCACTGCTAAACCAAGGGAAGTGCCCATGGAACCCCCGACACCTAAGACGGCGTTGATCTGACGCCGATCATAAAGCCTACGAACGATCCTCGACGCGCCTTCGGCCATCACAAACATGGCTGGCCCCTCATTGGGAATTTTGCGTACAGCCTCGATGTCGGTATCAGCAGCCTTAGCAACCTCATTACGGGTGACGGAGGGCTGGAAAGGCGCCTCCCCACGGATGCCTGCATCGATGATGAGTGCCTTATGCCCTTTGGCCTCTATAAAATCCCTGACGTATAATACCTCGGCGGGCTTCGTGTCTAAAGTGGCCACAATCACAATCGTTTTTTCCACTTTAATTTTTTTCATTTTTTTTATATCCCCCTTTTCGATGAGTTTTTAAAACCCGGCCTCAAGAAAAAAATGAGACCTCTCTATCATATTTATTCTCTTTGACTTTAAGTTCTATGATATTCCACTTTGCCCCCCACAATCGTGTAGTCGATGAACAAATCTTTCGGGCCATTCTTCGAAACATCCCATATTCTTTCTTTAGCCAATGTGAGTGGATTTTCAGTCAGCACAACAAAGTCGGCCAATTTCCCTATTTCGATGGAGCCTATCTCGCGCTCCCTAAAGAGCGCATAAGCGCCATTTATGGTATACCCTTGAATAGCTTGATAAGGAGTCACTATTTCCTTGGGTTGCCCACACCCATCGATGCAAGCGTAAATGCCCGCCCTCACATCAAAGGTTGTCGCCGAGGGGACATCCGAGCTAAAACATGGAGCCAAGCCATAGTCAAAAAGAGTTCTAATAGGGAAGGTTCTCAGCCACCTCTCATGCCCTAAACGCTCTTCATAAATGCCTCCTGGCTTGCCCTTCGTCAATTTCCAAACGGGTTGCGTGTTGACGACGATCTTTAAAGCGGCAGTCCTTTTTAGAAGAGACTCGTTGTAAAGCCCATAATGGGCAATCGCAAGTCGAAGACTCGTATTGTCCTTTCCAGTTTCGTGTTTATACCAGTCAATCGCTTTCTCATAGGCCGTAAGAACCATATCCAACTCACGGTCACCCATCACATGGGTATGGACGGACCACCCTTTTTTCACTGAATTCATCACGCATTCCTCAACCTGCTCAGGCGGAGAGAGAAAATACCCTCGATTTCCTGGATCATTCGCATAATCTTCAAATAAAGCGGCGGTAGCACCACTGAACGTGTTGAGTATAATCTTCATCTGGTGAAATCTCAGTTTTTCACTTCCAAAAGCCGTATGAATACCAGAATTGAGGTAGTAATCTCCGTAGCGCGCAATATCTGGAGATACATGGACCCTCAGGCGAAGCTCATCCTCATGATCCAGCATTTGGAACACCCTCATCATTTCGGGATCGCCAATCGCGTCGTGGATAGTTGTCAAACCTGTTTCTAAAAACTTATCCATTGCCAGTTTGAAGGCCCTGATATGCTCCTTAAAAGGTAAGGGGGGGATACGAGCTTGAGCCTCTGTCCATGCGTTGTCTTCAAGTATTCCCGTTGGCTCTCCATTGGCATCCTTGTGAATGATCCAACCTTCACGAAGAGGAGTATCTCTGTTTATCTCTAATAGGTTTAAAGCAAAACTATTAACACAACAAGAATGGTGCAATGACTGGATAAATATTGGGTTTTTTGGCGAAATCTCATCTATCTTCCAACGATTTAATTCTCCCTTTCCAGGAAGTAGGCTCGAAGGGATGAGATATCCTTTCACCCAAACACCAGGTTCTGTCTGTTTAATCCGTCCTTTCAATAACTTCAAAACATCATCTACATTGGTACATTTCTCCAAGTTCACTTCCAGCAATGATAGGGCGTACCAATCTGGGTGAAAATGGCTTTCTATAAAACCGGGTAAAACCGTCCTGCCGCTTAGATCGATTACCTCAGTGTTTTTTCCAGCCAAGGATTCAAGCTCCTTGTTACTTCCTATTGCGATGATTTTCTTGCCCTTCACAGCGACGGCTTCCGCAGTTGTGTTGCCTGGGTCCATGCAGATAATATTGCCATTCCGGAATATTAGGTCGGGTCCCAATTTATCGCGCAGAATTCCAATTAGATTTTGGTATTCATTCAGTTCCATGACGACCTCCTATTCCACATCAACTTGACAAATCGGCTCCTGACGAAGCTATTCTGCCAGCGGAAGGCGACCCTCCCCAAAACTTTTAGCCTTATATACTTTGCACAGCATGGTTCGTAGCGGCCAAGATCCTGCTTCATCGCAGTGTTCCAATCCGTCGTCTGTGCAAACGTTTATATTGGAAATCCAAACACCGTGGAGCCATGGCTCTTCACCAGGCAACTCGGGATACCACCAGCCATGCTGGGCGTGCACCACCCTTGGATCAATATTTTTGTCATATTTACATTTCTGCATCACTCTTCCCCGTGGAGTCTCGATCCATACCCAATCTCCTTCCACTATGTTGTTCTCCTTTGCTGTCGTGGGATGTAGTTCAACCACGGCGTGGGGGTATTTTTTTCTAAAAGAGTCAATCTGACGGTGTTCCGAATGAAAATAGGGCAAAAATCTCCCTCCGGTTATAAGGATATAAGGATATTCCTTAGCAATTTCAGGCTTACTTAATGGACTTTCATAGGGTTCTTCAAATTTGGGTAAGGGATCATATCCAAGTTTTTCTTTGACAGTGGAGTACAATTCAATTTTTCCCGTTGGGGTGCCAAACCCTGTCTTTTCATATTTTTTGAATTCCCTCTTCTCAGGTGCCCATCTCCCCATTTTCACAAGTTCTCTGAAAGTGAGTCCAATGGGTTTAAGTCGATAATTATAATACTCTTCCACTGTTTCCCAAGGCCAATACTCAATTTGGCCCAGCCTAATCCCTAATCCTCTCCAGAAGTGGAAGTCTGTGCGGCGATCATACTCTCCAGGAATCGTAGTAGGCAATGCGGCTTCGCCTGCAATTATAACCGGGGTCGTATTATGATAATTAAAAAGGAAATCCCTTTCCAACCAAGAAGCTGAGGGAAGTACATAGTCAGCCAACTGTGCACTGGGCGTCATGAAATAGTCTACCACTACGTACAGGTCGAGATCTTTCAATCCCTTGTAAACCAACTTTGTATTTGCTTGAGTGACCATGGGGTTGCTGGATAAAGTAATGAGAGCTTTAACAGAGTAGGGCTCGCCTGTAGCTATGGCTCGGTAAAGAGAGGGAGCATGGGCCGCGCATGTATAACCGTACATGTCGCATCTTTTTCCCCAGACTCTCTCCACATTCTTTTGTATCAGCTCATATCCTTCCCAGGAGTAAAGCCTATACTTATCGCTTCCCAGCATTTTTTTTCGCTGCTCTATTGGAAGCATATAGGGAAGTTCAATTTCATGCTCAGTGATGAAAGGGGCAGGGCCCATGAGTTCCTCGCCTCCCTCTACATCCACATTTCCTACGATGGCCGATAGAAGATGTCTTGCGATAATACCGTCCATAGCATGTGGCTGATGGGCTAGTCCCATCCCTTCCATAGCACAAGAAGGTCTGGAAGTCGCAAAAGTTCTGGCCGCCTCCCTGATTCTATCTGCTTTTACCCACGTGATCTCAGATACCTTCTCCGGAGGATACTCATTCACCCTTGCGGATAGCTCAGGAAAGCCATGGCACCATTTGCCGACGAATTCCTTATCATATAGGTTCTCTTCTACGATGACCTGCATCATGGAAAGAAGCAGGGCGGTATCCGTTCCGGGCCTTAACTGAAGCCACAGGTCTGCAGCCGCAGCGGCTTCCGATTTTCTTGGATCGATGACAATAAGCTTGATTCCCCTCTTTTTTGCTGCGACAATTCCCTCCCAGATGGTCTGATGACTTGGAGCGGGGTTTCTACCGATAAGCAAAATACACCGTGTTTTCTTTAGTTTCTCCACATTCATCCAGTAAGGCCACCATCCATATAGGGCCGTGGCACCCACAGCCGAACTCCCGTGTCAAATATGGAATTGGCCGACTTGATTAGGGCTACCGAAGATATTAAGGAATCGGGTTCTACACTCCTCATATGTCCTGCTTGTCCCACAGGTAATGGCAACACTCTCAGCACCATATCTCTCTTTAGTTGCCCCTAAGCCGTAGGCTATTTCATCTAAGGCTTGGTCCCAGGAGATAGTTTTCCATTTGTTCTCGCCACGTTCGCCTGTTCTCTTCAATGGAAACCTGAGCCTTTCAGGATGATAGAATATTTCCTTAGCCCTTCTCCATCGGGGACAACCTTTGATAGGAGGTTGGCTCACCCCTTCCAATCTATTGTCTTTGATATAGACATCCAATAGACAGCGAGGTTTACACCAAAAACACATCGACCGTTTAGTTTCTGTGGACATTATTCTTACCCTTCTTCTTGTAAGGCTTTTTTCGATTATTCAAGCAAAAATATTTTAGGTATCACAAATCTTATTCTCTCCGAGGAGAGAGGATTTCAAAGCCAATCTTTTCCTGTAACGTCCCCATGATTCCTTTGGGAACAACCAATATTACCACGATGGCTATTGTTCCTAATATGATCAAACTGACTGATGAGTATTCGGCTAACCACTGTGATAAAAAAACAAAGATAAGAGTGCCAACTACTGGTCCTTCAATAGTCCCAATTCCACCGATAACCACGATGAAAAGCAGAGTCACCGTCCAATCGATAGCGAAGGCTTTATAGGGATAGATATATACCTGAAAGACATATAAAACCCCAGCCGTGGTACCAGTTATGAAAGCGGCTATCAGAAAGCAGTAAAGTTTACTTCGGAAAACCTCAACCCCCATGGTCTCCGAAACTGCCTCATTATCCCGCATCGCCATCAAACCTAAGCCCAACTTTGACCGAAGGATAAAATAGACGAGGATAAAGCCCCCAACACCAACGATCAGAGAAGCATAGTAAATCATTGTCATCGACGGTGGATTTGTTGGGTTAACAAACATTCCCATTCCTGAATTGACATATTTCCAGTTGCCAAACCAGATGGCTAATGCTTCAGCAAAAACCCATGTTCCAATAGCGAAATAAAGCCCTTTCATTCTGAAGATAAATAATGACATAAACAATGCTAATAATATGGAAAAAAACCCTCCGATAAGAGAACCTGCCCAAACATGCATACCGTAGTAGGTAGCCATGACTGCAACGGCATACCCACCGACGCCAATAAATGCCTGCTGGCCAAGAGATATCAGACCGGAATAACCAGCCAATAGATTCCACATCTGTGAGAGGGCAAGGTAGAGGCAAAAGAGGAGGCAAAGTAATACAACATAATCAGACCCCCACACAGGGACAGTGACAAGTCCTACTAACAGCAATCCCAAAATATACCATCTGAATTTATGGATTTTCTCCCGCATCAGTACTTACCCTTCTCCAAAAACTCCTTGGGGCCTTATAGCCAAAACAATCAACAAAACTATGTAACCAGAGAGGAGTTGATTCCCAATTCCCCCGAGTTGGGCACCGATAAGTTGAGAAAGAGCCAAAATGAGCCCGCCAATAAATGTCCCTTTCATGCTACCCAATCCGCCTATTACCATGACACCGAATGCTATGATAAGATATTGAGGCCCTGTATGGGGGTAAAAAAGGAATGCCATTCCAACTAGCACACCGGCTACTCCTGCTGTCATCATGGCAATCCCCATTGCAAAGGCATAAATTCTTTTAGTATTGATTCCCATTAGCTTCGCAGCCCCCTCATCGTCTGAAGCTGCTCGAATGGCTCGGCCTAAGTATGTCTTTTGAAAAATCAGATGAAGTATGAAAATGGCTCCAAGTGCTATAAAGAAATTAATCAAATAAAGTAAAGGTATATTGAGAAACTCTGTCACTGGTATCGTCTTCACACTTAAGGGAGTCATTAAGCTTCTTGAATCCGGAGTAAAAAATAAAAGCAAAGAGTTCTGTATGATGATTGACAACCCGAAGGTTAGGATTAGAGAGGGTTCCATTCCTTTACCAACGACCCTATTTAGAATTAAACTTTGCAAAAAAAAGCCTATAAAGAACATGACTGGAATAACTAAGAAAAAGGTCCAAAACGGGTTGACCCCAATCCAATGCATAAAGGCAAAACTTAAATAACTGCCTAATATCATGAAATCTCCGTGGGCGAGGTTGATCATTTTGACGATTCCAAGTATCGTCGACAATCCCATAGCAATAGTTGCATAAAGACCACCTAATAGCACTCCATTCAAAATCAGCTGACAAAAATTTTCCATAAAAAATCCCCGCTGTTCCAGGATTGAACCGCAGTACCTTCAGAAGACCTCATCAAATCCCGAAATAGGCTTTCCTAACCTCGTCCTCTGTGAAGAAGGTTGGATCTCCTTCTAATCCCACTCTGCCCCCCACCAAAATATAAGCCTGACTGGCTATTTTTAGGCTCCGTTTTATATCCTGTTCCACCAGGACAATAGAGGTACCTTCCTGATTGATATGCCTCAATTGATTATAAATTTCCTTTATGATCAGAGGGGCCAATCCAAGGGAAATCTCATCGCAAAGGATGAGTTTTGGCTTCGACATCAAAGCTCTGCCTATAGCTAATATCTGTTGTTCGCCACCGCTAAGAAACCTAGCCATTTGGTCTTGTCGCATCTTGAGTATCGGGAAAAGCTGATATAGTTTATCTATTGATTGATTTTTAGAAGACCTTGATTTCAATGGATAAGACCCAATAATAAGATTCTCATATATAGTGAGGCGAGGAAATACCCGTCTACCTTCTGGGACTAGCGATATGCCACGGGAAACTATCTCATGAGGAGCTAAGCCATCTATCCTTTCTCCAAAAAGCTCGATAGTTCCGCCAGTTAGGGGCAAGAGCCCAGTGACAGCATTTAAAAGGGTAGATTTACCTGAACCATTGGATCCGATAATCGAAACAATTTTGCCTTCTTTTAACTCCAATGAAACATTCCAGAGAGCTTGGAGGTCCTTGTAATAGACATCTATGTTTTTGACCCTGAGGACTATATTCTCCAACTTTATCGTTCCTCTGCGCCTAAATAAGAATTTAGAACTTCCGCTGAATTCATCACTTCTTTTGGATCACCACATTTGAGCCAACTGCCCTCAGATATGACTAATAATCTGTCCACACCTTCAGACATCATCATAAGGAGATGTTCGATCCAGACAATTGTAATTCCTCTTTCAGAAGTTTTTCTTACAATTTCTATAAGTTGCTTAGCTTCTCCTTCGGTCAATCCACCAGCTACCTCATCAAGTAAAAGTAATTGTGGTTTAGTAGCGAGAGCCCTTCCCAACTCTAACCTTTTCCGGTTAAGGAGGGGCAATTCTCCAGCTAACCTATTTTTCATCGGATATAACCCAATCAGCTCTAAAATATCGTTGATTTCATCTCGGGCTTGTTTCTCATTCAGTCCTCCTCCGTGTACTGCTCCCACTAGTAGATTTTCAAAGACTGTCATTTTATTAAAGGGAGAGGGAATTTGATATGTTCGCCCAATACCTTCACGGCACCTCTTTGCAGGGGATTGATGAGTAATGTCCTTCCCCTTAAAAATAATGACACCTTCATCTGGTTTGAAAACCCCTGTTAGCAGGTTAAATACAGTTGTCTTACCGGCTCCATTGGGGCCGATCATGCCAAGGATTTCTCCTTCATTAACCTCAAAAGACAAATTGAAGACAGCGGCCACTCGACCAAAATTTCTGTATAAATTTTTTACAATCAATATTTCCTGCATGATTTTGAAAAGCTTTTTTTGATATTCTTAAATGGATACAAGCATTATAAAAACATATTTCTTAGACTGTGTCTCTTTTAAAATATGATCACAATTGACTTTAGCAATTGTTATTTCTAATAAAACGGATTGGGGAGAGAAGACATCGATATGAAGTTCTACGGATAAATTTTGTATTAGTTTTTCGTCCATTAAATAAAATTCCCGGCACCGAAAGTGGTGCCGGGAAATCGCAAATTATTTGGGCTTGGGAAGAGGGAAAATCATCTTAGCCGTTACTGGTATTTCAGGAATGTTGTTATTGAAAACAATTTCCATTTGCCAAGGGAACCTTTTCCCTTTAACCCACTGGCAGGAACATATGGGACTTTCCGCATAATTCTTTTCATTGAACTTGACAGGGCCTACGATGGTTTTAAGATTGGTTTTTGCAATGGATTCCCTAATTTTTGCTTTATCCAGGGTTTGAGCCCTCTTAAGGGCATCAACTATGACTTCATATCCAGCATGGGTAAAGGGGACATACTGATTCCAGTATTTTTTAAACTTTTTTTCATATGCGTCCATAAACTGCTTTGCACTTTCTTTTGTGATAGATGAGTTATACTTGTGAAAATCACTTGAAGACAGCTCCACGGTCAATCCGTTTGAAAGTTCGCCTGGAAGAGCATCACATGTTGAAGGGAAGTCCATTGCCTTTCCCATAGTGGCAACTTTGGGAATATATCCCTGCTGATGGCATTGCTTCCAGAATGTTACCCAGTCAGGAGGAATGGGTACACCTCCCAAAATCTCTGCCTTTTCTTTCTGAAAGAGATTAATCATCGAGGTGAAGTCCTTTGTGAAATAAGGAAACCTCCCCGGATCAACGACCTTGTAACCTTTCTTGGGTAGCTTCTTCGCGAACGCCTCACTCCATGAAACTCCATCCGGGTCGTTGGGAAAGAAGAAACCCACCACCTTGTTTGTTTTGTCAGCAACCATATCCCATGTGGCTATGTAAGTTTCTGCTACTGAATCAACGCTCCAGAATATCTGGAAGGACCAGTGGTAAGGCCCTCCAGACAACCACGCCTCAATCGGGACCACCAAGCCTACGCATGGTATTTTGTACCTTTCACAAACTGCGCTGACTGGATTAACCACGTCAGGGGTGTACATTACATCCATCACATCAATCTTGTCGTTAAGAATCAACCTCGAGGCCACCTCTGCTGCTTTGGTGGGGTTGCTTTCCGTATCGTACATTTTCATTTTCAAGGGGAGTTTCTTTCCTAACTCTTTGATATAGATTCCTCCCTGCTTGTTTATTGTATCAATCACTAGGTCGTCTGCCCATGGACTTGGCTCACCAAAACCAGCAAGGGGTCCAGTAGTTGGATTTGGGCGGCCGATAAGAATGTAATCTTTCACGGCTGCCCTCGCTGGCTTTACGAGGGCAAAGCCAGCCATAGAACCAACTCCGACTGCTACCGCACTCTTTCCAGCTTTCTTAATGAAATCCCTCCGAGTCATATTACTTTTTTCTTTTTTCTGTCTCATAACGCACCTCCCACCATTTTAGTTAAATTGTTTGTTTTATTGTCACCTTAGCCATTACCCCGTTAAAAAAAATCTCTTAAACCTCCTTTCCTGCAAAGATTCTTCAAAAAAATAGTTCACTCATCTCCCTACACCTCTTATAAGTTCCTTTAGCTCGCGGAAATTCTTTATTTTATATTCGACGTACTCCGAGCTCCCCATATCAATATAGCCAGTATATTGGATGGTGTGGAATCCTCTCTTTCGGGGTTGCTCGATATCCGTCGACAATTTGTCACCAATCATGGCGGCTTCTTCAACTTTGATACCGCGCTTTGCCAGTTCCTCTAATAAATGATCATACATTTCACCCGTGGCTTTTTCTTTTCCCTTTACAGTGAAATCGGTGCTATTATCTCGGAAATTAAGCCTTCCCTGGGGGGAATAGAAATAATCGAAGTATTCTGTCAATCCTTTTCTTTCAAGAAACTGGATTACCGTTTCAGATTTTATTGGCCCCATGGTCTTTTTCAATTCGGCGACAACATCGCAGATTATTCCTTGACTTCTAAGGTATTGAAGAGCTTCCTCAAGCCCATCTCCGGGCATCCACTCTTCCTGCTCTTTCCGGCTAAAAACCCTCATGGCTTCCTCGTCTCCGTCAAAGACAAAACTCAGGATCTCATCCCTATGTCCTTCCTTAATGGATGTGTAGGTCAAGTATTTCTCTTTTAAACGACGGTAGCGGTGCAACCTCTCAGCGATTTCTTCTGGTCTGCCCACTTCCTTCATGATGTCGTTAAAGGTCAGTGGTCCCCTTAATCCCGAAGGATCCATAATACACTGCCCGTAGTCAAACCCAAACCATTTGAGAAATAGAGTCATTTTTTTTTGGTTCCTCCTTCAATTTCTTTTAATCCCCAGAATACCTTCTCGTTTGTGGACAAGGTATCTGGGGGTATCTGGGCTTTTGTATCCAATTAACACCAAGCTAAACTTGAATCTTTAAGTACTCATCTATATTCAGATGGCTGAACGCCTTCGGCCATTTTTTCATGACAGACGATTTGAGTTCCTTGCTTGCTGTAATGAGCTGAGGAAATTTGTCCTTCCAATGCCAGGGTTTACAGGCATTAATAATTACCTTAGCCATGGTGATGTCTTTTGCCGCTCTCTTCTCGGGAGATAAAGAGGGGTCTAACGGACTGTCGAGAAAACCTGTAACGATCTGTATGGATGTTTCAGGATCACACCTGGTGGAAATGGCCCAAAGCACATCGTTAATATCAGAAGGGTCAATATCCTCATCAACGATGACGATAAATTTTCCAGTCATAGCGCCACCCGTGAGTAGTGCAGCAGCTGTTGTGCCCACTTGCATGGCATGCCCAGGTTTCTGTTGCTTTATCGATATTACTGCAAATGTCCGTTCTCCCGGTCCATGGATATAAACCCCCTTTATCCCTGTGAGGCCAGCCAACTCCAAACTTTCCCACAAGGTGGGGCAGGTATGTAGCGGTACGGGGAACCAACAACTTGTTACCGGTTTAGTTGGTGGTTGACCATAAATTATCGGATTATTTCGATAATATACTGCTTCAACATGCATCACAGGTGCCGGGTTTGCTCCCGATGCGTAGTAGCCTGTCCATTCGCCAAAGGGCCCTTCTTGCTTCGTTTCTTTATCAGCTGGGGGAACAAAACCTTCGATGGCGATCTCGGCAGTAGCGGGGATTGGTAATCCCGTAATAGGACCTTTTATAACATCTACTGGCTTTCCCCTTAAGTACCCTGCCACTTCAAATTCTCCAAAGCCAAATGGCAAAGCCATCATGGACAATCCAAATAGCAGTCCTTCACACCCAAAGGTCATCACAATGGGAGCTTTCTCACCTTTAGCCCAGTACTTCTGCCTGTGCAAATTGCCATGCTTTCCGGGAGATATGTAGTTGGCCACAGTCTTTTTGTCGTGGACCATAACTCGGTAACAACCAACATTGATCCAACCTTCATCTAAATCTTTTGTAATAATCGTTGGCCCAGTGCCAATGTAGCAACCCCCGTCCTTTTCGTGCCACCGGGGTGCAGGGAATTTTAGTAAATCAATTTGATCTCCGGTCATAACGTTTTCCATAACCGGTCCTGTCTTAACGTAGTTTGGGGGTACAGGCTTATATGTCCCCATCTTTTTCTTAAAATTTTTAACTATTTCAAGATTGGATTGCCCTTCCGGAATACCAAAGGCCAATCTGAAGCCGACTGGAATTTGAAGCAAATTGGTGCAAACTCTGTAGCCAGGCGGATAATCGGGAATGTTGTCAAACAACAAGGCTTTCCCCTTTGTTTCGGTCACTATCTCGTTAATGGTACCAATTTCCAAGTTCCAATGAGCACCGTTCACTTTTTCCAGCATTCCAGCTTTCTCCACATCGTCAATTAACCCTCTCAAATCGTCGTACATAATTCTTTTTCCTCCTTTTCTTATTGTTTTAATTAATGTTGTTTTAGGTAATGTTGTCAAATTTTCTTTTTTTGCATCACTCCCCTTTTCGATTAGTTATATCTGTGCTTGAGAATTTATGAAATATGCACTCTTTTCCGTAGCAGATAGATCTTTTTAACTGGTAATTTTGGTTACGATTCCCTTTGTGCCATCTACACGCAATCTATCCCCTGTTTTGATAACTTTAGTTGCAATAGCTGAACCGACTACAGAGGGAAGCCCATATTCTCGACAGATTACTCCAGCATGAGCCAGCAAGCCACCTGTATCAGTGACAACTCCTTTGACTTTCCCAAATACAGAATTCCACATGGGATTTGTCGATCCACAAACAAGGATTTCCCCAGCCATAACCTCTTTGAGTTGTTTCACATCGAGGATAACTCTCGCAATTCCTTCGACCACTCCGGGTGAAGCAGCAAGACCCGTGATCTCCATAACATCCTCTGGCTTCTCTACCTCGGCAAAAGCCCTGTCAATAATTTCCGGTAATGCCCCATAAACAAATACTGCAACCGGGTTTTCTGGGGCCACAACAGGTTTTAGCCCCAACACCACAGGCGGTTGCCATTTTGCCTGTTCTTGGCGGATCTTTTTCCGTTCTTTCACTATCGGCCGAGCATCCATTAAGTTCTGCGTACGAAACTCAAGCCTTTTATTCATCAATTCGAAAAGGAGCTGCCTGAGCTCATGAAGCAATAAATAGCCTATGTCATATGGATCATCCAGGTAGCCCTCCTTCACCAGCCGCCTGCCCAACTCGATTATCTTAAGATGAACCCCGGTGCCTATTCTCCCTTCGTATAGGAAATTGTGATCTTCGTACCAAGGATACATCCTCTGTATTAGACTTAGGTTCTCGTCAAACTTCCTCTTGTCCTCTTTATTCTCTATTTTTGCACGGAAATCCCTTATTATTTTCTCCCGTTCGGCAACTAACTCCTTCTTCGGAACTAGCCTTTCTCCCTTTTCCATCTTCTCTATAAAGCCCTGGACGAAAGATATGGGATAATTGAGGTCCTCGAGCCAGCTCATGGGCATGAGATTGTAGCAACCGCCAACATGCCTCATACCGTGCTCCTTCACGGTCTCTCTAAAATTCTCAAGCCATTTCTTACCATTATCTGTTTTTGTCAACTTTGGAATTACATCCTCCAAGGGTCCTTTCACTATATCAACAATCCCAAGATTGTGAGCAAGTTCACCAAGTTTCCAGAATGTGGCATCTGTCTCCATAAGCTTATTTCCGAAACCTTGGAGCATTTTATTAATCTCCTCGTCAGTAGTGCCAGGGACAAGTTCCTTACATAAAGCGCTAAAACCAAGTTTTTGGCCAAATAGAAGAACCATTGTTTCGAGGTGTGTTCCTGCACTACGATAGAGACATGCTATTATAGCGTCGAAACGTTCTACCAGATTATAGAGTTGCCTGGTGTCATCCAGGTCCGGATCCTTTTCAAAATCGAAACTAAAAAGCCAATCAGCTGCCTTTCTATGTGGAGTCTCTGCCTCTTCTAACCATTGTTCCCATCTTGAGTAAGCATTTTGGCATATCTCCTGGATTTTTGGACCCCTTTTATTAATCTCCTCAGGGTCAGTGATATCTACAGGATTAAAATAACACCAACCGTTTAAAATTCGGAAAGCATTCCCATGAGATGTCGGTACTTTATTGACCTCGGTTCCATATGAGTCCCCGTACTCAGAAAGGGCTATATATGAAGTTTCATACTCCAATGGGTAAAGGGGTTCCGGAGAATGAATGGTATCAAGCATCCAGAATTTTTTTTCGTCTCCTGGATGGAATCTCAAATAAGAAGGAACAATCTCTGTTCCAATTTTAGGTTGTTCAAACGGATTTGGTCCTTTTACAAATTTTTCCATTTTGATTGCCTCCTTTCAGATTGCACGGAAGTATGGCTTTCTTTCGTAGAAGTTCCAACAATGGGAACATGAAAAGCATTAGTCTCAACTCAAACGACGGACCAAATACTAAGCTACTCTTCCGTAGAGTATTAAAAAGATATATTAGGAAAAGGGAGAAAACTGAATTAAAATTGCTGAATACGATCACCCTTGTACAAAATCGTAATAATTTCAATTCATCATATTTATTAGAGAAATCCTGGTCACTAAGGCAACTCTGAAATACATTACGGAAGAAACACGTCTATCTTATCCATTGATGTTGACAAGTCAATACATTTTTTTTTATAGTTCTATTAGAAAAATTAGTATTTAATGTTAAAAAAAATAAAACCGTTAAATCTTAAAGATCCATATTGTTTATTTTCTCAGTAAGAGAATTGTTGCTTACACTTCATTTGGAAAACTCCTCTAGGCCTTTGATGAAAAAGAGCGTTAGTATACCGTCATAAAGGAGCATTTTTGAACCTAAAGCAATTGCAAGCATTTTATTTGGTTGCCAAGAGGGGAAGTTGCACGAAAGCAGCAGAGGAATTAATTGTTACACAGCCTGCGGTTACCATCCAGATTAAATCACTGGAAAAATCCTTAAATTTGAAGCTTATTCAACATATCGGAGAGAATAGTGTGATGACTGAGGCAGGAGAGCTGCTCTATTCATATGCAGAAAAAATTTTCCATCTTGTGACCGAAGCAGAGGAGGGAATGGAGGACTTCAAAAAGTTGATAAAAGGGACTCTTAAAGTTGGAGCCACAAAAAATTATGCTCGTTACATAATGCCCCTCTTGCTCTACAAGTTTCAGGAAAAATTTCCAAGTGTTAAAGTCATTCTGGATGAAGGCAATTCCGAAGATATTATAAGAAGAATTCTCGAATTGAAAAGTGAATTGGGCTTTTGTGCTCGGGTTACTTCTAATGGAAAGCTCAGATCCGTTCCTTTCACCACCGTAGAATTTGTCCTGGTTGCATCACCTCTGCATAGATTCTCAAAAAGGAAGAGCATTTCTCTGAAAGAACTTAATGGTGAACCGGTAATTTTAAGAGAGAAAGGATCAGGATCAAGAATTGCTGTTTTAAACAAATTTGAGAAATATGGGATAAAACCTTCAGTTCTCATTGAGGCAGGAAGCCTGGACTTTATTATAGGATATATAGAACAGGGGAAAGGGGTTTCCTTTATGTTTGAGCCTGACATTAAAAGGGAGCTGGAAAGGGGAATTTTAAAAATCATTCCGGTTGAGGAAGGAAATATTTCTTTCCACACGGATATATTTTTTCTCAATAAGGTTTCTCTCTCCCCCCCTGCTCAAGCCTTTTTGAAGATGGTAGGAGAGTTAAAGAAAGAGTTAACCCTGCCAAGTGCTATCACCACGCGCTGAAAACCTTATTTATTCCTATTTTACTTTTCTTGCAGCATTTGAGGATATATCGAGTCTGGGAAAGGGCGAACGGGAAGGCTAATAGAAAATACGGAGCCCCCATAGTCAACGTCTACAACGCCTTAAAGCATTCATGGGACGGAAACGGACTTGAGCGGGGATTCCTATTGGATCAGGTTTCGGTGGTAATGGGCCATGTAACGGTTGAGATGACGAAACGGTATGCTCAATACAGATTAGAAAAAATGAAGGATGTGATTAGGGGCAAACATGCTGGCGATCACAGACTTTTCACGCCCACTTCCCGAGCTAAGATATTAGAATTAAAGCCGATTATGGTATGCGGAACGGGGGCTGAATAACTCTCTTCATTCGTTTCTGGTCACCACATCCACTAAGTTTTCTACTAAATTCCGAATCGGGAGTAGCCTAGAAAGGATAAATCGGGGTTGACAGAACCTCACTGACTTTCTAAAATTGGAACCAATTCCATGAAAAGATTTTTGGTTGAAATTTCGAAAGGTCGATTCAGGCTCCAGGGTTTTGTTCAAGAGGTGGGCCAAGACCTCTTGATTTCCATCTGGGGAGGAACCCGATCCCATATCGGTGCTGTGGAAATCGCCATTCCGAGACCCAGCTTAAAGAATCCGAAAAAATGGAGCGCCACCTCTTCCAATTTTACTTTTATCGGGCATAAAGAGGACGCCTTGGTAAAAAAGATTTCAGAAAAGCTGGCTGCTCAATTGAGAAGGAATGTTGTGGTGACCGCCGGTGTTCACTGGGACCGGATCACTTCCAACGAGATCAAGACCATCCAAAATCTCACCCAGAAATTATCGGACCAGATTTTAAAAAAATTCGTGCCTACCCAGAGGCGGAAGAGAAGACAAAACAAAAGCTTCCCAAAAAAGAGAACATCTCTGATGTCCTCGATCTAATCCAAATACACTAAGCGCTTAGCGCTCTGCGCATAGCTAAAGAACTCAGAGCCTGATCCCTTTGGGAACCACCACAATGCCCGAGGCGGTCACCGTGAATCGTTTCGCATCTTCATCCAGATGGTAGCCGATCTCCATCCCCGAAGGAATCTGAACCTCTTTATCGATGATGGTCCTCTTAATCTTGGCATTTCTCCCCACATCCACTCCCTCTAAGAGGATGGAATCCTCGATTTCTGCAAAACTATGAACCGTCACTCTGGGTGAGAGGATCGATCGCTTGACGTTTCCACCGCTGATAATGCAGCCATTTGAGATGATCGAATTGAGAGCTGTCCCCACCCTTCTCTCTTCAATCCACACGGTTTTTGCCGGCGGAGAAGCAGATTGATAGGTTAGGATTGACCATTGGGGATCGTAAAGATTGAGCTGAGGGGTAACGGCGATCAGATCCATGTTTGCTTCATAATAGGCATCGATCGTCCCCACATCCCTCCAATATCCCGTGCCTCCGAAATCCCCTTGTCTGAAATCGAAAACAAAGACCTGGTCTTTCCCAATCATCATGGGGATGATATCTTTACCAAAATCGTGGCTTGACTCAGATCGAGCATCTTCAATTAATCGTCTCACTAACAACTCCGTATTGAAGACATAAATTCCCATGGAGGCCAGAATCCCTCCGGGGTCTCCGGGAATCGTTTTGGGCTCTTCGGGCTTCTCTTGAAAACCAATCATTCGCCAATCCCTGTCCACCTCGATCACACCAAATTCTCTGGAAAGCCTCCGATGCATCCGGATGGCAGCGACCGTCAGATCTGCCCTCCTCTCCAGGTGCAAGGCAATCATCTTCCGATAATCCATTTTGTAAATGTGATCACCGGAGAGAATCAACACCAGGTCGGGCCTCTCCTCTTGCAAGGTATAGATATTTTGAAAAATCGCGTCTGCAGTTCCTTGATACCAGTGCTCATCGACTCTCTGCTGGGCAGGAATGGCTTCGATGAACTCGCCCAGAGGGGCTGAAAGGATGTTCCATCCTAATTGGATGTGACGATTAAGAGAGGTCGATTTATATTGGGTGAGGGCGTAGATGCGGCGGAGGCCGGAATGGAGGCAGTTGGAGAGAGTGAAGTCGATGATCCGATAAATGGCGCCGAAAGGGACAGCGGGTTTGGCTCGATCCCGGGTGAGGGGATAGAGCCTTTCCCCTCGGCCGCCGGCTAACACCATGGCCAAGACTTTCTTCACCGGGCTTTACCCTTTCCTAAGAGTTCTCGGATCTTCTTTTTCAATTCGGCGAGGTCATCAGACTTCGTCACATAGGCATCGGCTGCCCAACTCATAAAATTCTCCCGATACCCTGAATAAGAGGTGTTGAGGATGATGGGGATCTTCCTTTCTTTGCCGACAATCCGGCCCAGGGCCTCCATCCCATCCATCACGGGCATGACAATGTCGAGAAGGATCAGATCGGGTTTCCCCGTCTCGAGTTGTTGAATAGCTTCTCTTCCATTTCCGGCGGTGAGAACCTCATACCCCTCCGCCTCGAGTTCCTCTTTGTAAAGAAGCCTCAGGCTCTCTTCATCTTCAACGACCAAAATCTTTTTCTTCATAGAATCATTATCTGTAATCTCTTGCGAAAAGACAACCCTTTTTGATAAATGACATTTATCTCTCGGTTCTAAACTCTAAACTCTGAACTCTGAATTCCTAAGTTTTTATTTTCTCTCCACCTTCTTCCTCTGTTCGATGGCCAGTTTGCATTCGGCGCAGATGAACCGAGGGAGGGTATGGGGATAGGTGATTCGTTCCTCCCCGAATCCCCAATCAATGATATCTCTTACCAGCAATTCTTCCTTAAACGCATGGCCCAGGCAGAGTCCCATCCCACAGACGATACAAATGGCCACGGCATCTTTATCGACTCCCTGCTTAGCACAGACGTAACACTTCATGGTTGTCCCTCCTCTCTTCCTGTATATGAATCTATATTCTATTTTTACCACGGATGACCTCAAAAATCAAAGGAGAATATATCAACTTTTCGTCTTTTTCATTCCGTGTTATGATTGAAAGAGAAAAGGAATCGAATATGAAAAAAGAGACAGCGATTTTTGTCATTGTGATTGCGTTATTCGTCGGATTTGCTGCGGGTGCCACCGTGGGCATCCTCTATATGGTTAACAGAGAAGAGAAAGAAATCGAAAAGACTGCCATAGTTCAAGAACCCCAAATGGCTCCATCAGGTGTTCCAGCCTTGGCTCCTCCTGCACGCGATTCCATGGAATTGGCTTCTCAGATCCAAACCCTCAAGGAAATCGTCAAGAAAGACCCGAAGAACCTTCCAGCTTGGGTGGAATTAGGAAACCTTTATTTCGATTCTCACCGACCCGAAGAAGCCATTGAGGCTTATCGCCAATACCTTGCTATCAAACCTGATAACCCGGATGTCCGAACAGATATGGGGATCATGTATAGAAATTTAGGACAATTCGATAGGGCCCTCGAAGAGTTCAGAAAGGCCGCTCAAAGCAACCCAAAGCATGCCAACAGTCGATATAACATTGGCGTTGTTCTGCTTCACGACAAACAGGATATCAAGGGCGCCATCAAGGCCTGGGAAGAATACTTAAAAGTGGATCCTAATAGTGAAAGAGCGCAGCGCATCAGAGCCCAAATCGACAAGATGAAAACGATGTCGGTTCAACCCAAGTGAATTTCCCCTCTCCCCTTGGGGGAGAGGGTGGGGTGAGGGGTGATGACATCATATCATGAAAGATGACAAGGAAGACGAACTCGAAGAAGCAAAAGAATTATTTAAGGAAGGCCTAAAAAAGATCTTCCAGGCTACTAAAAAAGTGACCGAGAAGGTTGTGGAAGGTTTTCGAGAAGGATATGCTAAAGACGTCACCAAAAAAGAAAGTGACTAAAGTTGAAAGTGCCTAAAATGCCTAAAGTTATAAATCTTGAAGGCTATCAAACTTTAGTTCATTCTTCAATTCAGTCACTTTAGATCACTTATCACTTTAGCTCACTTTAGTCACTTTAATTACCCTTTCATCACTCCTACTTGAACATTCCTGAATCTCGCGGGCGCTGTGCCGTGCCCCACATGAGCCACTTGCCCGGGCTCTCCCTTTCCACAATTGGGTGTTCCCCACATCTGCCAGTGATCTCGATTGGCAATGGCGTCACAAGAATTCCAAAATTTCGGAGTAATCCCAGTATAGGTGGGGTTTTTGACCATTTCCCCAAGTTTACCGTTTTTAATCTCCCAGCCAATCTCCGTTCCAAATTGGAAATTGATCCTCTTGTCATCGATCGACCAACTTCGGTTGGTCGTTAAGAAAAGCCCTTCCTCCGTATCGGCGATCATCTGTTCTAATGTCCACTCTCCGGGTTCCAGATTGATGTTCGTCATCCGGATCAGGGGAATTCGATTCCAGCCGTCTGCTCTCATCGTCCCATTGCTTTCTTTTTCCAGATGGTGGGCCGTCTCCCTTGAGGTCAAAAGGTTCATTAAGATCCCCTTAGAAATGATGGGAACTCTTTGAGCCTTGGTCCCTTCGTCGTCATAACCGAAAGTTCCCAACCCACCAGGAGTGGTAGCATCGGCAACGATATTCACCCATTCTGAACCATACTTAAAATCACCCACCATCTCTGGTTTCAAGAAACTGGTGCCGGCATAACTGGCCTCGGTCCCGAGAATTCGATCCAATTCAATAGGATGACCAACGGATTCGTGGACTTGAAGGGCCAGCTGTGAGCTATCCAATATCAGGGTGGTAGTCTTAGATGGACAGGGCTTTGCCGAAAGAAGTTGTGTGGCCTCCTCAGCTACCCTTTCCGCCTGATGTGCAAGGGCTAATTTCTCAATCCACTCATAACCCCGGGTGGCAAAATTTCCGCGAAATGAGTTGGGATAGGATCGAACCTGGATCTCACTTCCCTCAATCGCTGTGGCTGAAATGCCTGCTCCGCACTCAACAATTTCCTGCTCGATGTAAGAACCTTCCGTGGAAGCGAATGTCTTCTCCGTTTTATAAGAGCCCGAAAAGGCTTCGGATATCTTCACCTTTTTATTTCTGCGTAAAATCTCATCGGCTTTAAGAAGGAGATTAAGTTTTTTTTCAGGAGCGACCTCAAAGGGATCAACGGAAATTGGCGTAGTATATCTATCTACTACCGCAGAAGTGGATGGAAAAATAATCTCCTTTCCTTTGACCTTTGAACTGGCTTTGGCGATCCTGAGGGCCTTTCCAAAAACTGCCTCCATCTCCCCCTTGGTCACTTTTGAACTGCAGGCAAATCCCCAGGCACCTTGGAAAAGGACTCTGATTCCGAAGCCGAAATCCTCATCATGGGTCAAAGCCTCCACTTTCCCGTTCTTCACTTCGATCTCTTCATTCTGGCGACGGACAATTCGAATATCGGCGTATGGCACCTTTTTCAGCTTCGCCAGATCAAGAATATTCTGGATAAGGTCTTTCATCGTTTGCCTCTTTAAAAAGTGTCTAAAGTTACGAGTGACTAAAGTTATTTTTAACCCCCCTCTATTCCCCCCTTAATCTAAGGGGGGATGAAGGGGGGTTAGTCATTTTGCCTCACTTATAATGCGGACACTCCTGAAAAATTGAACCCATCTATTTTAATCGCGGGAGCCACGGTGCCCGTAACAAAACGCCTTGAGTAAACCGTTCCTTCTGAACAAATTCTTCGATCTTTTGAGATGGCCGTCACTTGAGAAAGTGCCTTCAGGATAGATTCTGTAAATCTCAGATTCTTGATCGGTCTCTTGATCTCCCCTCCCTCGATCAAAAAAGTACCATCCCTTGTCATCCCCGTGATGACGGCCTTCATAGGCTCCACCACATTGGTATAATGGAACCGGGTCACATAAATTCCTCTCCGAACAGATTGGATCATCTCCTCCAGAGAGGATTCCCCTCCCTTCATAAGAAGGTTGATCGGAATGGGGCCTTCTGTATTGGGTGCGATTAAGCCGTGTCCAGTGGACTCTTTCGCCTCCCGCCCGGCTGTGAAGGAGTCATAAGTCACCTCTTTCGCCACCCCCCTGTCAAAAAAGATGACCCTCTTCTTCGGAATGCCTTCAAAGTCAAAAGGAACTTGTAATCCTTCTGGGTCAAGACCGTCATCGCAAATCGTCACCCTTTCATCGACCATTTTTTCCCCGAACCGATTAGAGAAAAAACTTCGGCCTTCTTGTACTGCCAGTGCATGAAAACCCAGATAGCCCAGAAAGGATAAGAGTTCGCTCACGGCATAAGGCTCTAAAATAACTTCATACTCTCCTGGGTCGATCTGAATCGGTTCTTCCTTGGATATCTTTCCGATGGCCTCTTGGGCCAAAGAATCGACATCTAATCGATCGGGGTCCCTTGCCACAAAACTTGCATAACCAGAACTTTTCTCATTCTCTACGACCAGATGGAGAAACAGATCAGAAAATTTTTGATAGGCCTCCACCCCAAGGGAATTAACTATTGCCAGCTCAACCTCCCCGTTCGAAAAGGCACCGGAAGCTTGGCATCCCTTTTTCTTTACTCGCCTCAACAGGCTTTGAACCGTTCTCGCCTTCTGATTCGGCGTGAGGTGGCCACTATTTTTAGAAAAGGTTTCGATTTCAGGAATGGGTTTCGGCCCTGGTAAAGAAATAAATTCATCGTTGGGTTGTTGAACTTTGGCAAGAGCAATTGCTCTCTGAAGGGATTTTTTTACTGAGGAGGGTTGAAAAATGTTTGTTGTAACAACCGCGATTCTTTTTCCCAAAACCACTCGGAGGATGACCGTCTGGTTTCTCTCGGCCACGTGCTGGTGGATGGCAGAGCGGGCAAAACGGGTGAGTGAGGAATCTTCTCTTAACAGGATAGCTTCTGTCTGATCGGCAGGGGATTCTTGAACCACTTTTTTTAATAAACGGAGATCAGATTCCCTTCCGATCACTGGATCACCCCCCTCTCCTTTTCTGATAGTCTAAAACAGCTGCATTGATGGCTTTCTCTGCCAGGATGGAACAATGGACTTTGGTCGGTGGAAGTCCACCAAGGGCCTCAGCGATCACCCGATCTGAAATCACAAGAGCCTCTTCAATCGTTTTTCCTTTAATCATCTCTGTAGCGATGCTCGAAGAAGCGATGGCGGCCCCACACCCGAAGGTCAGAAACGTCGCGTCAATAATACGATCCGTCTCTACTTTAATAAAGAGCCGCATCGTATCACCGCAGACAGGATTTTGAGCTTCCCCAACTCCATCAGGGTTCTCCATCTCGCCCATATTCCTCGGATGCTTCAAATGGTCCATCACAATCTGATTATAGGCTGTCTCCTCCGGCATTTCCAAACCCTCAGGTAAGCCCTAACTCACAGATTGAGGGATTGAGGGATTAAAAGCTAAAGGAATTAAATCCCTCAATTTCCGAATTCCCGAATCCCTGAATTTCAACAATTCCTAAATTCGTAATTCCAAAATTCGCAATCTCCAAATTGCTATTTACCTAAGACTTTACGGGCAAATTCTTTTCCGAATTGAATCGCACTTTTCAATTCTTCCGGATCCGGAACAAATTGGACAGGAAGCTCCTTTTCCCAAATCTCGAATTTCTCCTGCTCGAGAGCCCTTCTCATTTCTTTGATCGCTCCTCCTCCCCATCCATGCGATCCAAAGAGACCGAAGATCTTCCCTTTGGGTCTCAACCCCTTCATGTAAGTTAGAAAATCTCCCATCGTAGGAAACATCCCGTTATTCAAGGTGGGAGAGCCCAAAAGGACACCTTTTGCTTCCAGCATCTCCTCGATGATATCGCTCCGATGATTGGATCGGAGATGGAGTAGCCTCGCTTCCGCTCCCTCCTCGATCAGGCCTTTGAGGATAGCCTTAGCCATGCTCTCCGTACTTCCCCACATCGTATCGTAGACGACGAGGATTTTATCCCTGACCTTTCCCTGGCTCCAATCCACATAGGCCTGAATGATCCGGCCGGGATCCTTTCTCCAGATAAGACCATGGCTCGGGGCAATCATATCGATGGGAATTCCCATTTTCACCACTTCGTCTACTTTTTTCAAAATGAGTGGTGCCAGAGGCCAGAGGATATTGGCATAGTATTTTGCGGCGTGTCTCATGGTGAGATCCCCCACCTCATCCTCAAATCTTTGGGAAGTGGCAATATGTTGGCCAAAAGCATCGTTCGGCAAAAGAAGCTGATCTTCTTTGATATAAGTAAACATGCTATCCGGCCAGTGAAGCATCGGTGCCTCCACAAAGGTAAGGGTCCGATGACCGATGGAAAACGTTTCCCCACTTTTCACCGTCCTGAATCTTAGCGATTTCTTATAATGCTTTGTCAGGCCCTTCTGACCTCTCTCAGAAGAGATGACGGTTGGGTCTCCAATCCGTTCGACCATCTGAGTGAGCGAACCGGAGTGGTCCATCTCTACATGATTCGAAACAACCACATCAATTTTTGATGGATCGATGATCTCTGAAATCCGACCCAGCATCTCGAGATAGAAAGGAGCCTTCACCGTATCGACAAGAACGTTCTTCTCATCCAGTATCAAATAGGCGTTATACGTTGTCCCATAAGGAGTCGAATAGCCGTGGAAATCTCTTATGTTCCAATCAATGGCTCCAACCCAATAAATCCCCTTCTTCAGTTCCACCTTCTCCATACCAACCCTCCATCTTATCTTAATATCTCAATTAGATCCCATGGGTTCCAAAAAATCAAGGCCCTTCAAACGATGATGTTTGAGGGGCCTCAAAAGATTGACCCTTTGTTAACAAATAAACAGCCGGCCCTAAATTCGCCGTTCCTCAGTCTAACTCTTTATTTTCTTGGGTTGGCACACTTCCTCTTTGCCCACTGCTACCCGGCCACAGGCATCACAGACGTAATTTAATTTTGTGACCTTCGGCTTGCAGACATGCCTTGGATCGCTAACGGTGATGCCGCAGTACTCGCAGGTATAGGCTTTCTTAACCTCCTTAGGGCTGCAGAGATGGCCTTTTTCAGTAGTCACCAACCCGCAAGTTTTACACTTATAAACTTTTGCCGTCGATTTTGTTGCCATTCTTCATTCCTCCTCTCCCTCCTAATTTCTACTTCTTCGGGATCACCTCAAAAGAATCGAGGATCTTCCTTATATCCTGACGGTCGTTTGCGCCTTCTTTCTCCAATATCACGTAGAGGATGAAAATCTGATAAGGTTCGGTAAACCCATAAATCCACCCCTGTTCCCGTTTCAGCCCTTTTGCCGTATAGGTTGCATATTTTTTCGCTGCAAAGGGAACACCCTTCAGGGATATCGGTTCCGTGGGGCCTACCTCAACCTTGACACCCTTTCCATAATCCTCTTCTATCTCGGATTTAAGGCTATCGGTGGCAGCAGTAACAAGCCGCTCAATCTTTTCCTGATTGAAAGTTACATACTGACCTGCTGGCGTAAAATCGAATTGAATACTCGATTTTGTTTCTGGATGATAAACATATAATTCTGTCTGCTCGCTATCCGCCGGAGAAGGTCTGCCATAACCCAAGTCTTCCAGGAAATCAGGAAACTCAGTTGACATCTTCCAATGGGAAGGAACCGCGATATTAAATGGATATCGAACCCCAGTAAATTGATTTCCTTCAATCTTACCAACTGAGATTTTGAGATCTTCTTTAAGCGCCGGTCGAACAGGAGCTGTTGTGGCGCATCCGACTAAAAGAACAATAAAAAAGGAAATCATCAATAAACTTTTTTTTATCACCATATCTACCCCCTTTAAATTTTTAATCCATCCACTTCAAAAATTATTGCTTACGCCTTTCCCAACAGATTAATGATAAGGCTTTGGAAAGTAAATAAGGAAAAATATGTATTTTATCTTTGGAAATACTGTACTTTAAGATTGATTCTTTATTGCCGTTAGCATGCCCAATAATGAATCAAAGTTTCCTTTGATTGATATCAGGCAGACGGCTCTCTTTTATCTTACATGGCCAACTGCTCCAAGATAGACAGAAATTTCATTCTTCCCATCCACGCCTATAACACGGTCTACCTCATCATCAAAGAAGGCTCCCACTGTGCAGCAACCAAGGTTCAATGCAGTCGCCGCCAGGTAGAGCGCCTGACCGATATGCCCTACATCCATGTAAATGTAACGATATGCCCTCTCCCGATACTTCCACTTCGATCGCTCAACAATGGCTGTCCAGACGAAGACGCAGGCGGCCTCTTCGAGCATTTCCTGACCCAATCCAGCTTGACAGAGCTCAGGACCGAAATGGCCCTCCTTCAAAAGAATCAATTCGGCCTCTTTGACATTGTAATGATACAGCCCCGGCGGAATCTCCTCGACTCGGTTCACGGTGAGATAAGTCTCAATCGGGTAGAGGGCACCGGCGGACGGTGAAGCCCTGAATTCAAATCCCCCAGCCTTCAACGTGATCCCTTGGGTGGCCCAGATTAATTGGGAAAGTTCAGAGAAGCGAATAGATTGATCAGAAAATTCCCTGATGGATCGCCTTTGAGCAATTGTTTCCCAAAAGGATTTTCCACTTTTTTGATCAATCGGACGGATGGGAAAACGGCTTATTGCATCAGGGAACCCTTTGTAAGGAGAGGGCTGATATGCCCAATCGAGCCCTCCGCGTGGCATGGCTTCTCTTAGGTATTTTGTCTCACGATGATACGCATCGCCGATTCCCTCTCTTCCCCGATCCATGAAGCACCTCCTTAAAATCTAACCCCCTCACCCTTCCCCTCTCCCCCAAGAGGAGGGGGAGGAGGTGAGGGGGTTTCCTTCATTAATACAAGAAGAAAATTCTCAGATTTAACGTATTAGAATGTAATTAATAAAAATCGCCTTAAAAAGCAATGAATATCTTAGAATGGATTGCCAAGAAAGGTGAAAAAGCTTTACAATTTAACTCCTAAACACTACCATATTACGTAGCGCCTTTACTGGAATGGAGGATTAGGAACCGATGGGAGAGAACAAAGGTAAACCAAATAACCGGGGAAGAAAAATTGTTGCTTTTATCATATTTCCCATTCTGATCGTCATGGGAGCGGTAGCGCTCTTTTTTTACAGAGAATATAAAACCACCCATATCTCAACCGACGATGCCTTTGTCGATGGCAGGGTGCATATGATCGCTTCGAAGATCCAAGGAACCGTGAAAGTCCTTTATGTCAACGACAACCAGTTTGTAAAGAGGAACCATCTTATGCTTGAGATCGATCCGGCTGATTTTGAGGTCAGGGTCAAGGATGCCAGGGCGGGTCTTGAGACCGAGAGGGAAAGACTTTCCGAAATCCGGCATAGAGTGGATACCGCTAAAAAACAACTGACTGAGATCATCGCTTCTTTGGAGGCGGCCAAGGCCAACCTCGAACTCCAGAAAGCCAATCTCGAGTTGGCAAAAGCAGACTTTCAAAGGACGGAATCCCTTTTTAAGAAAGAGGTCATTCCAAAGCAACAATATGACAATGCGAAAACCAGGTATGAGGTGGCCATGGCTCAGGTGAAGGCAACGCAGGATCAGGTCAAACAAGTTGAGGCATCTCTTGAGACCCAGAGGGCGTTGATCAAGCAGACAGAATCGGGTTTGCCTACGCAGGAGGCCCAGATTCGGCAAAAAGACGCTGGTCTAAAGGGGGCCGAACTGAACCTCAGCTATACAAAAATTTATGCCCCTGCAGATGGCTACATCTCTAAGAGGTCCGTGGAAGTCGGCAACCAAATCCAGCCTGGACAACCTTTCATGGCTATCGTTCCTCTTAATGATATTTGGATTACTGCCAATTTTAAAGAGACTCAGATGGAAAGGGTGAAACCTGGGCAGAAGGTAAGAATAGCAGTGGATACTTACCCTGAGAAGGTTTTTCATGGAAAGGTGGAAAGTGTCCAAGCCGGCACAGGGGCTGTCTTCTCCCTCTTCCCGCCTGAGAATGCAACGGGAAACTACGTCAAGATAGTCCAGCGGATACCCGTCAAAATCATTCTTGACCAAGGTACAGATCCTTCCCATATTTTGAGGATTGGTATGTCTGTCGTACCGACCATTTTAGTTGAGCAGTAAACGAATAGGGTCATCACAAGATAAGTTTTGGGATGTTGAAAAAATCCGAAGTCCGAATAACTAAATTCTTTCCATTCACATAAGATTTCATTCGTGAGAACCGAGGGGAAAACAGGACTGATATGAACAGGTGGATTGTTGCCATCACGGTCATGCTTCCTACCCTCATCGAGATCGTGGATACATCGGTTGTCAATGTCTCACTCGATCATATCCGTGGTAGTCTTTCCGCAGGAATCGATGAATCGACCTGGACGATCACCTCGTATCTTGTATCCAATGCCATCGTCATCCCCATTTCTGGATGGTTGAGCAGGTTCTTTGGAAGAAAACGTTATCTCATCCTCTCTATCTCCCTCTTTACATTCAGTTCCTTTATGTGCGGCTCTTCATGGAACCTCCAGAGCCTTGTATTTTTCAGAGTCCTGCAGGGTTTGGGGGGCGGTGCCCTTCAGCCTATCTCCCAAGCCATTCTTCTGGAAACGTTCCCGCCCCATCAGCACGGGATGGCGATGGCGATCTTTGGTGTCGGTATCATGTTCGGACCGATTATCGGCCCTCTTCTGGGAGGATGGATCACGGACAATTGGTCCTGGCATTGGATATTCTACATCAATGTCCCTATAGGAATCATCTCAATCCTGATGACCCTGTTTTTTATTATCGACCCTCCTTACATGCAACGAATAAAAATGAAGATTGATTACTGGGGGCTTTTGTTTTTAGCGATTGGCCTGGGGTGCCTTCAGATTGTCCTCGACAAAGGAGAGAGGGAAGATTGGTTTTCGTCCGGTTTCATCACCTGGATGAGCTATCTCTCCATCTCCTCTTTGATGATGTTTATCTTCGTTGAGTTCTTTACAGAAAATCCTATCGTCAATTTGCGGACCTTTAAAAATATCTCGTTCAGCACAGGAAATATCATCATGTTCTTCGTCTTCTTCAACCTCTTTGGGAGCATTGTGCTGTTACCCATTTTCCTCCAGACGTTGATGGGATACACATCCTTCCTGGCAGGGCTGGCGCTTGGCCCGGGTGGCATCGCCACCATGATCGCCATGCCCATCGCAGGAAAACTCGTAACGAAGATCAATCCAAAGGCGGTCCTTGCTTTGGGCATTGCTGTCGCCGGTTATTCAGTCCATATGATGGGACAGTTTAATCTTCAGGTTGATTTTAATACCATCTTCTGGCCAAGAGTCGTGCTGGGTGTGGGCATGGGTTTCCTCTTCATCCCCCTTACAACCATGACCATGTCAAGCATAAGAAAGGAAGAGATCGGAAATGCCACTGGGATATTCAACCTTTTAAGAAACCTCGGAGGGAGCTTTGGCGTCGCCTTTATTACCACTATGCTTGCCAGAAGGGCGCAGTTTCATCAAGTGCACCTCGTGGAACATCTCACTCCGTTTGACAGAAACTTCCAGATGGCTCTTCCTAATATTTCCAAGATATTGCAGGACAGAGGGATTGTGCCTTCCCTTTCTGACCAGGGAAGTTTAGGTGTAATCTATGGCGAGGTGATAAGACAGGCATCCATGTTGTCATTTAACGATGCCTTTCACCTTCTCTCAACCATGATGATGCTGACTCTTCCCCTTGTCCTGCTGATGAAGAAAGGGAAGGAGAATATCTCAACTTCGGGCGTGCATTAACCAGAAAGCGTTCACAAATTTGCACACTCAAAGAAAAGTGGTGGTAATGGAAGTAGTAGGTACACCCAAAGGGCAGGATATTTTACCTGCTCTCTTTTAGTCCTTAGTTGTATTTCCCTTCAAAAAATGGTCACAAACTTGCCGAAATTTGTCATAAAATGGTATTTTATTGGTTCCTTTATCCTGTAATATTATTAAGTTTCGATATATTACAATTCTCGTTGCTTGGCATAACAATTGCATATAAATTGATCAATCTTGTCTTGCAAAACATTCACGGTTACAAATATGTAAAGAATCAAAAAAACAATCTTCATATTTTTTGGGTGTAAGCAACATGATGGAGTCTCCAGGAAAATTTCTAAGAAAAGAAAGGGAGACAAGAAATATCTCGCTGGAAGAAATCTCCAAGTTCACCAAGATCAAAGAGCACTACCTCAAGGCCATCGAAGAAGACAGATATGAGCTGCTTCCTGCCGTCCCCTACGTTAAAGGATTTTTGAATGGTTATGCCAGATACCTCACCCTCAACCCCAAAGACATTGTTCTCCAATATGAAAATTATCTGAAAAGTCTTATTCCTTCAGATGCCATCGAATTGCAACGCCAGGCTCAACCCAAGAAAAAGAGCCTCAGAGCATGGTTTTTTACTCTTTTACTTCCGTAATATTCCTCTAACGATACTTCTCATCTGAACTCCCATACACCCACCTTGCTGATCGAAGCGCCAATCGAAAAGCTTTTGTCAAGTACAAAATCGCAAATCTTTACGGCTTAGGGTATGCGGGAAGTTTATCCCAACCTCTGCACCATAACTGGTGCAGGGTTGGGATGGATGCACATGAAACCTCAACTTTCTAACAGAATCAGGTCGGGGTCTTCGAGGCGGGCGATCACTGTATTGAGAAAGCGGGCTGCTTCAGCACCATCCACCACCCGGTGATCGAAGGAGAGGGACAGGGGAAGCATTTTCCGGACAACCACTTTTCCGCCCTTGACCACGGGCATGTCTTGAATTCTTCCGACGCCCAGGATGGCCACTTCGGGATAATTAATGATCGGAGTCCCATAAATCCCACGCACCGTCCCGTAGTTGGTGATGGTAAAGGTCCCCCCTTTCAGATCAGCCAGATCGATGGTTCGGTTCCTCGCCTTTTCAGCCAGCTGGGCCATCTCCTGTGCCAATTCGAAGATGGACTTCTCCTTAGCATTTTTGACCACCGGGACCATCAACCCTTCAGGAGTATCTGTGGCAAGGCCAATATTGAAATATTTTTTTAGGATGATCTCTTCATTCTCATCGTCCAGTGTGGCGTTAAGATAGGGATGTTGGGTCAGACCGGCGATAACGGCTTTGATGAGGAATGGCAGGATAGTCAGTTTAATCCCTTTACTCTCTGCAACTTTCTTCTCCTTCTCCCGGATTTTCCAAAGTTCTGTGACATCCGCTTCATCCATCGCCGTCACATGAGGGGCAGTAAATTTCGATTTCACCATCGCCTTGGCAATGGACCTCCTGACCCCTCGCAAAGGAATGCGTTCAATATATCCATAAAAATCATACTTTTTGACCTTCGTTGGTTTCCTCGCCTCTTCGACAGGTTTTTCTTTGCCTTCTGCAAATTGCCTCACATCCTTTTCTAAAACCCTGCCTTCTGGCCCTGTGCCTTGCACTTTATTGATGTCAACCCCCAATTCTTTTGCTAAAGCCCGAACAGCCGGTGTTGCCAGTACATGTTCGCTAACCAGGGCCGGTTTAATCGGTTCAACCTGCACGGCTACTCCAGGGGCCTCTTCAGGGGCCTCTTCCAGTTCACCCACCACACCCACTGATTTTGGCTTTGGGGAAGGAACTGCCAAAGCTTCTCCCTTTTCTCCGATCACCACAATCACCTGACCAACCTTTACAATCTCCTTCTCCTTGGCCAATATCTTCAGGATGACACCCGTCCTGGGAGAAGGGATTTCTGCAAGGGCCTTATCGGTCTCAACCTCGACAAGGGGCTCTCCCTCCTTGATCTCGTCCCCCTCTTTGACCAACCAACGGACAATCTCGCCTTCGGTTAGTCCTTCTCCGATATCAGGAAATTTGAATTCGAAAGCCATAAAGCCCTCCAAAAAAGTCTTATCGGAATATTGGAATGATGGAATATTGGAACAATGGGGGAAACAATTTAAACAAGAGGGCAAAAAAGATTAGCTTTTTTATTTTTGAACCCATCATTCCATTATTCCAGTGTTCCATTATTCCATTTAAAAACTCATCACTTTCTTTACAGCCATCACAATTCTTTTGGGATTGGGAAGATAATAATGCTCGGATTTAAGTAAGGGAAAGGGAATATCAAATCCCGTCACCCTTTCAATGGGTGCCTGAAGAGAAAGGAGTGCTTTCTCATTGATGAGAGCAATGATCTCTGCACCCATACCACAGGTCTTGGGTGCTTCATGAACAATGACTCCTCTTCCTGTTTTTTGAATAGAAGTGATCATGGCTTCGACATCCATGGGTGAGATCGTCCTGAGATCGATGATTTCCACATCAATCTTATCTCCCTTTAATTGCTCCGCAGCATTTACCACTTCCCTTACCATTGCCCCCCAAGCCACGATGGTAACACCCTTTCCTTCCTGAACCAACCTGGCTTTTCCGAGAGGAATAGTGTAATCCCCACCTGGAACCTCTTCCCGTATGGCCCGATAGATGCGTTTAGGCTCCAAGAAGAGAACAGGGTCTGAACCACGAATAGAAGAAAGGAGAAGACCCTTGGCTTCATAAGGAGTTGAAGGAATCACCACCTTGATGCCAGGGGTATGGGCCAAAATGGCTTCAGGGCTTTCAGAATGGTGCTCCGGCGCATGGATTCCACCTCCATAAGGAACCCTGATGACTAAAGGACAGGTAAACCTTCCTCTTGACCGGTTTCTCATCCGACCGATGTGGTTGGTGATCTGATCGAGGCAGGGATATAAAAAACCATCAAATTGAATTTCTGCTACCGGACGAAGTCCATAGAGAGCCATGCCTAATGCCGTTCCGACAATCCCTGATTCGGCTAAGGGCGTATCAACGACCCGATCGGCACCAAATCTTTCCTGGAGCCCATCCGTAACACGAAAGACACCTCCTTCTCGTCCCACATCCTCACCCAATACAACCACCCGGTGATCTCTTTCCATTTCTTCACGAAGGGCTAAGTTGATTGCCTCTACCATATTCAGTTTGGCCATAACCAGATTCTCTCCGACTGTCCATTGTTTTCTCCTCTCCCCCGGCGCCTACGTGCGCGAAGTCCCGCCCTTGCGGGACGAAGGCAGGGGAGAGGATTAAGGTGAAGGGGAACTACATAGTCCTCTTCACCCCCACCCCCTGAACCATGTGAGGTTCAGGGCATTGTCCTGCATCCTATCCTGAACTACATTGAGTTCAGGACTAATCATGCACCCTACGTGGTGCATGGCGTGGTGCAGGGCTCGCCCTCCCCCATCAAGGGGGAGGGAAGTATAGTGAGTCTTCATGCCAAAGTCGATTTCAAATACTCCAATTGTTCTTTCAACTGCGGTGTCATTTCCGCATAGACATATTTAAAAATCTCTTCCACCTCTGGTACGGGTATCGCTTCCGCATCTTTTACCGCCTGATCGATCTCCTTCTGAGCTTCATCAGTTAATCGTTGCTCAACCTCTTCACTCCAGAGTCCCTTTTCTCTGAGATACAATCTCAACCTGACCATTGGATCGAGTGGCTTCCATGGATCTATCTCTTTTTCTGTCCGGTATTTGGTTGGATCGTCTGCCGTGGTATGAGGTCCGAATCTGAAGGTAACGCCTTCGATCAATGTCGGCCCTCCTCCGGACCGCGCTTTTTCCACAGCCTCCTTTGTCGCTGTCATGACAGCAAAAAGATCGTTGCCGTCTACCTGAATCCCATCCATTCCATAGGCAATGGCCTTCTGGGCAATCGTCTTTGAGGCAGTCTGCATCTTCCTCGGAACCGAGATAGCGAATTGGTTGTTTTGACAGAAGAAGATGGTCGGGGCCTTAAACACACCTGCAAAATTCATCGCTTCATGAAAATCGCCCTTGGAGGTTGCCCCGTCTCCGAAGTAGGCAATGGTAACGATCTTATCCCCCTTGAGCCTGGCTGCCCAGCCCACTCCCACTGCATGAAGTAGATGGGTTCCCACCGGGATTGAAACAGGCAGGACATTGATCCCTTCCGGAGCACGGCTCCCCTCTTCATATCCCATCCAATAAAGAAAGATTGTTTTCAGGGGAATCTCCATCATCAAGGCTGCCCCCAACTCTCTAAAGGCGGGAAAGACCCAATCCCCCTTTTTAATCGCGGATGCACTCCCGACCTGACAGGCCTCCTGCCCCCAAACAGGCGCATAGGTTCCCATCCGACCTTGCCTCTGAAGCATTAACGCCTTCTGATCCGCCAGTCGGATAAAGAGCATCTTCTGATAAAGATTGAATGTTTCCTGATCACTGAGTGGAGATTTCTCCCCGGGCTGCAGCGACCCGTCAGGTTTTAGGATTTGAAACATCTCTCCCTTGAGGGGATGGTAATCTTCGAATAGACCCATAACTTCTCCTTTATAAATACGAATTATGAAGGGTTCGAGGGGTCAAGGATTCAAGTGATCTAGTGAAACATCTAAAAATATAAAATGGAATTTTTTTAATAAACCCTTGCACCCATGAACCCTGGAATCCTGGAACCCTTTTTTATTCGAGGGCCCACTTCTTCAATCGCTCGTAGTCTGCTGAGCCACAGATCCACTTTCCCGTTTTTTTATTGAAAAAAAACGGAACGCCGCCACAATAGCCTTTGTCATATTCTCTCATCAACTTAGCATTGGCTTCGTTATGCCACACTTCAAGTTTTCCTATGTTGACCCCTTCTTCTTTCTCTACCCTCTCCACGAGAGGATCCATCTTGTGGCAGTGTGGTCACTCTGCTCCGGTGAATTCCAAGAGATAAAATTCTTCTTTTGTCATGTTATTCCCTCCTTTCGATTATATCGTTTCCCATCCCTCTCCCCTTGGAGACTGTGTCGTAATAAGGGAACACATAAATTCAGGTATTCCCGGGACAGACAGTCGGGTGAGAGAGAGCTTTAGAGCGGAACCTTTGAGAGGTCTGAGGCAAGGGCCTCAACCACATGAAAGAACTTTTTTGACAACAAAAATTCTTACCCATAAGCTCTAAAGACCGCATTCTAAAGCTCTCGAAGACCCGGCTGTCTGGGCCGGGTAAGGCCCCTTATTCACCCCTCCGACCGTTTACGACCCAGTCCCTCGGGGGACAGAGGTGGTTGAGGGGGCCGAGAAAACACAGCCTTCCCAACCAGTCTTGCGATAGGCATGTAAAGAATAATTAAAACAATCAAGGGGAGAAAGGATGCCATCAGGGCGTCCGATCTAAACCCTTCAATAAAGTAGGCGAGAGCGAGTAAGATGGCAGTAAAATTATGGGTACAAATCATCCCCAGATTCGCAGGCGCCATCTGGATAGGTTCTTGGTAATGAGATCTCAATATGGAGATCGTCTTGAACGCAATCGGAAGCG
>Ga0256868_10000134_pt1 | contig 42933 bp, 38 predicted proteins | sample RVTome_13_FD_187341 | JGI IMG/M metagenome (GOLD analysis project Ga0256868, IMG submission 187341) | Soil microbial communities from uranium-contaminated site in the Upper Colorado River Basin, Wyoming, United States - RVT92D227 HiSeq ...
GGGATCACGATATTTTTCGCTTCAATTTTTGGGCCACTGATTCCCCAGTATTTTGCAGTTTTAATTAATCCGGCTGTAGCAATATTTGGTTCGATAGGGGTAACCTGTTTTGGAATTCTGTTTTTTACAGGTTGTATATATCTATCAAAGATATTATACAGATTGTTTGTAAGGTACATAAAATTTAATTTGAGAATTATTACTGGAAAGGAGTAGAAAGATGAAGTTCAATGTAAAAAAATTTATCATATTGATTGTTGTTTTTATGTTTGCATCTTTTGCTACCGCCGGCATTATTCTGGCGGTAACCGGAAATTTATCCATAGCAGTGGAGCAAATTGATGAATCCAAGACTTTTGAGGCACAGGAAATAAATAAAGTCTATTTAGATATAGTAAGTACGGATATCAATATTATTTCCACAAATGAAGAAGAGATTAGAGTGCATTTTTATGGTGAGGTTTCCACAAATAAAAAAATGGAGTCGCCGTCTCTATTAGCTTACCAGTCCGGCGATGAACTGCGTATAGAAATTATTCAGCCAAAAACGATTTTAATAGGAATTAGCATATGGAGAACAAAGCTGGATATATATATACCGCAGGATTCAATAGAAACCTTAAAAATGGACACAGTATCGTCTGATGCCAGTATAAGTGATTTAAAGCTAAATGAAATTAATTTCAAAACTGTATCGGGTGATTTTAAAGGCGAATCACTGTTTGCCAGTGAATTAAAATTGGGTTTGACCTCGGGGGATATTAACCTGAAAGATTATACAGGAAATATAGATGTCAATACTATATCCGGAGATGTGGTGTTGGAGGATGGAAGTCAGAATAATAATATTGGAGTTGTTACCGTTTCCGGTGATATTTATGTAGAGCAGGAAGATTCAAGCAGTATGAATATTAGAACCACCTCCGGGGATATTGGTATTAGTTTTTCTGAAGATGTCCAGTTTTATCTCAAAGCAAAAACTGTATCAGGAGATATTGAAAATAGATTTCCGATTAAGATAACTTCTTCAAGCAGGAGAGATCTGGAAGGAATAGTTGGAAGTGATGAGAAAGAAATTAATGTAAGCACTATTTCAGGCGATATTAATATAAGTTATTAACCTGGAGAATTAATAAAATATTTAAAAAAGGAGAAAAAATGAATAGCATAAGTAAAAAAAGTCAGATTAAAAAAGTAATCAAGGTGGCTGTAATAATTGCGGTTATAAGCGTTTTAGCTATCTTTGCGGCCTCATGTAAATGGACCATAGGATTGGTCAGGGGATCCGGGGATGTTGATACAGAAGAAAGAGATGTATCAGGTTTTAGTAAGGTATATCTTTCTGGAGTCGGGAATTTAATTATCACTCAGGGAGAAAAGGAATCGCTGGTGATAGAAGCTGACGATAATATAATTCCACTTATTAGTACAGATGTTTTTGGAAATAAGCTAAATATCAATATTGCGAGAGGTTATAGCTTTATACCCACTGTAAAAATAAAGTATTATCTGACAGTAATAGATCTGGACAGCATTTCCATAAGCGGAGCCGGAGATATTAATTGCGATGATTTAAGCACGGACAAATTAGAATTTAATATCAGCGGTGCTGGAGATATAGATTGTAATATCAGTGCTGAAAGTGTTGAAATCACTTCATCGGGAGCTGGAGATATCAATTTAACGGGAAAAGTTGACAGCCAGGATATAGATATAAGCGGTGTAGGGAAATACAACGCAGAGGAACTTGAAAGCAGACAGTGCAGGATTAGTGTTTCAGGTGCAGGGACTGCTACAGTTAATGTTAGTGAAGAACTTGATGTTGAAATTAGTGGAGTGGGAAATGTATATTATGTTGGGAACCCACATGTAACACAGAATATTTCAGGGCTCGGCAGTATTAAAAGCATTGATTGAAACTAAAGAATTTGATAAAAAGAGAAAATATGATATTTCGGGATAGCTAAAATTAATATTAAAATTGATAAAAATGGAGCAAAAAATGGCAGAAATAAATGAAAAAGAATTAAAAGAAGGGAAAAGACAGCTGGAAGGAGTATTGATACTATGCTGGGTAATGGCTATTCTTACAGGACTGGCCATCTTTTCCGGATTTAGCTGGGGCTGGGGTCCTATAGGTTTTGTTACACACTATTTAGATGAGCCGTTCACTATGTTTGCGGCTACAGATGTTATTAGAAATGTAGCAAGTTTTCCTTTCAGAATGGTTTATTCTTTGATTGTTCCGGCATTATATATAGCAGAGTTGATTGGTATTTACCAGAGAAAATCTTTTGCAGTTCCTCTCGGCAGGGCAGTTTTAGTAGTGACAATGGTGTTCTTTTTCCCTGTTGGTACTATAATAGGGGCAATCCTGTGGAAGAGGTTCAATCATCCTCTTTCAAAAGGGTATTTGAATTATGCAAGTTAATTCTAGGTGGTAAATTGGCTTAATTATAAAAATTATAAAAACAGAGAAAGGATACGAAAATGGTTGAAACAAAAGTGGATGAAGAAAAATATAAAATGGCCAAAAGAAGAGTCGAGGAGATTAAGGGTTTTTACGGACACCTGTTTGCATACATAGGTGTAAATGTAGTATTGATAATAATTAACCTGGTTACAAATCCTTTTAGCATATGGTTTTACTGGGTAACGGTTTTCTGGGGAATAGGTGTTTTCTGGCACGCTATGGGAGTTTTTGTGTTCAGTAAATTTACAGGAGTTAGCTGGGAGAAAAAGAAGATAAACGAGATAATGGAAGAAATGGATAAGAAAAAGGAATAATCTTAATTTTTAATGCTTCTTTGGAAGTTTTGTAAGACAGAGGGATCAATTAATTGACCCCTCTGTCTTATTTATAGAAAGATTCAAATTGTAAATATGTAACTATAAACTGTTAAGCATAATCCTGGAAATAGAAAAAGGTCCAATGATATGATATTGTAAGCAGCAGATGAGGGTGAGTAATATTTATGGAAATTAAAATTCGTAGAACTGAACTAAAAGATAAACCCTGGATTAAAAAACTTATCGAAACGCAGTGGGGAAGTGACTTTATTGTGACCAGGGGCAGAAAATATTATTATGATAAGCTCGAAGGCTTTATCGCAGAGACTAAAGGTATAAATAGAGGCTTGATTACTTTTAGGGTAGAAGACAGGGAGATAGAGGTAATAAGCCTGGATAGCCTGTTGGAAAGAAAAGGGGTAGGTACTGAACTGATAAATAAAGTCATAGAGTTTGCAGTAGAGGTAAAAGCTAGAAGAGTCTGGCTAATAACCACAAATGATAATATAGATGCAATTAAGTTTTATCAAAAAAGGGGTTTCAGAATAATAAGAATACATACGGGAGCAATTGACTTATCCAGAAAATTGAAACCATCTATACCGGTGGTAGGAAATTATGGTATTCCTATCAGGGACGAGATTGAGCTGGAAATGAAACTAAAAAATAAGTCTTAATCTATAGTATGCAAGGAAAGTTAAAAGTAGCAGTAAAAATAATAATAATATCAGTGATATTTATTATTTTTATTATCCCTGTAAATATGTTGAGGGCCGAAATATATACGGATTATTTAGATTTTGACCCATCCAGATATTGGAAGATAGAGTCCGGAACCCAAAAAGCTGTATATTTAACCGGATATAATATTGGCGATATGGAAAAAAGGAAGGAAATATATAAATTGATCCAGGAAACTGAACTTAATAGTATTGTATTCGATGTAAAGGATGACTGGGGTTATATTGACTTTGAGACTGATGTAGAATTAGCCAGAGAAATTGGTGCAGAGAAAAATTACTATGATATAGATACATTGATAGAAGAAATGAATACAAGGAGAATTTACGGCATTGCAAGGTTTGTTGTTTTTAAGGATAGTATTTTGCCAAAATCCAGACCGGAAATGGCAATTAAAGATTCGAGAAATGGAAAACCGCTTCGTCTGGAAGGATCTTATTGGCCTGATATTTATTGTGAAGAAGTCTGGGATTATTATATAGAAATTATAAAGGAGCTTGCCTTAAAAGGAGTTAGAGAGATTCAATTTGATTATATTAGAGCGCCGGCCAGAGGGAACATAGTTTATGCGAAATATTCTTATAATACTGGTGATAATACCAAGATCTGGGCTATAACTAATTTTTTAAAAAAAGTAAGGGAAGAAACCAGAAATTATGATATAAAAATATCTGCAGATGTTTTTGGATGGACTTTTATAGCAAATGATGACCAGGGTATAGGACAGCTGCTTGAAGAGATAGCGCCATATCTGGATTATATATATCCTATGCCATATCCGTCTCATTATTCTACAAATTTTTTAGGATATGAGCTTCCTGAGGAGCATCCATATGAAGTTGTAAATTATACCCTGAAAAAGGGCCTGGCAAGAATAGATAGTACAGAGTGTATGGTTATTCCATGGATACAGGCATTTAGTATGAAGGTGAAATATACTGAAAAGGAAATCCTTGGGCAGATTAAAGCGGCAGAAGATCTGGGAATAGAAGGATTCTTGTTCTGGAATGCGGTAAATAAATATAAGACTGTGGAAAAGGCGTTAAATATCAGGGATAATGAGTAATAATTTAATTGTTATAGGTTCACTTTTAAATTTCAAGGAGGAATTTTATGGAAATTCAGGAAAATTTTAAATATGGGGGGTGGAAAAACTGTGTCCGCCTTATCAATGGAGAAGTAGAATTAATAATTACCACCGATGTGGGACCCAGAATTATCCGGTTTGCATTTATAGGGGATCAGAATCTTTTTGGAGAGGTTAAACAGCAGCAGGGAAAAACCGGCGGAGACGAATGGTTATTATATGGAGGTCATAGACTCTGGCATGCACCTGAAGCTAAGCCCCGTACATATTTTCCTGATAATAATCCTGTGGATTACCACTGGGACGGGAAAACCCTAAAGCTCATCCAGAGTATTGAAAATACAACCGGTATTCAGAAGGAAATAGAGATAACCCCGGCTTCAGGTAAAAGTAGCATCAGAGTATTGCATAGATTAATTAATAGAAATCTTTGGGAGATAGAGATTGCCCCCTGGGCACTTTCAGTGATGGCACAGGGTGGAAGGGCTATAGTGCCACAGGAACCTTACCGGACAGGAGAAGAAAATCTTCTTCCAGCGCGGCCCCTGGTTCTCTGGTCTTATACCAAAATGAAAGATCCCAGATTTATCTGGGGTACCAGATTTATACAGGTGAAGCAGGATCCAGGCGCAAAGACTTATCAGAAAATTGGAGTTTTGAATACGCTTGGATGGGCAGCCTATTACCTTAACGGGCAGCTTTTTATAAAAAGGTATAATTATAGTCCGGGAGCCCGTTATCCTGATTTTGGAGTAAATACAGAAGTCTATATCAACCCGGATATACTGGAAATCGAGACACTTGGCAGAATGGAAAAATTACCTCCTGAAGGGTTTGCCGAACATGTTGAAAACTGGTTTTTATTTAAAGCCACACTGGATGAGGATGAAGAATTCCTGGAAGACAAATTAATCCCTATAATACAGAATACAGATATAAAAATTTGAAGGTTTGCCGGTTTTAATGATTTAGACTGCTACAAAAAGGTATGAATTATTAGTGGAGACTGTTATAGTCTCTTACTACCTTTACTATTTCTTTTATATGTTCAGGTGTGCTTCCGCAGCATCCTCCCACTATTGATGGTTTATAAGGAAGAAATTTAGCGATATTGGAAGCCATAATTTCCGGGGTTTCATTATATGTAGTTTTGCCATTTACCAGTACAGGAAGTCCTGCATTGGGCTGAAAGATAAGCCTGGCATCTGCATCAGCTTCTCTCATTTTTTTAACCACATTCAACATTGCACCAGAGCCAACGCTGCAGTTTGCTCCTACAATGTCACTGCTGGCATTGATTAAAACTTCTACCACATCTTCTGCTTTGTTGCCCATCAGGGTTACTCCATTTTCACCAAAGGTAAGACTGCAGGCAATGGGTATATCTTTTGATATTTTTCTTATTGCTTTTACTGCAGCTAAAGCTTCATTTAAATCCATTATAGTTTGAATAGCTATAAGGTCTACTTTTCCTATTAATGCATCCGCCTGTTTTGAAAAAGCGTCCAGTGCTTCTTCATATTTTAAGGGACCAAACGGATCCAGCAGTTTACCAAGAGGTCCTATATCTCCGGCAATAAAAATAGGTTTATGATCACCGGATCTGGTTCTATAGAGGTCTATTGCTTCCCTTACTGCGCCTACCGCATTATCATTTATCTTCTTTATTTCATGTTGAAGTCCGTGAAATTCCAGTTTAATTGGAGTGGAATTCAAAGTATTGGTAATAATAATATCAGAACCGGCTTCAAGATAGCCCAAATGGATATCTATAATTTTTTTTATCTGGCTGCTGTCCAGATTCAGTGAATCGGGCAGCGCAGAAATGCCGGCTGCAATCAGGGTTGCTCCCATAGAGCCATCACAGACAAGAATTTTTTTATCCAGAATGCCGAAAAGTTCTTTTTTATTGACATTACTTCTTATCATTTATTTCTTCTTTGCCATCTGGTTTTTTTTAGCATTTTCTTATGCTTTTTCTTTCTCATTTTTCTTCTTCTCTTTTTAATAACCGAGCTCATAGTGCTTCCTTATTGGTCAGTATCTTTATAAAATATTTTCAAAATTTTAAAAATTGTCCTTACGCCAGGTAAGCTATTATACCAAAAATAATTATGTTATTGTATTAATAACTTTAAAAAACTTTTATGGAGAACCGGAATGTTTTTAGGTAGACAGCTGTAAAATATTATTTTCTTTAACTTAAGAGCGGTAATTTTTTACAGGCACCCTTCATATATTTTTGGTAAAGAAATATTTTAATATGAATTTCTATTGACATACAATATATAGTATATTAGTATATTTAATACACAATATAATGAACTGATTAAATCTTCTGAGAGAGTATATAATATATATTCACAAAGGTAAAAATAATTAGAAAGTTGATTTTCCAGGGTTTAATATTCTTTCTATTATAGAAGTCAGGTATCAAAGTAAGAAATGTTTTAAAAAGGTTATTTTGACTTACTAAATTATTAATTTTAATTTCTGAAGGTATTAGTAAATGAAAGATATTAAAAAATCCCAGAATAAAAAAAGTCAGGATGATTATTATCTCAAAAAAGAAATTAATTTATCTGAAAATGCGATAAAGGTTCTGGAGAGAAGGTATTTAAAAAGAGATGAAGAGGGAGTCCTGCTTGAAAAGCCCAGGGATATGTTTATAAGGGTTGCCAGAAACATTGCTTCTGCGGAAAAGAAGTATGGTAAATCAAAAGAAGAAATAGGAGAGATAGAAAAGCAGTTTTTTGATATTATGACAGACCTTGATTTTCTTCCGAATTCCCCAACCCTTATGAATGCCGGTAAAGAGCTCCAGCAGCTGGCGGCCTGTTTTGTTCTCCCGGTAGGCGATTCGATGAATGAAATTTTTGAAGCGCTGAAGGAGACCGCGCTGATTCAGAAATCCGGTGGAGGAGTAGGGTATTCGTTTTCCAAAATAAGGCCAAAAAATGATGTAGTCCTTTCTACCAAAGGTGTTTCAAGTGGGCCCATATCTTTTATGACTGTTTTTAATGCGGCAACCGATACTATAAAGCAGGGCGGAACCAGAAGAGGCGCAAATATGGGAATACTTAGAGTGGATCACCCCGATATTCTGGATTTTATTACATCAAAAGACGATAATGAAAAACTAACCAACTTTAATATTTCCGTGGGAGTGACTGAAAAATTTATGAGAGCAGTCGAAAATAATGATGAGTATGAAATTATTAATCCCAGAACAAAAGAAGTAGTTGATAGGTATAGCGCAAAGGAAGTGTTTGGTAAAATCGTCGAGCATGCCTGGAAGAATGGTGACCCCGGCATTATATTTCTGGAAAGGTTGAACAAAGATAATCCAACCCCAAACCTGGGGCAAATAGAGAGCACCAATCCCTGTATTTCAGGCGAGACTCTGATTTCCACAGACAGGGGATTTATTAAAGCCAGAGATTTGTGCAAGAGAATTGAAACCGGTGATGATATAAAAATACTTTTCGACAGGAGAGCTCTGGAATATAAGATTTCAAAGAAATTTACAGATAAAAATTTAGATATTTTAGAGAGCGGAAATATAAAATCATGGAATAGGGGTAAAAAAGATACCTACAAACTGGTTACCCATTCAGGTTATGAACTCGAAGCTACTGCTGAACATAAAGTACTGACTGTCAATGGGTATAAAAAGCTTATCGAACTTGTTAAAGGCGATGAAGTTTTAATTCAACCTCTAGGTAAATTTTCGGTAAGCAAAAAAATATTCAGTAATGGAAAAGTAAAAGAATTAAATAATTTTACCAAAAGGAAGACCCTTAACCTACCAGAATATTGGTCAGGTGAGCTTGGAGAGATTTTAGGGTGGTTGATTGGCGATGGCTGGCTCAGGGAAGACAGGATCGGGCTTACCTTTGGGTTTAAAGACAGGAAACTTGCTCCATATTTTAACCAGATAATAAGAGAGTGGTACAACTGTGATATAAAGGAAGTGGTAAGAGAAAATAGGGTAATACATCTATCCTATCACTCAAAGGGATTTATTGAATTCTTTAAAGAATTAGGAGTAAAAGTATGCACTTCCTCCGAAAAGGAAGTCCCTGTAAGTTTATTCAGTGCCCCAAAAGAAGCTGTAGCCGGGTTTTTAAAAGGAATTTTTAGCTCAGACGGGAATATTGATGACACTGATGGAACTATAAAAATTAGCTCGTCTTCTAAAAAACTGTTAAAGGGTGTTCAAGTACTGCTACTGGGTCTGGGAGTTAAATCCAATATTTTAGCCAGAAAATATTCTTTCTCAAAGAGCTTTTCTTATGTTAATAAGAATGGGGAACACAAGAGTTATAGTGCTAAAAGCGATAATTACTTCGAACTATTCATATCGGGAGGTATATCCAAAAAAAGATTTCAAAAGGAGATAGGTTTCCTTATGGAAAGAAAAGAGAAACTACTTAATTCTTTTAAATTTGAAAAACTTTCTTCCGATAATTACTATAATAAATTCATTGATAAGGTGGAAGAGATAAAATATACGGGTAAGAAGGAAGTTTTTGACTTCAATGAACCTATAAGTAACTCCTATATTGCTAATGGAATTGTGGTTAGAAACTGTGGAGAGCAGCCCCTGCTCCCTTACGAGGCGTGCAATCTGGGATCCATAAATCTGGCACACATGGTAAAAGAGGAAGAGGGTATAAAAAAGGTGGATTATGATAAATTAAGAGGAGTTATTCACACAGCAGTGAGGTTTTTAGACGATGTTATTGATATGAGCAAGTACCCCCTGGAAAAAATAAGGGAAATGGCACATGGGAACAGAAAAATAGGTCTGGGGGTTATGGGATATGCTGATCTTCTTATAATCCTTGGCATTCCCTATAATAGTGAAGAAGCTCTGGAACTTTCACAGAAAGTTATGAATTTTATTCAGGATGAATCAAAGAATGCATCAAAGGAACTGGCAAAAGAAAAAGGAGTATTTCCAAACTTTAAAGGTAGTATATATGATAGCCCTGATGGTTATGAAATTAGAAATGCAACTACTACTACAATTGCTCCTACCGGGACTTTAAGTATTATTGCTGACTGTTCAAGCGGGGTGGAACCACTGTTCGCAATATCATTTGTTAAGAATGTTATGGATAACGACAGGCTGGTGGAAGTTAATAAATATTTTAAAGGAGCAGCAATTAATGAAGGATTTTATAGTGAAGAAGTAATGGGAAAAATAGCTGAAAAGGGCAATTTAAAAGATATTGGCGAAGTTCCTTCAGAATTTAAGAGAATATTTGTTACAGCGCATGAGATATCTCCAAAATGGCATGTAAGAACTCAAGCTGCTTTTCAAAAATTTGTAGATAATGCGGTCTCAAAGACGGTTAATTTTCCTAACAGTGCTACGGTTCAGGATGTAGAGGATGTATATATGCTGGCTTACAGGTTAGACTGTAAAGGTATAACTATATTCAGGGATAAGAGCAGGAATGCCCAGGTACTTCAGGTAGAAGGAGAGAAAAAGGGGGAGGAAGAAGTAATAAAAGAGGATACTGGCGAGGAAGAAATAAAGGAAAAAATAGATAGTCCTCCGGAAGAAGAAAAAAGTGAAGAAGAAATAGAGAAAGCTAAATTAAGGCCCCGGCCGAGACCTGAAGTTACCTATGGTATGACCAAAAAATATAAAATAGGGAATTGCGGGAAACTTTATGTGACCGTGAATTCAGATGAAAACGGTATCTGTGAAATATTTATAAATACCGGTGAAGAGGGTTGTACTGCCTTAACCGAGGCCGTGGGCAGACTTATAAGTATTGCCATCAGGTCTGGTATTGATATTGAGTCAGTAAAGAAACAGGTAGAAGGAATAAGATGTATTACCTGCATTGCTGATGATGAAACCCATGTCCTTTCCTGTCCCGATGCGATGGGTAAGGCCATAGACTTTTACTTGAATGGATCCAATAAATTTGATTTGGGAGTAACCAATGGCCCCAGGTCTATTATGATATGTCCTGAGGATGGTTGCGGAGGCATAATGGAACCTGAGGGAGGCTGCTATGTTTGCAGAAACTGCGGTTTCTCTAAGTGCTCTTAATTTGTGCTTCTAGTCTTTCAGAATATTTTCAAGAGAGGACTTGTATGTATTATAATCACCTTTAGAAAATAAGACCATTCTTACAAGTTCAATCTCAGTATGTTCTTTTAAAAAATTAATGATGGTTTTAAGAGCAATCATTGAGGCATCTTTTACAGGGTAGCCAAAAATTCCGGTACTTATTGAGGGAAAGGAAATACTTTTGATGTTTTTCCGGGAAGCCAGAAGCAGACTATTTCTATAACAGTCTTTAAGATCTTCAGCATCGTTTATACTATTGCTATAAACAGGACCAACGGTATGAATGACATATTTTGCTTTAAGATTATATCCCCTGGTTAATTTAGCTTCACCGGTATTGCAGCCCCCAAGTTTTTTACACTCCTCCCACAACTGTGGTCCAGCTGCTCTATGGATTGCACCTGATACGCCTCCTCCGGGAGAAAGCCTTCTATTTGCTGCATTTGCTATTGCTTCTGTACTCTGAACGGTTATATCTCCGTTGAACAGTTCCAGAATTGAATTTCCAATTTTGTATTTAGTAGTCATAGGCATTTTTCTTTATAGGTTTAATTATTCCCATTTGAAGGTTAGAGTGGATATAATTGCTCCTGTTACTAAAAGGCCAAGAATGATAATTAAATTCAACCAGTGTGCTGCCCAGCTATTGCCGACCCATAAGCCTTTCATAAGACGAACCACATAAGTTAGAGGAAGGTACTTACTTATATTGGTCACTTTATCACCCAAAACCTCAAGAGGAATTGCGGCTCCGGAGAGAAACATCATAGGGAAAGCCAGAATCATCCCGGCTGCTAGTGCTGTTCGTGCAGTTGGCGCCAGGCTTGCTATCATGTATCCAAAGGAGAAAAAAGATAAAGCACATATAGTAAATCCAGCCAAAATACTGAAAATGTTTCCTTCAAATTGGGCATGAAATATAAATCTTCCTACTAAAAAGAGCAGAGTTACACCCATAAGAGACATAATATAATAGGTAAAGATATTGGCAAAAAGGTAAATTGCTGGAGATGCCGGTGTTGAATGAAACCTCTTTAAGATACCATTCTCCCTGTCACTAGCAGTAGAAATCGGTACGCTCATCAGGCCGACAGTAACTATAACCAGTGCCATATATGCAGGAAGTTGAGAATCAATAAAACCACGGCCGCCAAAAAAGGGAGTGGGCTCATTGCCGTAGATAAATCCGAATAAAAATAGTAATGCAGGAGCATAAAGCAATGTAAAGAAAGTTGCCATTGGCTCCCTCAAGTATAATTTCATTTCGACTACGGTTAGTCTTAAAAGTGACTTCAAAAAACCTCCTTAGTTTCTTATTTCTTTTCCGGTTAGAGCAAGGAATACATCTTCAAGTGTGACCTGTTCGGTTTGAAGATCATAAAAATCAATATTACGATTGACCAGAAAATTAACTACGTCTTTTACCATTCTTTTATCATGACCATATACAATTATATTATCTCCTGATTTTTCATATTTACTTATACTTTTAATATTGTCTAATGCATTTAATTCAGGACTATCAGTTGCACTAAACATAAGCCGTGTTTCTATACTTATGTTCCTGATTAAATTCTTAGGAGTGTCCAGAGCAATTATTTTTCCATTATCCATGATTGCAACTCTATCGCATAGTATTTCAGCCTCTTCCATAAAATGAGTCGTAAGGAATATAGTTTTCCCCCTTTCCCGGATACCGGTTATAAGGTTCCAGGTTGCTCTTCTTGCCTGGGGGTCAAGGCCGGTAGTTAGTTCGTCAAGGAAGATAAGGTCAGGATCATTTAAAAGTGCAAGGGTAATAAAAAGTCTTTGCTTTTGGCCTCCTGATAGCTTATCAAAGTAAGAGCCCTTTTTTTCTTCCAGGCCAAGTTCCTTAAGAAGAGGTGTACTTTCAGTATTTTTCTTGTAAAAAGAAGAAAAAAGAGATATTGCCTCCCATACTTTTAATCTCCCGGGGAGCTGTGATTCCTGAAGCTGAATGCCGATAGAATTCCTTAAGGTACGTCCGTTAGTAGTCGGATTTAAATCCATTACTTTTAAACTGCCCGAATCCGGTTTTCTCAAGCCCTCTATGCATTCTATTGCGGTAGTCTTTCCGGCACCATTAGGGCCGACCAGACCAAATATTTCTCCTTTATAGATTTTAAAGGAAATATCATCTACTGCCTTTATTTTCCTATAATACTTATATAGATTTTCTACCTGAACTATGGTTTCGCTCATAAATTTATATTTATATTATTTGGTATATAATTTTTTAAATTATAAAGATATTTTTAACTTCAATCAAGTAAATGTTTTTTTAAAATTCCATCTAGCTAATTTCTAAAGCTTTAACGTTATCAGCAGCCAAGCATATTGGTATTAAAAGATTCTTTAAGAATTATCCTCAATACAATAATTATTAAAAATATGGAGATTATTTAGGGAAAATTACAATCTGTACTATTGAAAATAAAAAGTGATTACAATATAATAATAGTGTAATCATAATGTATAATCATTAATAATAATTAAAATAGGTAGAATGAAAAGAACTCAAATACAATTAACTGAAAGACAATATAAAATGCTAAAAGATATTTCTGCAAGGAAAAATATTTCTGTCGCTGGAGTTATAAGGGAATGTGTAAATTATTACTCTGCCAGTAAATGTCTGGTAAGTGACGAAGAAAAATATAAAAAAGCGATAAATTTAATAGGGAAGTTTAAATCCGGGGAAAAAGACATTTCAATTAAACATGACAAATATTTAGCTGAAGACTTTAAAAAATGAGTATATTCATAGATACAAGTGCATTTTTTGCTATTTTAGATTCCGGGGATAAATTTCATAAAGAATCTAAAAATACCTTTTTAATGCTGATAGGAGACAAAGAAATATTTCATAGTTCTAATTATGTAATAATTGAAACTATTGTATTGATCCAGACTAGGTTAGGTTTGGATGCACTTAGAGCATTTCAGGATGATGTAGTTCCAATTATAAATATCCATTGGGTAGATGAAGGAATTCATAATATAGCTGTTAGCAGTTTGTTGATTGCCCACAGAAAAAATATTAGTTTTATTGATTATACCAGTTTTGAGTTAATGAGGCTTCTTGGACTAAAAAAAGTTTTTACTTTTGACAAACATTTTGAAGAGCAGAATTTTAAATTATTGCCCTGATTATAATTGTCAGGACTGGTTACTGGTATAAACTCTTCTTTTTTTATAGATTAATTCGTTTACAAAATTAATGATTAGAACCGGTATAACCGAGCTTGCTATAATAAGCAGCCAGTGGTATAGGCTAAGGCCGGCTGTTTTAAACACACTCTGAAGCCATGGAATATAAATTATTCCGATCTGAAGCAGAACGGATACAATTATTGCGAGATTAAGATATTTATTTTCAAAAATATGCTTTCTGAATATACCCTTGTTTTCAAACCTGAAATTGAATGTATGAAGCAGCTGGGTTATCACCAGAGTGGTAAAAACGGAAGTCTGAAATATTTCCCTGTCCTGGAGGAAATTATGTGTATTAAAGAGTAGAGGGCCGGCAAAGTAAATAAAAAATGCCCCGGAAGTTAAAACCAGTCCCTGCCATAAAATCGTTATAAGCCCTCTTCTGCTTAAAATCTGTTCCTTTCTTTTAGAAGCCTTCCTGTCCATAATGTTTTTTTCAGGCGGATCTATTCCCAGTGCCATTGCCGGCAGACCGTCAGTTATAAGGTTCATCCACAGGATTTGTACCGGCAGCAGCGGTATGTAAAGGAGCCCTCTTTCTCCGGTAATAATGTAGAATATATAATCCCCGATTACTATGGAAATAAACATCAGGAGCACTTCTGAAATATTACATGACAGCAGGAATAATATAAATTTTTTAAGGTTATCATATATTACTCTTCCCTGTTTTACAGCCTTTACTATGGTTGCAAAATTATCATCGGTTAAAATCATATCACTTGATTCTTTGCTAACGTCGGTTCCCACAATACCCATAGCCACACCGATATCTGCTTTTTTTAATGATGGGGCATCGTTTATTCCATCACCGGTCATAGCTACAATATGTTGATTTTTCTTTAAGGCTTCCACTATGTCAACCTTATTAGAAGGTGAAACCCTGGCAAAGATCCTTATATCTTCTATTTGCTGCTCAAGTTCCTCTTTAGTCATTAAATCAAGTTCTGCACCATCAATGATCTTATCTGCAGGACCAAATATCCCCAGTTCTTCTCCTACGGCCCGGGCAGTTATTTTATGATCGCCGGTCACCATGATGATTTTAATATTGGCTCTCCTGCATTTTTCAATGGCATCATATACCTCCGGCCTCGGCGGATCAATCATTCCCACTATGCCCAGATATACAAGATCTTTTTCTGCTTCTTTCAACTTTTCATAATCCGGGAGACTATCCAGATACCTAAAAGCAAAAGCAAGATTTCTCATTGCCTTGCCGGCAAGTGAATGATTGTTTTTGCTGATTTCTTTCCTGTCGGTATCGGTCAGGTTCTCTATTCTTCCGTCCTTAATTATTCTGCTGCATTTTCCGGAGATTACTTCGGGAGCTCCCTTTGAGAATAGGATGTACTTATGATGATTATTTTTGTCACCGGCTGGTATTTTATTAATGGTGGTCATCATCTTACGTTCAGAATCAAAGGGCTCCTCCAGTTCCCTTAGGTAATCTTTTTCCAGGCTGTTTTTATCAATTGAATAAAAGCTTCCCAGTTCAAGAAGCGCTGCTTCCGTAGGGTCTCCGGAAATTTGTCCGGTTTCATTATTTATATAGTATGCATCATTACAGAGAACGGCATTTTTAATTAGAAATTTTAGCGCAGTATATTTATCTATATTTTTTAAGGTTAGGTATTTTTTAATATTGCTGCTGCCCGGCTTATTATATTTTTCTATAAAATTATTGTAGTCTTTGACTTCTTCCAGGCCTGAATAAATCCTGCGTACCATCATTTTATTTTCGGTGAGGGTCCCGGTTTTATCGGTGCATATAACAGATACACTGCCAAGAGTCTCAACGGAACTTAATTTTCTGACTATAGCATTATTCTTAGCCATCTTCTGAACACCAAGCGCCAGAGATACTGTGACTATGGCCGGGAGTCCTTCAGGTATTGCAGCAACCGCCAGCGCAACTGCAACAAGCAGCATCTGTGCAACCGAATTACCCTTAAGTATCCCTGATAAAAAGACAATGGCGCTTACAGCGAGGCATATTACTCCAATTTTTTTGCCAACAGTTTTTAACTCGATCTGGAGAGGAGTCAGTTCCTCTTCTTCCTGAACCATACTGGCAATTTTGCCAATTTCTGTATTTTGTCCGGTGCCTGTGACAACAGCTGTGCATCTTCCCTTTACAATAGTGGTGCCGCTAAAGAGAATATTTTTTTTATCGCCAAGGGGAAGATTTGTTTTATGGAGAGCGGCAGTAATTTTACTTACTGGCAGTGATTCACCGGTGAGGATTGATTCATTAGCCTGCAGGTTTACATGGCTTACAATTCTGCAGTCTGCAGGTACAAGGTCACCTGCTGTTAGTTTGATAACATCGCCGGGTACCAGCTTTTTAGAATAAATATTACTTTCATGGCCATCTCTTATTACCAGGGCGGAAGGGGAGGCAAGTTCTTTTAAAGCCTGTAGTGCCCTTTCGGCACGAAATTCCTGAACGAATCCCAAGACTGAATTTATTATAAGTATGATTAATATTACTATTGCATCGGTAATTTCCCTTATGATTATTCCAGAAATGAATGCGGCGGCAATAAGTATCCATATCATAAAATCATTAAACTGGGAGATAAATATCCTAAATGGTGTTCGTCCTCTTTTTTCTTCCAGCTCATTATAGCCATAAGTTGCGATCCGGTCTTCTGCCTCTTTTACACTTATACCGGTTTTAATATCAGTATTCAATGCTTTTTCAACATCTTCGGTGGATTTTGTATGCCAGAATACTTCAGTAGAAGAATTGGAACGAGATACGGAGTTGTCAGTTTTATTTTTGATCTTTATTCTCCCTCTATTCTGATTATCAGGTGTATGAATAAAACCAATTAAATTTCAGATTGCATAATATTAAAGCATATATATATACCATTATGAATAAATTGTAAACGGTTGGAAAGTCATTTTTCACACCAGATATCATGAAACATTTCCCATTCGGAAATGTTATTCCTTATATATTTTTCCATGACCTTTGTCACTTTTTTTATGTTTTTGGTAATCATTGTTTCTTTGTCTCCTTCTCTTATCAGGTCAATGGGTTTTTCAATTATCTGAAAATGGTTATATTTATCCTTTCTGTAGATGAAGCTTGGCACCAGCGGTGCCCCTGATTTTAACGCTATCTGTAAAGCACCGGTGGGGAGATATGCCTTTTTGCCAAAGAATTTAAACGGCTTTGCAGCCCGACCCGTAGGGTCCCAATCTGATGGTATGGCTACTATTTCATTGTTTTTCAGTATTCTAAAAACATTTAGCATTTTATTTATATAGAGAGTCTTAAGCCCTTTGGAGAGTCTTTTTAATTCAAAAAATCTTTTGGTAAGCTTGCTTTTTCTAACCAGGCTGACACCCCATATATTGTATCCTTCTACAGCCAGTCTGCATGCGCCCCACTCAAAGTTTCCAATGTGTGCTGTAAAAATAACCACGCCCTTTCCTTTTTTTAAAGCGCTGTCGAGATTATCGAGACCTTTTATTTCTATTCTTTGTTTCAGTTTCTCTTTGGAGATATTAGAATGTTTCAGAAAATCGACGATATTTTCTGCCCAGTTTACGAAAATCTTAATTGCTATTTTACGAGTTTCTCTATCTTCCAGACCGAGATTGAGAACTTTAGAAACATTATTTTTAATGGTATTAACGTTTGCACCGGTCAACATCCACAGCCAGGCGCCAAACTTTGCAATAAAATATGTTACAGGATAGGGAGTTGCAATGGCAATAAATTCAAGAATTTTATACCCAATATACCCAAACATTGATACTCTCTTTCTTGAGTAGATATTGTATAATAATAATAAATTTTGATAATAAATTAAAGTTTTTAGTATAAAGCCGGATTTATTGGGATAATAAAATTTTTATTCTTTATTTTTATAAAATAATTGTAACAGGGGTTTTTTATGATAGATTCAAGTAGTAAAGTTAAGGACTTTGAGGTAATACTGAATTATGTTCCTACAGAAAAATTGGTTGTCAGTGTTTATCTTTTAGTAGACCGGTCCAGGATTGCAAAGAAAGGTTACCAGACAAAATTAAATTCTATGATCGCAAGCAGCAGAGAGAAGTTGGAGGCTGATGAAAATTTTGACAGGAGACGGAAAAAGGAAATATTTGAAATCTTTGAGAGAATGGAATTTTTTGTAAATGAAAAATTTAAAGCTGATTCCACCAGGACACTTGTAATTTTTTCTTCGGGAGACGGTCTGTGGGAGGAATTCAGGATACCTATAATAATGAGATCAAAAATAATCATAGATCCCAAGCCCCATACCCAGAATATAAGGTCTCTTATTAATAATTCTAAAAGATACGGTGTGCTTCTTATAAATAGAGAAAAAGCTCAAATTTATTCGGTATATCTTGGTGGGATTAATGAGTACCTTGCTGCATTTATAAGCGATGTTCCTTCAAAAGTTAATTTCAGGAGCCAGGCTGCTTTTAGAGAAAAAAAACTGCTTGGCAGGTTAGAAGAGAAGCTGCACCACTTCTTTAAGCTGGTAAATGACAAAACGATGGAGCTTTTTAAAGAGAAAAAATTTGATTATTTGATTTTAGCAGGCAGGAAAGAAATAATTCCGAATTTTTCAAATTATCTGCACAGTTATCTACAGTCAAGACATATCGGAAGTATTGATGCTGAACCGGATTCAAATATTCCTTTAATCAGCATAAAAGCGCAAAAAGTTATTGATGGATTTGAAAATAAAACTAAAAATGATCTGGTTGACAGGCTAATTGATGAATATAACCCTAATGGTATAGGTGTTCTGGGAATCGATGCTACCATAAAATCCTTACTTGTTGAACAGATAAGGATTTTAATATATGACAGGCAATTTACTCATAACGGTTATATTTGTAACTCATGTCGCTATTTGACTTTAGAATATAAGGATAGGTGCCCTTATTGCGGGGGAGAGCTAGTTTTTTATAATGATATAGTTGATGAAATTGTTGAGGATGCTTTAAACCAGGGATGTGAAATTGTGGATATAGAAGGGAATAAAAAACTAATAATGGCCGGAAGCATTGGTGCCGTATTGAGATATAAATTATAAAGTAATTTTAGGGTTTTATTTTGATTTTTGGAGTTCTGATAATTCCTTGGTAAATTGCCTTATATTATTAAATTGCTTATAAACGGAAGCAAATCTAATATATGCAACTTTATCCAGGCCCTTTAATCTTTTTAGAACTAGATTCCCTATTTCTTTAGACTGGATTTCATTGGAAGGCATATTGGAAATCTCATTTTCTATATCTTCTACAATTTTATTTAACACTTCTGTACTTATATTTCTTTTTATACAGGCTCTGATTAATCCGCTAAGTATCTTATTTCTATCAAAAGGTTCCCTGGTGTTATCTTTCTTTATAACTGCTATAGGCTGGTTTTCCAGTCTTTCATAGGTCGTAAATCTTTTACCGCATTTTTCACACATTCTTCTTCTTCTAACACTATCATTGGAAAAGGTTAATCTGGAATCAATAACTCTTGTATCTGGATTTGAGCAGTAAGGACATTTCATTTTTAAATTCCTTTAAAAAAAGGTTTAAATATTTTTTTAATAACCGGACTTACATCTTTTCTCTTTTCAGTATAGTAGGATTTTAAAAGATCATAACTCTTAATACTGTATAATATAGTTACTAAAAGTCCGAAAATCAGCCACCAGAAGCTTCCTTCGTAAACCCAGAGAAAAAAGGAAAAGAAAAAGAACGCGAACGAAGTTGAAAGATGTGAGTCCTTAAGAATGAACAAGGCAATTGGTATAAACAGAAGATAAAGAAAAAGAAACGTTACAGGTGACAGGTAAAGCAGTCCGCCTAAAAATGTGGAGACACCTTTTCCTCCTTTAAAACCAATATAAATCATCCAGTTATGTCCCAGCACCGCAAAGACAACTGCAAGCAGTGGGATAAAGATATAATCTGAAAATATATCTGCAAGGTAAGCTGCCAGCGCTCCCTTTCCAATATCAGTAATTATTACCATCACTCCTGCGAATTTCCCTACATTTGTGATTGTATTCATGCCGCCAACATTTCTGCTTCCTTTCTTACTTATATCAATACCTTTTATTTTACCGGCAATATAAGCGGATGGAAAAGAGCCGATAAGATACGATATAAGGAAGATAGTTATGGTATTCAGGTAAAAATTTTGAAAGATCATCTTTCTCCTGTAATCAGTTCGATAATATTAATTGTTACCCGCAAGTAAAAGTAAAATACATACTGATGATAGAGTGATTATATCATAAAGAAAATTCATTAAAAAATTAATAATGCGGCGGATAACCCAAGTTTAATATTAATTTTATATATTAATATGTTATAATTAAAATTAATATTAATTGAATAGAAACTGATTCATCCAGCGGGTATTTTTTACTTTATAATGCATGTAACGAATATTAATAAAGGGAAAATAATCCTGAATAAATGTTTCTTATTATAGTAAAAAGTATTTTGACAAAGGGAGTGGAATTGTTCTATAATTCTACTGCTAAATCAAATTTTGGTACCACAACAGAGATAGTATCTCTGTCACGAGGCCTCTTTTTTGAGGCCTTTCTTTTTTTGGTAAGAAATTATGGATGAGAGAGCAATTTTTTATATTGATGGGCTTAATCTTTATAATGGTTTAAAGAAAGCCAACTTGAGGAAGTATTATTGGCTGGATTTAAGGGAATTAGCCAGAAAGCTCTGCCTCCCCAGCCAGAGACTGGTCAGAGTAAAGTATTTTACCAGTATGGTCTCAACAAAATTTGATGAAGGCAAATTCCAGAGACAATCTTCTTATATCAAGGCTTTAAAAACACTACCGGATGTGGAGGTTTTTCTGGGCAGGCATCAAAAAGGTATGACAGTGTGCAATAGATGCGGAAAAATTTTTAGGAATTTTAATGAAAAGATGACAGATATGAACATAGCAGTTGAAATGTTTAAGGATGCTTATCAAAAAAACTGCGATACACAGATATTAATATCCGGTGACAGTGATTTGGTACCGGTATGCAGGGCTGTACTGGAACTTTTTAATATAAAACTTGTTATATTTTTCCCACCCCACAGAAAGACAGACAGGTTAAGGGAATATTGTCATTTTAGTGCCAGGATTTTCACCAATTATTTTAAAAAGAGTCAGCTTCCTGAAGAAATAATTGACAGCAATGGAAATGAAATAATAAAGCCGGAGTACTGGCGGTAGATAAGAAACGAAAAGAGAATATTTTTAGGTCTGCAGCTGATATTGGAACCTATAGAGTTTATAATAAATTCCCTTTAGTTTAATAAGTTCCTGGTGAGTACCTTTTTCAACTATTCTGCCATGAGATAGGACTATTATTTTATCCACATTCTTTATAGTGGAAAGCCTGTGAGCAATTACTATGGTGGTTCTGTTTTTCATTATTTTAGCCAGGGCATCCTGGATTAATGCTTCTATTTCCGAATCAATACTTGAGGTAGCTTCATCAAGTACCAGAAGGATTTCCGGATTGAATACAAGAGCTCTGGTAAAAGCAATTAGCTGGCGCTGGCCTACCGATAATGTCTGTCCTCTCTCTTTTACTTCATAGTCGTATTTGCCAGGAAGTCTTTCTATAAATTTATGGGCGTTTACATATTTTGAAGACTCTACTACCTCCTCTAATGAAATATTCTTATTTCCAAGACGGATATTATCCAGTACGGTACCGGAAAAAAGAAATACATCCTGCATTACCACTCCGATATGTTTCCTTAAATCCTGCAGGTCGAACCTTTTAATATCTATGTCATCAAGAAAAATCTTTCCTTTATTGATATCATAAAATCTGTTTAGCAAGTTTATAATAGAAGTCTTGCCTGACCCGGTTGCTCCTACAAAAGCTACGCTTCTGCCGGTTTCAAGTTTGAAAGAAATATCCCTAAGCACGTAATCCCGGTTATTATAGGCAAACCATACTCTATCAAATTCAATATTTCCCTTAATTTCCTTAACTTTTACGGGGCTGGCGGGAGATACAATAGCAGGCTTCTGATCCAGAAGTTTGAATATTCTCTCTGAAGCTGCTATGGCTTCCTGGAGGATTCCAAATTTTTCACTTAAGTCACTTATTGGTTGAAAGAATTTTTCTATATACTGGATGAAGGCTACCAGAGTTCCCAGGGTAAGAAAATTCTGTATGACTTTTTGTCCCCCATACCAGATTATTAAAGCTATTGCCAGGATGCTTATAAAAGTTACTATAGGGAAAAATACAGCATAATAAAATATGGTTTTAAGGTAAATATCCAGATACTGCTGATTCAGGGTTCTAAAATCCTTATTGTTTTCCTTTTGTCTGTTGAATAGTTTGGTGGTATTGATTCCGGAAATTGCTTCCTGCAGGAAAGAGTTGATGTTGGATATTTTTGCTCTGATGATTCTGAAGGCTATTCTGACTTTGGATCTGAATATAAATGTGGCGATAGCCAGTAAAATAAGTACTGAAAAGGTGATGAGTGATAGTTTCCAGTTCAGGAAAAGCAGCATGACCATAATGCCCAGTATCATGAATACATCTCCAAAGAGGGTTACGATTCCCGAGGATAGCATTTCGTTTAAGGTCTGGACGTCAGTGGTAACTCTGGTCATAATTCTGCCTACCGGATTTTTATCGAAGAAGGACATTGGCATTTTATTTATGTGTGAAAAAATATCCATTCTCATATCATACATTACCTTCTGGCCCATATATTCGGTGTAGTATCCCTGGAAGTACCTTATTATGAATTCAAATAGAATAATCATCCCAAATAAAAATACTATATAAGGAAGCCCTTCAAACTTTCCGGGGGTAATATAACGATCAATAGCTATTTTTATCAGGAATGGCCCCAGTATTTCCAGTCCTGCCGTAAAAAGAAGCAAGAAGATAGTCAACCCCAAAAGACGCCGGTAAGGCTTGATATATTTTAAAAGCTTTAAAATTATTTTTTTATCTATTTGTTTTTCTGTTAGGTCTTTTTCGTAAAAACTTTCAGTCATATTTTATTTTCTCGTTCCTTTAAACTTCCTCTTTAAGTTCTTCGGATAACTGCTGTCTGTGATATAAACTCTGATAAATTTCGCTTTTTTCCATAAGCCTAGTGTGTTTTCCTATTGTATTTATCTTTCCCTCATCTATAACAATGATTAAGTCTGAATCCCTTATGGTGGAAATACGGTGTGAAATTATTATGGTAGTAATACCTTTGATTTTTTCTCTTAGATCTCCCAATATTAATTCCTCTGTATTGGTATCCACATTCGAAAATGAGTCGTCAAAAATTAAAATCCTGGGTTTCGAAAGCAAAGCCCTGGCTATTGCCAGTCTCTGTTTTTGTCCACCGGACAAAGTAACACCACGCTCCCCGATTAAAGTCTCATATTTTTTCGGGAACCGGATCACATCTTCATGAAGGTGTGATATTTTTGAAACTTCTGTAATTTTATACATAGTTTCAACCTCATCAAGATTTGACAGGAGCTCTTCTTTTCCAAAGATGATGTTTTCTTTAATTGATTTGGAAAAAAGGAAAGGCTCCTGGGTAACATATCCAATATTTGAGCGGAGAATTTCCAGGGGATATGATTTTATATCATAATCATCTATAAGGATATTACCTCTCTGCGGGTCATAAAGACGGGGAATTAAACCGGCAATGGTTGATTTTCCTGACCCTGTAAATCCCACTATTCCTACCTTCATTCCTGCTTTAATATCAAAACTTATATCTTCCAGTAACCAATTATTTTTATTGCTACGTGGGTAGGTGTCTTTGAAATCAATAAAGTTTGCTCTTATTAACCTTGATGTATTTTTACTGAGTTCATACCTAAAAAAAATATGATTGAAACTGATACTGCCCTTTAAAGATTTTAAGGGCAGCGGTTTTTTTGGGCTGGTAATATCCGGTTTTATTCTGAATATATTGTTGATTCTACCCATGGAAACGGAACCACGCTGGATTAAGTTAATAACCCACCCCAGAGAAATAAGAGGCCAGGTGATGGAACCAATATAAGCGGCAAATTGGACAAACTGTCCTATAGTTAAAATCCCATTTATAACCTGTCTTCCGCCTACGAGCAGTACGACCATTATTCCAACTCCTCCAATAAAAATCATTGCGGGCCAGAATGCACTTCTAACCCTGGCAAGGGATAGGTTTCTTTTCATATATTCGAGATTTAATTCAGAAAATATGTTTTTTTCATTTTCTTCCTGGGTAAATGATTTTATAACTTTTATCCCGGCAATACTCTCCTGGGTTCTGGCTGAAAGTGAAGCATATTGTTCCTGAGATTTCTTAAATCTCTGATGGAGCATAGCACCCATTTTACTTACAAGTATTGGAAGTATTGGGATAGCAATAAGTGAATAGAGTGATAATCTCACATCTATGAGAAACATCACTGTAAGGGTAGTTATAAAGACAAAGATAGTATTAAAAAGATTTAGAATTCCCGGTCCCAGAAAATTCCTTACTGCTTCAAGATCATTGGTCATAAGAGCCATAATACTGCCTGTTCTGGTATTGGTGTAGAATGAAGAATCCAATTTTTGCAGATGTGAAAAGAAGTCTATCCTGATACTGTATTCAATTTTTCTTGATATGCCTACAAGAATTTTTCTCATATAAAATCTAAAAAAACCCTCGACTATTGACACTCCTACCAGGAGTGCGCTGTACTTCAGAAGATTAGGATTTGCAGGGAAATTTTCTATATTGTCTATGGCAAGTTTGAGTATCCAGGGGATAAGAAGTGCCAGCGCATCGGTCAAAAATATAAATATAATGCTTCCTGTAAGATAAGATTGGTGTTTTTTTAGATATTTTGATAATGTTTTTAGTTCTTTAACTTAAGGCTCCCTTGCTCATGTTTTACTCATTGAACAATGATTATATTAAAATAAAATCTGTAAGTAAATTTTTTACCAGGGGCTATTATTGTTATTATAAATTATATTTATCAGTAAAAATATTTTTACTTTAAAGTATAAATATAGTTTAATAAAATTTTAAAAATTTTTTATAATATATTTGACAATAATATTATTATCTAATAAAATTATAACCAACAATAAGGTTGGTGGGTATATTGTTTAACGAATATGATAAAAGTTATCCAATAGAATTAGTAGCTGATTTTTTGGGAGTAAACAGCAGGACACTGTATTATTATGAAAAATTTAGCCTTGTATGTCCTTTAAGAAGAGGCAGGAAGAGATATTATTCTAAAGCTGATATCAGGTGGCTGGAGTATGTAAGAGAGCTTATGTATGATCAGGGAATGAATCTAAGATCAATAATTATCCTGATAAGAAGAAGAGATAATATAATTCTGGGGAAGTGTCCTGAAGATGTAGTCGATTGTTTTAAGAATTACTTAATGCATATAAGTAAGGAAGAATAATTAATATTACAAATGTGAATTAAGAATATTAATTTTTTTTGATTTGCAAAAATAAATAATTTAGAAAGGATGTATATAATATGGCAAAAGCAGTAGGAATCGATCTGGGGACAACTAATTCATGTATAGCGGTTATGGAAGGTGGTAAGCCAACAGTTATAACTAATAGTGAGGGAAATAGAACTACGCCTTCTGTTGTAAGTATAACTAAAAAGGGAGAAAGGCTGGTAGGACAACTGGCAAAAAGGCAAGCAGCTTTAAATCCTGAGAATACTATCTATTCCATTAAAAGATTTATCGGTAGAAAATATAGTGAAGTGGAAAGTGAAAGAAAGATAGTATCCTATGATGTAAAGAAAGGTAGAAATGACCTGGCGGAAGTAGAGATGGGAGGCAAAAGTCATACACCTGAAGAGATATCTGCTATGATACTGCAGAAATTAAAAACGGATGCAGAAAGCTATATCGGAACCAAAATCACAGATGCAGTAATTACCGTCCCTGCTTATTTTAATGATGCGCAGAGGCAGGCGACTAAAAACGCCGGAAAAATTGCGGGACTTAATGTCCTGAGGATAATTAATGAGCCAACGGCTGCCTCACTGGCATATGGACTTGATAAAAAGAAAGAGGAGAAGATTTTAGTATTTGACCTTGGAGGCGGAACGTTTGATGTATCGGTGCTGGAAGTTGGAGAAGGAGTATTTGAAGTAAAAGCAAGTCACGGCGATATGCACCTGGGTGGAGATGATTACGATGATAGGATTATGAATTATGTCGCCGATGAATTTAAGAAAGAACAGGGAATTGATTTAAGGAAAGACAGGCAGGCTTTGCAGAGGCTGATAGAAGCATCAGAGAAGGCAAAAGTGGAATTATCTGCAGTTATGGAAACAAATATAAATCTGCCCTTTATTACAGCTGATACCAATGGGCCAAAGCACCTTGAAGTAAAGATAACCAGAGCTAAGTTTGAACAGTTAACGGCAGATCTTACCGATAGATGCAAGGAACCTCTTGAGAAGGCTTTAAAAGATTCAGGTTTAAAGACTGCTGATTTAGATGAAGTGATACTTGTTGGTGGAGCAACCAGAATGCCGGTTATACAAGAACTTGTAAAGAATTATACCGGAAAAGAACCTAATAAGAGTGTAAACCCTGACGAAGTAGTTGCAGTAGGGGCAGCTATTCAGGCTGGAGTGCTAAAAGGAGATGTAAGAGATGTAGTGCTTCTGGATGTAACTCCTCTCTCTCTTGGCATTGAAACTTTAGGTGGTGTTATGACCAGATTAATTGAGAAAAATACGACTATTCCCACCAAGAAGAGCGAGATATTTACAACTGCGGCTGATAATCAAACCAGTGTAGATATTCATGTTCTACAGGGAGAACGGGATATGGCAAGAGATAATAAAACTATAGGAAGATTCAGGTTGGATGGAATTCCACCTGCTCCAAGAGGTATCCCACAGATAGAAGTAACATTTGATATTGATGCAAATGGCATTGTGAACGTTACCGCAAAGGATACTGCTACCGGCAAAGAGCAGAAAATCACCATTACTGCAACTTCACATCTGTCGGATGATGAAATTGAAAGAATGGTTAATGAAGCAAAGGAACATACAGAAGAAGATAAGAAAAAGCGTGCTCTGGTAGATGCAAGGAATAATGCCGACAGCCTGATTTATTCCACAGAGAAGTTAATGAAGGAAGTAGGAAGCAAGGTTCCGGAGGATATGAAGAAGAGTATCGAAGAACAGGCTAAAGTTTTAAGGAAAAGCATGGAATCGGATAATGCTGATGAAATAAAAAGAGAAACAGAAAAATTGCAGAACTTACAGAATGAACTGTCACAGAAGCTTTATGCACAGGCCGGTACTGGTCCGGGTGCAGGACCAGGTGGTTCAGGGACCGGGGGAACAGAAGGACAACAGACAGGCGGCAAGCAGGAAGGTAATGGAGAAGAAGAAGTAATTGATGCCGAATTTGAAGCAAAAGACGATGAGAATAAATAAATACTAAATAACGATGTTATTTTGTAGCTTAATAAAATATGTGTTCTAATATCTGCCCATAGCTAAATTGGAGAGTTATGGGCAGGTGTGTTTATAAAAGATTTATAGGTGGATGTAGATGGTTGAATATAAAGATTATTACAAAGTATTAGGAGTAAATAAAGGTGCATCACAGGATGAGATAAAGAAGACTTACCGGAAATTAGCCCGAAAATATCATCCGGATGCAAATCCCAATGATTCTAAAGCTGAAGAAAAGTTTAAAGAGATTGGGGAAGCATATGAAGTGCTGAAGGATCCGCAGAAGAGATCAAGGTATGACCAGCTTGGTGCAAATTGGAAGCAATATTCACATGCAGGTGCCGGCTGGCCCGGCGGCGGTGGAAGGACTTATACTTATGATTTTGGAGGCAGCGGTTTTAATTTTGAGGATCTTGGTAGGGGTTTTTCTGACTTTTTCGAAATGTTTTTTGGAAGAGGATCTGATGAGAGATTCTCCGGTTTCGGTTCCGATTATGGCCAGCAGTTTGGCAGGGGAACCCGCACCGGTACGCAAAAGGGTCAGGATATGCAGTCAAGCCTTAGTATAACTTTAAGGGAAGCTTATTCCGGCACACAGAGGTCATTTAAATTGCAAAGAGAAGGAAAAGCAAGGACTATAAATGTAAAAATACCTAAAGGCATTAAAGATGGCGGAAAAATTAGAGTAGCAGGAGAAGGCGCGGGGAGCCCGTCAGGTGGGCCAGGCGGAGATTTGTATTTAGTGATAAATACTTCCCCGCATAATTTTTTTACCAGAAAGGAAGATGACCTCTACTGTGAAGTACCGGTTACTATAAAGGAAGCTTTTTATGGTGCAAAAATTGATATACCGACTTTCAGCGGAAAGATTATGGTAAAAGTCCCGCCGAAAACACAGGGTGGAAAAACCCTCAGGTTAAAGGGGAAGGGAATGCCTAAATTAAGAGGCGGCGGATTCGGGGACCTTTATGCCAAAATTAAGCTGGTGCTGCCTGAAAAATTAACAGGTGAACAGAAAAAGCACCTTGATGAATTTGCGAAAAGTTATAATGAAAATCCGAGAGGTAATATTGTTGTATGATTTTAAGATTTGACCAGTGCAAAATGGGAGTGATTTAAATATATGCAAATTGATAAATTTACTATAAAAGCACAGGAGCTGCTATCTCTGGCTCAGAGAATTGCATCTGAAAATGGGCATCAGAGTATTGATGATATTCACATGATGTCTGCTATGCTCCAGCAGAAGGAAGGAATAATTATACCTATCCTCAAAAAACTGGAGATAGATGTCGATGATTTATCAAGCAAATTAAGTAATGCAATTGCAAGACAGCCCAAGGTTTCCGGACAAACAGCTCAAATATATCTTAGCCCCGAATTAAATAACGTCTTTAATAGTGCATTTAGTGAGGCTGAACAGTTAAAGGATGAATATATTTCAACCGAGCATATTTTGATTTCCCTTACTCAAAGCAATGGTGAGGTAGGAAAGCTTTTAAGGCAATATGGCGTTACGAAAGACAGGATATATCAGATCCTGGTCAGTATAAGGGGCAGTCAGAGAATAACGGACCAGAATCCTGAAGACAAATACCAGGCACTTAAAAAATTTGGAAAAGATATTACCGATCTGGCAAGAAAGGGAAAACTGGATCCGGTAATAGGGAGAGATGATGAAATAAGAAGAGTAATACAGGTACTGTCCAGGAGAACAAAAAATAATCCTGTGCTTATTGGTGACCCCGGTGTGGGTAAAACAGCTATTGTTGAGGGCCTGGCTAACAGAATAGTATCGGGGGATGTTCCCGAAAGTCTTAAAGATAAAAAGGTAATAGCCCTGGATATGGGTTCTCTTGTGGCCGGCTCTAAATACAGAGGTGAATTTGAGGACAGATTAAAAGCTGTACTTAAAGAAGTTTCAAAGGCTGAAGGAAATATCATTTTATTTCTGGATGAACTGCATACCGTAGTTGGGGCAGGAGCGGCAGAAGGTGCCGTTGATGCTTCAAATATGCTAAAGCCCATGCTTGCCAGGGGTGAACTCCATGCTATAGGAGCAACAACTATTGATGAGTACAGGAAGCATATTGAAAAGGATGCTGCCCTGGAAAGAAGGTTCCAGCCTATTCAAATAAACGAGCCATCTGTAGAGGATACAATTTCAATATTGCGGGGACTCAGGGAGAAATATGAAGTGCATCATGGGGTACGTATAAAGGATTCTGCTCTTGTTTCAGCAGCAATTCTTTCAGATAGATATATATCCGACCGTTTTTTACCGGACAAGGCTATCGACCTTATAGATGAGGCCGCTTCCAGGTTGAGAATTGAAATAGATAGCATGCCTACGGAAATTGATGAAGTAGAAAGAAAAATAAAGCAGCTTGAAATTGAAGTCCAGGCATTAAAAAAAGAAAAAGACAAAGCTTCTCTGGCAAGAATGGAAAAAATTAAAAAAGAGCTCTCAAACCTGAAGGAAAAAAATAATTCAATGAAAGTTCACTGGGAGCAGGAAAAGGAAATAATAAAAAGCATTAGAACCCTGAAGGAAGAGATTGAAAAGACTAAAATAGAAGCGGAACACGCAGAGAGAGATGCAGATCTGCAGAAAGCGGCAGAACTCAAATACGGGAAACTTCTGGAACTTCAGAAGAGGTTAAATGAAGAAAATAAAAAACTGGAAAAGCTCCAGAAGGACCAGAAAATGTTAAAAGAAGAAGTGGATGAGGAAGATATTGCCGAAACTGTTTCTAAATGGACCGGTATTCCGGTTACCAGACTGGTTGAAGCAGAAATTGAAAAGCTAATTTCTATGGAAGAAAGATTGAAGCAGAGAGTTGTAGGACAGGATGAGGCCATATCCGTAGTCTCTAATGCCATAAGAAGAGCCAGGGCCGGACTTCAGGACCCAAACCGTCCTATTGGCTCATTTATATTCCTGGGACCAACGGGAGTGGGTAAAACCGAGCTTTCAAAAGTTCTGGCCCAGTTCCTATTTGACGATGAGAGAGCAATGGTAAGAATAGATATGTCCGAATATATGGAAAAGCATACCGTATCCAGGCTTATCGGCGCTCCCCCCGGTTATGTAGGATATGAAGAAGGGGGATATCTTACGGAAGCAGTAAGAAGGAAACCATACAGCGTCATACTTCTGGATGAGATAGAGAAAGCTCACAGTGATGTCTTTAACATATTGCTGCAGATAATGGATGACGGCAGACTTACCGATGGACATGGAAGAACGGTTGATTTTAAAAATACGGTCATTATTATGACATCCAATATCGGCAGCCAGTGGATAACCGAACTGGGGGATAAAGATGAAGAGGAAATGAAGAGAAGAATTACGGAAGCGATGAAGGCGAGCTTCAAGCCGGAATTTTTAAACCGCGTGGATGATATTGTCATTTTTCACCGGTTGGGGATTGATGAGATAACAAAAATTGTTGAGATTCAGATTGAAAATTTAAAAGAAACTTTAAGAAATAAAAAATTAAGTCTTGATATAACCGGTAAAGCCAAAAAGCTTCTGGCAAAGGAAGGATTTGATCCGGTTTATGGAGCAAGACCACTAAAAAGAGTAATACAGAACGAAGTTCAGAATATACTGGCAATGAAACTATTGGATGGAGAGATAAAAGAAGGGGATCATATAACCATAGATGTAACCGGCCCGGAAGGAAGATTGCTGGATATTAAGGTTAAAAATAAGAACAAGTAAAATCCTATATTATTATAATTTGTAAAATACTTTTACTACCAAAAATTTATTGTTCTTCTTTTGAAAGTGCAGTATCCTGGGGCAATTCTTCCTCTTCAGTGCCGAATAAATCATCGGCTTCATTAGCCAGTTCTAGAAACTCTTTTTCCAGCGCTTCATTAATATTATTGATGATTTTTTTATAAGTCCCGGGATCAGTAAAATCCTTGAATTCCTCTATAATGTTTTCAGCAATAGGATTTATTGGCTCTCCTATAAATATGTGTATTTTTCTAAAAGTATTCATAATAAGCGAGATTATCCCTCGGGTTATCCTATTGGTCCATATCCATTTTTCGCTTTCAGGACCCCTGTTTGTATTGTGTATGTAAACAGGGATTATTGGAAGTTTTGTTTTATAGCTGAGGTAAGCAGCTCCATTGCGAAATTGTTTAAAGCCAGTTTTTTTGTTGAGTATACCTTCCGGAAATATACCAAAAAATACATTCTTGTTTTTTGATATATTAAAAAGTTCCTTAAAGCTTTTAACATTTTTTGAGAATTGTTCTTTAAATACAGGTACGCAGTTTGCAAATTTTCTCATAAAGAATCTGGTAAGCCAGTTACCAAAATTTTCACTTTCTGCAATGAAACATATTTTCTTTTTGATTGCAGCCAGAAGTATTATGGGATCAGCGTCTGCAGTATGATTTATAGCAAGTATTACGGATTTGTCCCTGGGCAATCTTTTTGTATTAAAAATCCTGGTTCTGGTGAACAATTTGTAAAAATTTATAAACAATATCCCGGGAATGCTGTAAAAAAAATCAGATATTTTTTTCATAAGGTTACTAATTTTTTTCCTTTTCAAATATTAAAAATGTATTATATTTCTCATTAAAAACTACAAGCGTTACTTTGTGTAGTATGAATTATATAGGTTAAATACAAAAAATTCTACTTTGTTTAAGCTGTTTCTATTGCTTGATATTTAGGAAGGTATTTTTTATATTCTGGTAGTGAGTTCCCTTCCAATAATATTTGTCACACTTTTTACAATAAAGGAAGCTTTGCTGGGTTTTGTATACATAAGGGGGTACTTTATTTTTAATCTTCTCCTTTTCTACTCTTATAAGTTTTTGGTTGCATTCGATGCATCTTATAAGGTTGGGTTTTAAAGAAAAATTGAGGTCTGATTTAATTTGTTCTAATTGATTCTTAAGTTTTTCATCTTTGATATATAGATATTTTATCGTTCCATTCTTGAATTCTTTTCTGGTAAGCATTAAGGAATCTCTGGTTAGAACGATTCTGTCTGTTTCTCTGGCTATTTTTATTATTTCATCATCACTGGCAGTGTTTATATACAGTACATCATGACCTGCCATACGCATATATTTAGCAAGTTTTCCAACCATTATGTCTGCTATAAATTTCATGTCCAAGCTATGAAATTCAGAATCTTTGCTGCATAGATTTAAGGTGAATATTTTTTTATTTTTTATTAGAGTTATTTTATCATATTTTTAAGAGGTAATGTTAACTTCTGGGGTAAAAACAGTGATTAAAAAATTAAAAATATGTCAGTACTAAGTATAATATATTATTGATGGATATTTTTAACTTGGTTGGGATATAATGGAAATAAAGGATATTAAGACCAGTAATTTTTTAATAAAAGATATCAATTTAGTTATATGAGATTCGTAATCAAGGAGGAAGAAATAAATATTGAGGTCCTCGATAAAATTATTTAAGGTTTTTGGAATAGAGATCAGACTGGATTACAGCTGGTTTATAATATTTGCATTGTTCGCCTATTATTTTGGTTTTGTTTATTTTCCCCAGGTGCTTCCGGGATTAAACAAAGGGCTTCTGGCACTGGTTACCATTATCACCGTTATTCTTTTTTTTATTTCTTTATTAATACATGAAGTAAGTCATTCCCTGGTTGCCAGAAGTAAGGGTACCAGAGTAGAGAGAATAACACTTTTTTTATTTGGTGGAATGGCTCAGATAGAGAAAGAGCCAGATACACCTTCCAGTGAGTTCATTATGGCTATTGCCGGTCCTGCTGCAAGTTTTATACTTGCCTTAATATTCTGGACCATATGGATTTTAACCAAAAATATAAAACCGGTAGGCGAACCGGTTAAGTATCTTGCCATATTTAATGTTGCGCTCGGGGCTTTTAATATTCTTCCAGGGTATCCCTTGGATGGAGGAAGAGTATTGCGATCCATAATATGGAAAGTTACCGGTAACCTCATGCGGGCGACTTATATTGCTTCTACCGCAGGGAGAGTTTTAGGGTTTATAATAATAGCAGTGGGCATTTTCTTTATTTTCACCGGTAATTTTATTAATGGATTGTGGTTTGCCTTTATAGGATGGTTTCTGCAATCATCCGCTCAGATGGGTTATAGGCAACTTATTTTTGAAACTTCTATCAAGGGAATTAAAGTCAGGGATGTTATGAATGAAGATATTGTGGATGTCACGGAAAATACAACATTACAGGATTTAGTAGATGACTATTTTATGAAATACAGATTTGGAAGATTTCCGGTTATAGAGAATGAGAAAGACAAGAAATTGGTAGGAATTATTTCTTTACATGATGTCAAGGAGGTTCCGAAAGAAGAGTGGCCGGAGGTAAGGGTAGGAGATATAGTTAAAGTAGTTTCAGGAAATGAAAAAGTTGATGTTTCTATGGAAATATCCGATGCGATTAAAAAGATGGGGAAAAATGATCTGGGGCATCTTGTAGTAATGTCCGGTAATAAGTTGAGGGGTATAATAACAAAAAGCGATGTGATGCGTTTTATAAGAATCCGGTCTGAATTTCACTAGACTTTTAAATATTAAATTTAAAAATAAAGTTTATTAAAGTCAACCTGCTTTTATATCATTAATAATCATAATAAATAAAAAATTAGTCTGGGTAATAATAAAATTTATAATTAGATTGAATATTTAAGAAAAGATTTTATAATTACTCCATTGATTCTTTAAAAAAGCGGGTGTTTTTTATTCTTAAGGCAAAAGTATATATTGATGTAAAAGTATAGTCTGGAAAAGGAAAGAAAATATGGTGAAGTATAAGCTTTTTAGTGACAATAAAAAAGAAATAAAAGAGAATTTAAGAGATTTGAAGGTGATATATACGGATCTTGACGGTACCTTATTCAATGATAAGGGATGCATTGTCAAGGATTACAGAGGTGATTATTATTTTGATGCAATCAGGCTGTTGCCGGCGGTAGCAAATAAAAACTGGGATATTGTTCTGGTATCAGGGAGGAGTAAATTTCAGCTGAAATATAGTGCACAGATAATTGGGCTGAAAAATTATATTGCGGAACTCGGTGCCGAATTAGTTTATAATCTGGGGGAAGAAGTTTATATAACCTTTGATAAGCGGGAATTAAAATATGATCTGGCCAGTAAAGGTAAAGATTTATTAGAAATTATAAAATTATTTAAAAACAATTTTCCGGATAAAATAGAAAGTAAGATGGAATGGAGCAGACATAAATCCTATAGCGCGGTATTTTTCGGAGAAATAAATCTGGATAAAGCAAATATGCTGCTTGAAGATAAGGGATATAAAGGGCTTGTAATGGTTGATAATGGAATTTCATTATTAGAAGATCTGGACTTGCGCGTAAAAAAAATGCATATTTACAATTTAATGCCTGTGGACGTTAATAAAGCAAATGGAATAAAATTTGATAAAAAAATCAGGAATTTAGATACCGATAATTGTATAGCAATGGGTGATTCTCCGGAAGATTTAAAAATGGCCGGCGAAGTCAAATACTTTTTCCTTATGGGAAATGCACTGGAACATAAGGAAGTTATACTGGATGAGCTTGATAAATATAATAATGTATATATTGCGGACGGTTTTATGAATAGGGGCTGGGCAGAGATTATCGGATATCTTACGGATTGATATCCGGTAGATTGAATTATAGTTATCTTACTTTCATTTTTCTTTCTTAGTAATGTCATTATGTTCAATATAAGTCTTAAATAGTTTATAATAAAGACATAAATAAATTAACAAATAAAGGATATATTAACAGTGTGTGAAAATAGTAATTCAGGTTTTGGAAATGACAAGCACCAAAAATCCGGCAGTAGGGATTTATTATTGATATTAATAATTATTTTAATTTCAATTTTTTCCGGGTTCATATTAGGATTATTATTTGCACCCTGGTCAGGATTAAAAACCAGAAAAAAAATAGTTGAAAAAATGAAAGATATTATTGATAGAGGAAAATTTACCCTGGCTGAAGCAAAGGTTATGGGTGAGGAATTACTGGAGAAGAGTAAGGAAAAAGTTGGGAAAGTATCCTCTAAAATTAAGGGTAAAAGTCAGACAGATATTCGTTAAGAATTTGCCTATAATAACCTGCTTTCGTCTGTTGACAACGATTTTTTACTATAGTAGACTTTACGCTTGCTAATTTAATTGGACAGCTAATTGCTATGTCATTTTTAGTTGTTTTAATTTTAAGTTAGCAGGGGCCGTTAGCTCAGTAGGTAGAGCACCGGACTTTTAATCCGGGTGTCGAAGGTTCGATCCCTTCACGGCTCACCAATAATGGCCTGTTCGTCTAGGGGTTAGGACAGTAGGTTTTCAACCTACCAACAGGAGTTCGATTCTCCTACAGGCTACCATTGATGTGGGCGTTTAGCTCAGCTGGGAGAGCACCTGCCTTACAAGCAGGGGGTCGCAGGTTCAATCCCTGCAACGCCCACCATGCGTTAAAAGTTAAGCGGAGCTGTCGTCTAGCGGTTTAGGACACATGCCTGTCACGCATGAGATCGCGGGTTCAAATCCCGTCAGCTCCGCCAGTTTTTACCAGGGTTGGCGAGATAGCTCAGTTGGTAGAGCAGTGGACTGAAAATCCATGTGTCCGCAGTTCAATTCTGCGTCTCGCCACCATATTTTTTCTTCGACTCATATTTCTTTTAGATTAAATAATATTAAATGCCTTGTTTATTGGAATAGATTTTCTATAATACCATGCAGATTATATAAAGTTTTTAACTGTTAGACTTTTTCCGGATAAGAAAATAAACAAAACTTAAAAGGAGTAAAAAATGAAAAAAGCTAATAATGGAAACAAGCTGTGGATACTTTTAAGTCTTGGGATAATAGTATTACTTACAGTAAATATATTAATATCAGGCTGCAGTACAAGGGGAGGAGTTTCTGAGAGCAATGGAGATACAAGTCTTCCTTATGATGGGCAGGAACTGGTAGTCTCCGGCTCTACCACTCTGCTTCAAGTTTCTGAAGCCTGGGCTTTTGCATTTATGGAAAAATTTGGAGGAACAATTATAGTGAATGGCGGGGGTTCCGGAAGCGGTATTGCAGATCTTATAAACGGTGTTAGTGAGCTTGCCAATTCATCAAGAGAGATAAAGGATGAAGAACTGGAGGCAGCAAAAGCCGCCGGTCTTGATGTTCAGGAATATCTGGTGCTTTTTGATGGAATCGCAGTTATAGTAAGCAGTAATGTTCCTGTAGAGGACCTCACCATAGAGCAGCTCTCAAAAATATATACCGGCGAGATAACTAACTGGAAAGATGTTAGTGGAGATGATACTGAAATAATTATAACTGCCAGGGACTCCAGTTCGGGTACCGGTGAATATTTTCTGGAAGAAGTGATTCAACTAGGTAAAACCATGGAGGATAATGATTATTCCGATATGGCGTTAAGACTTCAATCTAATGCTGATATTGTAAACCAGGTAAAAGAGAATGATAATGCAATAGGTTATATAGGATTGGGATATCTTGAGCAGTCTTTAAAGATTGTAAAAGTCGAGGGTATTGAACCTTCTATAGATACGGTAAAAGACGCTTCTTATCCCATATCAAGAGGGCTGTATGTTTATGCGCCGGATAAGGATCTTACTGAAATAGGCCAGGCGTATATAAATTTTATACTCAGTTATGAGGGCCAGGATATAGGGCTTGAAGAAGGATTTGTTTCACTTAACTAAAATTTATATACTCCTTTAATTGATTTATGCTATGGCAGTTAAAGTAAGAAGAGCTGCGAAAAAGGCTTTATAAATCCTTATCCGCAGCTCCGGCAGTTCTGATTTAAAAGATTAAATAGAAAAATAATTATATTTCCTTTAAAATAAATTTATGGCACGGTCAAACACCAGGCTGAGAAATATTAAAAGCTTTTTAATCTACAGATTTGTTTTTTTAAATGGAATATTATCAATTGTAATACTGGGTTTAATACTTGCTTTTCTAATTGCAAATTCTATAAAATTTTTTTCATCTTATCCGATATTAGAATTTTTAACCGGAACTAAATGGTCTCCCACGGTACTTGAAGAATTTGGATTTCTTCCCCTTCTTACAGGATCATTTATTGTAACATTTGGGGCTATTGTAATTGCTATACCTCTTGGTATAGGGAGTGCCATCTATATTGGAGAATTAGCTCCCAGAACAGTTAGAGAGATACTAAAGCCGATAATTGAAGTACTGGCAACTATTCCTTCTGTTGTTATCGGATTTATAGGAATAAAACTTCTTGCTCCTGTAATAAAAGACCTCTTCAATCTTAGTATAGGGCTTACTGCACTCGCCGGTTCAGTGATGCTGGCTTTTATGAGTTTACCTACTATTATATCTATCTCCGAGGATGCAATAAATGCTGTACCGAATAGATACAGGTATGCCTCTATTGCCCTTGGTGCAACAAAATGGGAAACGACCTACAGGACTATAATACCTTCGGCATCATCGGGTATATCTGCGGCTGTAATGCTTGGTCTGGGTAGAATTGTAGGTGAGACAATGACTGTTCTTATGATAACCGGTAACTCACCCAGAATTGTATTCTCATGGCTCCAGCCTGTCAGGACCATTACGGCTACTATTGCTGCAGAAATGGGAGAAACTGTCCAGGGCGGGCTTCATTATTCATCCTTATTTGCTATTGGTCTTATTTTATTTTTAATCACTTTTTTAATAAATTTTATATCCGACAGGTTTGTAAACAAAATAAGGGAAAGCTAGGCAGATGTTAAAAGAAGGTATAGAGATAAACAAAAGAAGAAAAATGATTATAGAAAAAACTTCTTATGCTTTTTTACTTTTTTTAACTTTGATAGTTATAGCTTTCGTTCTGGGGATAATAATATATTTGATAATTAAGGGGAGCAGTGCAATAAACTGGGAATTTCTATCACAGAAACCTCGAGCCGGAATGAGGGAAGGAGGTATTTTTCCTGCAATTTTAGGGACCCTGTATCTCGTAATAGGAACATTTATATTTTCATTACCTATTGGAATTCTGGCAGCAATTTATTTAAATGAATATGCCTCAAAGAACAAACTTACCAGGGTAATAAGATTGTCCATTATAAATATGTCTGGCGTGCCTTCAGTGGTTTTTGGTTTATTTGGCCTGGGCTTTTTTGTAATAATGCTTAAATTTGGTAAGTCAATTCTTGCCGGTTCTTTAACTCTTGCATTCCTTATTTTACCGGTTATAATAACAGCCACTGAAGAGGCGTTAAAGACAGTTCCCGATTCTTACCGCCATGCATCACTGGCTCTGGGAGCTACCAGGTGGCAGACAATAATAAAGGTAATATTACCCCAGGCTTTACCGGGAATAATAACCGGATCGGTTATTGGAATTGGTAGAGCAGCAGGCGAGACAGCTCCTATAATATTTACAGTTGCAGCATTTTCACAGCCCAATCTGCCTAATTCTATTTTTAGCCAGGTAATGGCATTACCCTACCACTTATATGTTCTCGCAACCCAGCTATCAGATACTCCGGAAGATATGCAATGGGGTACTGCTCTGGTATTGCTAATGATTGTGCTAATTTTTGCCGTTTCAGGCACTGCTATAAGAACTCGATTCAGGCTGAGAAGGAAGGATTAAAATGAGAGAAACATTTCACCATAAGCTGGAAGAGATTAATGAGGATGTTATATTGATGGGAAGCCTGGTGCAGGAAGCTGTATATAATTCAATAGAGGCTTTTATAGAAATGAATACAGACCTGGCCGAGAAAGTTATAAACGGAGATGAAAAAATTAACGAAAGTGATATTTTAATAGAGGAAAAATGCATTGTCCTGCAGGCGGAACATCAGCCCGTAGCAAAAGATTTAAGGTACTTACATTCTGTCAGTATAATTATTAAGTATCTGGAAAGAATTGGTGACCTTGCAGTGAACATCTCCAAAGCTGTAAAAAGGCTGGCCAAAGAAAAAAAGAAGTATCTTGATAAGGAAATAATGGACCTGCTCGTTGAGATGGGGAACCTGGTGAAGCCGGAATTAAATAGAGCCCTTGAATCCTTTAAAAACAAGGATATAAAGTTAGCCTCACAGCTTGGAAAATCCGATGATATGGTAGATGAGATTCAAAAAATGATTTTTAGAAAATTATTTTCCTCTCATAAGTGCAGTGAAGAGGATATTAAGTTCATAACTAATATTGTGCTGGCAAGTAGATATCTGGAAAGAATAGGTGACCAATCTGTAAACATTGGACAGAGGGTTCTATATTTTCTGAGCGGTGACTACAGAGTTTTTCATGATGGTGTATAGAATACCAGAATGATATTGAATAGTTAATTGGATGCCAGATCTGTAAGCTGTCTAATCTGGTTCGCAGTTCCGATGGCGATTATTTTGTGGCCGGATTTCATATTTCAAATTCTGGCTTAATATCAGTTTTTTTTCAAGTTTGGATTGTATTTTTACTTGATTAGTAGTAATTATTATTATATAATAATTGAAACTATTTAGAATCTAATAATGACTATGGAATCTTTTACAGAACTGTGTAAGAAGAACAATTTAAAAGTCACTCCTCAAAGAATCCTGATTTATAAAGAATTGGTAGAATCAAAAGACCATCCCAGTACAGAGGTTTTATATAAAAAGGTAAAAAAAATATTTTCCACCATTTCTTTTGATACAGTTTATAGAACTCTTTTGACTTTTTCCAAAATAGGCATTGTTGATATACTGACACTTCCCGGGGAACCGAAGAGATTTGACGGTGATAAAAGCAGACATTATCATTTCATATGTAAAAATTGCGATAATATTATAGATATCCATGACAATTCCTGCAATATAGAAATACCGGAAAGTATTAGTCAAAAATTTGATATATCAGATTCTAAAATTATTTTTGTAGGTATATGTGATAAATGCATAAAAAATAAATAATATTTATGTAAACAAGGTAAATACAGGAGAGGATAAAAAATGATAGGTGATAAAACTTTAAGGAATCTGGCAGATGCTTTTGCCGGGGAGTCACAGGCCAATAGAAAATATCTGGCTTTCGCAAAGAAAGCTGACGAGGACGGCTATTCGCAGACAGCAAGGCTTTTCAGGGCTGCTGCAGAAGCAGAAACCGTGCATGCGCTAAATCATCTGAAAGCAATGGATGGTATTAAGTCCACTGAGGAGAATCTAAAGGCGGCAATAAGCGGGGAAACTTTTGAATTTATGGATATGTACCCTAAAATGATTGAGGAAGCAAAAGATGAAAATGCAGAAGAAGCAAAATTAAGTTTTATTTATGCCAATAAGGTAGAACAGGTACACGCTGATTTATATGGGAAGTATCTGGGTAGTCTTGGAAACAATGAGAATACCCCTATTTTTGTATGCCAGGTCTGTGGAAACACAGTAGAGGGTAACGCACCGGACAGATGTCCTATTTGCGGAAATCCAAGAGAGATGTTTAAGGAGATAAAATAGAATTTAAAACCAGAAAGTTGGAGGGAGAATATTAAAGGTACTCTTTTTATTTGTGCAACTCCCATCGGTAATTTAGAAGATGTCAGTTTCCGGCTTATAAGGATATTGAAGGAAGCAGACCTGATTGCTGCAGAGGATACCAGGACTATAAAAAAACTGCTGCAAAAATACAATATTTCTAAAAAAGATACAGTGAGTTATCATGATTTTAGCAATGAAAGCAGGATCAACTACATAACCCGTGAACTGAAAGCCGGGAGAAATGTTGCTCTGGTTTCAGAATCCGGGATACCGGCTATTCAGGATCCCGGATTTAGGGTAATAAATGAGTGTATCAAAGAAGACATTCCTATGACTGTAATACCTGGCCCTAATGCTGCAGTTAGTGCACTGGTTCTTTCAGGTCTGCCGGCAGATAATTTTTTATTTGTAGGATTTCTGCCAAAGACCGGGGCAAAAAGAAAAAATAAACTCTCGGAACTTGCCGTCTTCCCTTACACCATCATATTCTATGAATCACCGAAAAGAATCGAAGCCCTAATGAGCGAACTCGTTGAAAGATTTGGTGACCGCAAGGCAAGTCTGGTAAGGGAGATCTCTAAAATATATGAAGAAGTCATAAGGGATAGCTTAAGCTGCATCTTAACCAAAATAAAGGGAAAAAAAGTAAAGGGAGAGATGGTGCTGATTGTTGAAGGGTATAAAAAAGAGCTTATTAAAAGCTTTTCCGAAGAAGATATAACAAAAGAACTCATTCGTTTGCTCAAACAGGGTATTTCCAAAAAAAATGCCATAAAAGTTGTATTATCCAGATATGACATAGATAAACAAAAATTGTATAATATTGCAACGAAAATTTAAGAAAATACAGTTAGCAATTCCAAAATAATAACTAAAAAAAGGATATTATGGACAGGGAAAAAATTTATATAACCACTGCAATTCCATATATGAATGCAAAACTGCATCTGGGTCAAATCTACGAATTCATACTTGCAGATGTAGTAGCCAGATTCAACAGACTTATAGGAAAGGATACCTTTTTTCTGACCGGTGCCGATGAGCATGGGCAGAAGATAAATAAGAGCGCCGAAGAGAGAGGCGTCTCTCCGCAGGAATACGTTGATAAAATGGTCCAGGATATGAAGAGGCTCCTGGTATTGTATAACATTAGTAATGACAGTTATATCAGAACCACTGATAAAGAACATGAAAGAATAGTCCAGGATATACTTATAAAATTAAAGGATAATGGGGACCTTTATAAAAGTACTTATGAAGGTAAGTATTGCGTACCATGTGAAACATTTCTGCTGGATTCCCAGCTTTTGGACGGAAGGTGCCCCGAGTGCAACAGGGACGTAGAGCCGGTAAAAGAGGAAAATTACTTCTTTAAGCTTTCTGAATATGAAAGTAAATTAATAAGGCACATTGAAGCTAATCCGGATTTTATAATTCCCGAGACAAGAAAAAATGAGGTAATGGGAATTTTAAAGCAGGGACTCAAAGATATCAGTGTTTCCAGAACTGCAGTCAAATGGGGGATTCCCATACCTTTCGACTCCAGCCATTATTGTTATGTATGGGTAGACGCTCTTATCAATTATATTTCAGCATTAGGATATAGTTCCGATAACTCTATGCTGTTTGACCGGTACTGGCCGGCCGATCAGCATCATATAGGAAAGGATATTTTAAAATTCCATGCCATAATCTGGCCTGCGATGCTGATGTCACTGGGTGTAGAGATCCCAAAGCATATTGTGGTCCACGGCTGGCTTCTAATGGGGGAGAAGAAATTATCGAAATCCAAGGGAATCACCCTGGATCCTGATGATATGTCGGGTAAATATGGGGTGGACGGTATAAGATATTTCCTGACCAGGGAAGTATCATTCGGCCAGGATGGTTCTTTTACTCATAAGGCTTTTATCAGAAGATATAATTCAGACCTCAGTAATGATATTGGGAATCTGGTTTCAAGAACTCTGGCAATGGTAGAAAAAT